>ERZ650309.1343-NODE-1343-length-11581-cov-3.266615_pt1 | contig 11581 bp, 11 predicted proteins | sample MGYA00376245_ERZ650309 | MGnify/ENA primary metagenome ERZ650309 (study PRJEB26733, sample SAMN07839294) | wastewater metagenome | biome: urban; feature: wastewater treatment plant; material: waste water | place: USA: North Carolina | collected 2016-04-26 ...
ACGTGTGCTCTTCCGATCTCGCAATACTATGCAGAGGAGATAGAGGAATGAGCGCGGACTTTGACTTCATCACGGACCGCCTCGCCGTCGGCAACGTCGCTTCCCGCGCCGTCCCCGGCTTCGTCGCCGTCGTGTCGCTGCTGAGCGCAGAGCCTTTCAATGAGCTACTTGGCGTACCTTCGGTGCCCCTTGAGGGCTTTGCCTTGGGCACGGTGTCTGTTCTGCACATTGACATTGGCGACGGTGAGACCCGCAAAGTACATCCTGGTAACGGCGAGTCCTACGGGCATGATCTCGACGAGTACCTGGACGACGCCACCTATTTCATCGCCGCCCACCTCAAACGCGGCTGCGTGCTCGTCCACTGCGGCGCGGGTAAGTCCCGCTCCGTCGCCGTGGTCGTAGCCTACCTGTGTCGGTACGCCGGCATGGGCTACTCCGAGGCCCTGGCGCTAGTCAAGGCGCAGCGGCCGGGTGAAGCGCCGTGCGATGCCTTCGCTACGGCGGTGAAGCGGTGGTTGCGGCTCGACGAGCTGGCGACGAAGGGTCCGCGAAGATAAAATCAAAGGAGAGACCATGAACGTATATGACAAAGTCGAGGAAGTGTTGACTGCTCTAGACGACGTGGCGACGGCGATCGGGGCGCTCGCGGTGTTCAAGCACACCTGCGGCTTGCTCGCGTCGGGCTTGGACACCAAGGGGCGCCTGTCCGCCTTCATGCCGGGATACCACACCGCCGAGAAGAACTCTCTGGAGGCTTGGGAGGCCAGCGTCGCCAAGGACGGGCGGCGCGCGGTGCAGCTCCTGCTGCGGGACTACCGCGAGCAGAAGGCGAAGCTGGAGGCGCTGCTCGCTGCGGAATTTACCTTGACAGCGACGCAGGATCGCGTAGAGTAGGACGCTCAACACTAGAGAGGAGGCGGAGCGATGGCATACAGATTTGACGGCGTGGAGTGCGACACCTTCGAGGAGCTTCAGCGGCTCCAAGGGAGCGCGCGCACGACGAGCGCGGTGATCAAGGAGAAGCGCAAGACAGGCTGCATTTTTGATAACTGCACGAATCCGAAGTGCACTCCCAGAGCACACTGCCATGACAGCAGTGACACTCTGTCAGAGCGCGAAGTCGAGCGACATAATGCTCAAGTCGAGTGTGACAAAGGGCCAGACGCATGAGCATCAACATCGTCAAGGGCGGTGCGCGCCGGCCGCAGATGAGCTGCATACTCTTTGGCCCTCCAGGTACGTGGAAGACCAGCACGCTCGCCTGCGCTCAGCGGGCGCTGTGGCTCGACTTTCACGGCAGCACCAAGACCATGGGGGAGCGGCCGGACTGCGCCTGGGACCCGGAGACGGGGGAGGGGCGGCCCGGCAGCTACCCCGACCTCGTGGACATGATCCGCGACATCGCGGCGGACAAGAAGCTGCGCGCGGACCACGACTGGCTCATCCTCGACGGGCTCGACGACGTGGAGCAGGAGTTCCTACTGCCCGAGGCGCTGCGGCGGGCCGACGCCAAGGCGCTCGGGGAGAACTTCTTCAAGCCCTGCGACTTCCTCCTGGCCGTCCACCTGGAGTTCCGGCGCGAGCTGGAGCTGCTCGTGCGGCAGGGCTGGAACGTCAGCATGACGTGCCACGCGCAGAACATCGAGCGCGTGAACGCCGACGGGGTCAACTGCCTCGTCTGCGACCTGAAGGTCATGTACGTGTCGGGCAAGCTCGGCAAGTGGGACGCCGCGCCGATCTGGCGCGACTGGGTAGACCACTGCGTCTACCTGGACATGGAGGGCGGGAAGTTTCAAAAACTTGATCCCAAGGACAAGATCGCGCACGCCACGGGGACCTACGGCGCGGGACGCGTGGCCTACCTGCGCGGTGAGCCGTGGCTGGAGGCCAAGGTCCGGCGCCTGGAGTCCGTGCCCTCGCCGATGAAGTGCGGCTCGCCCGAGGAGCTCTGGGCCGTGCTCTGGGGCAAGTGGTCCGAGAGCTTCGACTCCGGGGCGCTGGAGCGCAAGCGGGCCGATGTCCTGGCCCTCGCGCAGGCGTACTTCGCCGCGGGCGGCAAGGGCTCCCAAGAGAAGCTGGTCGGCGCGGTGAACGCGGCCAAGAGCACCGGGGCCCTTGACAAGATCGCCGCGAATTTGAGATAGTATGCGGACAAAGGAGCAAAGTATGTTCAAGACTGAAGAACGAGAAGGCTATGACTACGACACGAGCGACGCACCGTTCCCGGCGTCGGCGTGGCCGAGTACCGTCGTCTGCATTCCGTACGACCAGTGCGTCATAGTGGATGTAGACCAGCACCTGGAGCCACACGGTGCGTTCCCGATGCACGCCGACGCCGTGGTGCAGAGCGGCTCGTTGAAAGCCTATCTCACCGACAAAACGGGACGGGAGGTCACCCTGTCCCTGCTCGACGCCGGGGATTACTTCGGCGAGCTGGCGCTGCTCGACGACGCGCCGCGCTCGGCCTCGGTCGCGGCGGCGTGGGCGGCCCGGATTGGGGCGATCGCCTCGGGCATCGCCTCGAGCGCGAGCGAGACGAGCAACTCGGCCGCTTGCTTGCCCTGCAGCGCCGCCGCCGTCTCGCGCTCCACCAGCTCGCGCAGCGCGAGCTCGCCGACCCACGCGGGCAGGCGCGAGCGCGCATGCACGACGTCGGGCCGCCAGCGCTTCAGCAGGCGACGCAGCGTGATCACGTGGCGGAACGCGAGCGGCGTCTTGCGCGCGAGGTCCATCGCGACGTGCTCGCTGCCGGCAGCGACCAGCGCCGCGACCAGCCGGCCACCCGCCGACACCACGATCGAGCGATGGCCGCCGCGCACGAGCGCCGCGCCGATCTCGAGCGTGGAGCGCTCGGCGCCGCCGCCCTGGAGGGCGGGGACGAGCTGGACGACGGTCAGGGGGCGCAGTGGTCCGTTCAAAAGCACGGTTCCGCACAGTGGAGACCACCCCTCACCCCTTGCCCTCTCCCCTGAGGGGAGAGGGGGAGCGATCGTCGCGCTGCGCGCGACGCGTTACCCGAGCTGCCGCACTGCCTTCGACGAGCGCTCATGCGCGTCGAAATTGCGTGCGGTCAACGGAGGGTGTAGAGCGCGCCGCAATATGGGCACTTCGCGGAACCGCTCGCCTCGATCGGCAGGTACACGCGCGGATGCGAATTCCAGAGGCTCATGCCCGGCATCGGGCAGGACAGCGGCAGGTCGGCAGCCGTCACCGTGTAGCGGTTCTCGGCATTGGCAAGGATGGTGCGCGCGGGCTCGGCCATGGCGGTGTCTGGTCGTGAAAGCGCGCTGATTCTAGGGCAAATCGAAAACCAGCACCTCGGATTCGTCGTGTGCGCGCACGGAGAGCGCCGTGGCATCGGTGACGGCGGCGCCGTCGCCCGACGCGAGCTCGACGCCATCGAGCGCGGCGCGACCGCGCGCCACGTGCACCCAGGCGCGACGACCCGCCGCGAGCGGCAGCAACACCGACGTGCCCGCGTCGAGCACGCCCGCGTGCAGCCGCGCATCCTGGCGGATCGAGATGGAACCGTCGGCGCCATCGGGCGACAGCACCAGGCGCAGGCGATTGCGCCGCTCGGAATCGGGGAAATGCTTCTGCGCGTACTCGGGATCGCCGAAGCGGCGCGACGGCTCGATCCAGATCTGCAGGAAGTGCACCGGCTCCTCGCGCGACGCGTTGAACTCCGAGTGCAGGATGCCGCTGCCCGCGCTCATCCGCTGCACGTCGCCGGGACGGATCGTGGAACCCGTCCCGAGCGAATCCTTGTGCGCGAGCGCGCCCGACAGCACGCAGGTCACGATCTCCATGTTCGCGTGGCCGTGCGTCGGGAAGCCCGCGCCGGCGATGACGCGGTCTTCGTTGATGACTCTGAGGGGTCCGAATCCCATCCAGCGATCGTCGCGATAGCCGCCGAACGAAAAGGTATGACGCGAGTCGAGCCAATCCGTTCTCGTGGGGCCGCGCTCAGCGGATTTGCGAATCGTCATCATGAGCTAAAGCTCCTGCTGCGCCGTCCATGGCGCTGCTGCGCGTTGTAGGGCCGCACCTTCGGCCATCCATGGCCTCAGCCATTTCGCGCAGCAGTCGCCAATAAGACGACTGCTCAGCGCGCGAAATGATCGTCGCGATAGCCCCCGAACGAGAACGTGTGACGGCTGTCGAGCCAGTCCGTTCTTGTCGGGCCGCGCTCGACCGACCGCCGCACCGTGATCATCGTCGCGAGCCTCAGCTCTTCGCGGTTTCGGTGGTGATCTCGAGACGGATGTCGTCGCTGACGTTCGGCGCGTACTGGCCGACGCCGAACTCGGTGCGCTTGAGCGTGCCGCTCGCGCTGAAGCCCGCCGCGTCCTTCTTGGTCATCGGGTGCTGGCCGAGCTTGTTGACCTTCACGTCGAGCGTGACCGGCTTCGTCACGCCGTGCACGGTCAGGTCGCCCGTGACCTTGAGCTGGTTCTCGCCGGTCTTCTCGACCTTCGTGCTCCTGAACGTGGCGTCGGCGAACTTCGCCATGTCGAAGAAATCGGGGCTGCGCAGGTGCTCGTCGAGCTTCGGGATGCCCGTCACGAGGCCGCTGATCGGGATCGTCGCGTTGACCGAGGACTTGCTCCAGTCGGCCGTGTCGATCATCACGTCGCCCGTGATGTTCGTGAACGTGGCTTCGATGTCGGAGAAGCCGAAGTGGCTCCAGCCGATGCGGACCTGGGTGTGGTTCGGGTCGATCGTGTACTTGTCGGCCGCGAAGGACGGCGCGGCGAACGTGGCGGCGGCAAGGGCAACGGCGAGCAGGGTGCGGCGCATGGCGAGGCTCCTCGGGGGCGGGCGGAAAGACCATCTTGGGGGCGAACCGGGCCGGGTCAAGCGCCTATCATCCGGGGATGAGCGATTCGCGAGCCCTCGTGCTGACCGACGGCCGCGTCGGCAACCGCGCGCAGGCGCGCGCGCTGGCCGACGCCATGGGGCTGGAGATCGTCGAACCCACGCTCGCCCTGCCGGCGCCCTGGCGCTGGTTCGCGCCGCGCGCGTTGCCGGGCGGCGGTCGCTGGCTGCCGGCGCTGCCGGACGGAACCGCGATCGCGATCGGCTGCGGTCGCCTGGGTGCATGGGCCACGGCGCGCCTGCACGGTCGCGTGCCGACCGTGCAGGTGCTCGATCCGCGGCTCGATCCGCGCCGCTGGGACGTGGTCGTCGCGCCGCGCCACGACGGGCTGGCGGGCGACAACGTGGTGACGACGCTCGGCTCGTTGAACGCGATCGCGCCGGCGCGCCTCGCCGCGGCCGCGCTCGCGTCGCCGGAGCACGCGATCGACGCAACACCGCGCTGGGCCGTGCTCGTGGGCGGCACGACGCGCGCGCAGCGCATCGATGCCGCGTACGTCGATTCGCTCGTCGCGCGGCTGCGCGAGCTGCACGCGCGCGAAGGCGGTGCGTTCCTCGTCACCACGTCGCGCCGCACGGGTGCGGATGCCGTGGCCGCGTTGCGCCGCGGTTTCGCCGGCCTGCCCGCGCGCCTCTGGACGGGCGACGCGGACGGGCCGAATCCCTACCTCGCGTTCCTCGCGCATGCGCAGCGCATCGTCGTGACGCCGGACTCGGTGAACCTCGCGTCGGAAGCCTGCGCGACGGGCAAGCCCGTGTACGTGCATGCGGCGCAACCGATCGCGGGCAAGCTCGCGCAATTCCACGCGGCGCTCGTCGCGGGCGGCCATGCGCGCGCGCTCGACGCGTTCGACGCCGGATGGGGGTCCGTGCCATTGCGCGAGACGCAAGCCGTCGCGGCCGAAGTCCGGCGGCGGATTCGGGGGAAGCAACGTCTCCCCTCCCCCGCGAATGCAGGGGAGGGATAAGATCGTCAGGCGAAGCCCAGCCGCGCCACGATCGCCGTGACTTCCTCGCGGCGCCGCTCGCACGCGGCGTCGCACGCGACGATGCGCGGGCGCAGGTCGAGCGCGCAATCGGCGGCGCGTGCCAGCAACCATTCGTGTGCGTTCGCCAGCGATTCCGCGGCCTCGCGCGCGATGCCGCCGGACGCGGCGAGCGCCTCGAGCAACGCGCGGGTGCGCGTGGTCGCGAGCAGCGCCGGCGCGTGCGCGGCGTCGCGCAGCACGAGCGCCTGCACGAGGAACTCGATGTCGACGAGCCCGCCGCGACCCTGCTTCAGGTCGAGCCGGCCGTCCGTCGAGCGATCGAGCTCCGCGCGCCAGCGCTCGCGCATCTTCGCCACCTCGCGCCGCAGCTCCAGCGGGTCGCGCTCGCGCGCGAGCGTTGCGTTGCGCGCCTGCGCGACGGCCGTCGCCACGGCGCCGTCGCCGGCGATCACGCGCATGCGCACGAGCGCCTGGTGTTCCCAGAGCCAGGCGCGCTGCGCCTGGTACGCAGCGAACGCGGAGACGCTCGCAACGAGCAGGCCCTTCGCACCGTCCGGGCGCAGGCGCATGTCGACGTCGTAGAGGCGGCCCGCGCGGGTCGGCGTGGTGAGCCAGTGCACCACGCGCTGGGCGGCGCGCGCGAACGCGCGGCTGCCCTCGACCGGGCGCGTGCCGTCGGTCGTCGCGCTGCCGAGCGCGTCGTCGTAGACGAACACGAGGTCGAGGTCGGAACCGAAGCCGAGCTCGGCGCCGCCGGCGCTGCCGTAGCCGAGCACCGCGAACCCGCCCTCACGACCGGCGGGCAGCCCGTGCTGCGCGCGCGCGTCGTCGAGCGCGAGCGCGAGCACGCGCGAAACGACGAGGTCGGCGACCGTGGCGAGCGCGCGCGAGAGCGCATCGGCGCTGCAGCGTCCGCCGAGCCACGACAGTGCGAGCCGCAGCAGCGCGGCCTGCTTGAACTCGTGCAGCGCCTCTAGCTGGTGCTCGGGATCGTCGCCCGCGGCGGCGAACCGTGCGCCGGCGTCGGCCGCGAGTGCCAGGTCGGTCGGCAGCTCGCGCTCGGCACGCGCGTCCAGCAGGTCGTCGAGCAGCAGCGGGTGTGCCGTCACCCGCTCCGCGAGCCACGCGCTGCGCGCGAACAACGCGGCCAGGCGCTCGCGCGTCGCGGGCCGCTCGTCGAGCAGCGCGAGGTAACTCGGGCGGCCGGCGATCGCCTGCAGCAGCCGCACGAGGCGCACGAGCGCGGCATCGGCATCGGGTTGGTGCAACGCCGACTCGAGCAACGCGGGCATCAGTTGCTCGAGGCGCGCGCGGGCGCGTGCGTCCAGCGCACGAACGGCGGCGCCGCGCGCGAACGAGGCGAGCTCGCCGAACGCGTCCTCGCCGAACGGCGATCCGGGTGGCGCGGCGCCGGATGCCGCGGCCGCCCACAGCCGCAGCGCCTCGCCATCGCTCGCGGCGCGCGGCGCGTCCCGGTGCGGCTCGAGCGTGGCGCCGAACGCGTCGGCCACGCGCGTGCGGTGCGCGGACAATGCATCGTCCAGCGCCGCGACGTCCGCGAACCCGAGCGCCACGGCGATGCGCTCGCGCGCGAGCGCGTCGACCGGCAGCGCGTGCGCCTGCTCGTCGCGCAGCATCTGCACGCGGTTCTCGAGCCGGCGCAGGAACACGTACGCGTCGCGCATCGCCTTCGACGCGGCCGCGTCGAAGTGGCCGGCGCTCGTCGCGGCGGCGAGCGCCGCGAGCAGGCTTGCCGTGCGCAACGCGGGCTCGCGGCCGCCGCGCACGAGTTGCACGAGCTGCACCATGAACTCGATCTCGCGGATGCCGCCCGGGCCGAGCTTCAGGTTCTGCGCGAGGTCCTGGCGCGCCACTTCGGCGTCGATCAGCCGCTTCATCTCGCGCAGGCCGTCGATGGCGGTGAAGTCGAGGTAGCGCCGGAACACGAACGGACGCAGCGCGTCGAGCAGCCGCGCGCCCGCGGCGACGTCGCCCGCCACCGGCCGCGCCTTGATCCACGCGTAGCGCTCCCAGTCGCGGCCTTCGCGCTGGTAGTACTGCTCCATCGCGACGAACGACAACGCGAGCCGGCCGGCCGCGCCGAACGGGCGCAGGCGCATGTCGACGCGATACGCGAAGCCGTCCGCCGTCACGTCGCCCAGCCACTGGATCAGCCGCTGGCCGAGCCGCGCGAAGAAGTCCTCGTTGGCGAGCGCGCGCGGTCCGTCGCATTGGCCGGCTTCCGGGAACGCGAACACGATGTCGACGTCGGAAGAGAAGTTCAGCTCGCCGCCGCCCAGCTTGCCGAGCGCCATCACGACCAGCCGCTGGCGCTCGTTGCCTGCGTTGCGCGGCACGCCGAAGCGCGCCTCGAAGCGCGGAGTCAGCCACTCGAGCGCGGATTCGATGCACGCGTCGGCCAGCAACGAGGTCGATCGCAGTGTGTCCTCGACGGTATCGATGCCCAGGACATCGCGCATCACGATGCGCAGCGATTCGCGCCGGCGGTGCGCGCGCAGGTCGCGCATGGCATCGGCTTCGTCCTCGCCGAACAGCGGCACCGGCGCGGGCGCCGCGTTCGCGAACGCCAGCGGATCGGCCGCGATCGCTGGATCGGCCAGCAGGAGATCGAGCGCGAAGTCGCTCGCCTGCGCGAGGCGGAACAGCGCGTCGCGTGCCGCGCCGCGCGCTGCCGCGCAGCCGGCGTTCGCGACGGCGGCGTCGAGCTGCGCGAGCGAGGAGTCGATGAATCGCGCGAGCGCGCCGGCGGCCATCGGGCGACGCTGCCACAGGCCCGTGAAAAAACGAAGGCCCGCGCGCCGTCTCCGGCACACCGGGCCTTCCCCTCCCCTACGGCGACACCCCGTACCGCGTGCGGCCGGGGCTTTGTGCGGCGCAGTCTAGGCGGTTCGCGGCGAATGCCAAGCCGCAACGCAGCAACCATGCCCGGGTCCGACGCGCGCCCGACGCCTCCTGTGGCAGACTCGCGCGCTTCGCCCATCGGGGGATGGTCATGCGGAACTCGCTACGCCGGCTCCTGGCGCTCGCCGGGTGCTGGGCCACGGTCGCGGCCGCTGCGCCGGTCGCCGACGACTTGCCGCAGGTCGTCCGCGTGCACACGCGCGATCGCGCCGTGATCCAGTCGCTGGCCGACGAGCACGGCCACCTCATGGTCGACCGCAAGTCCGGCACGGTGGCGTTCGACACCGACGCGAAGGCGCGCGCTGCGCTGGCCGCGCGCGGCCTGCGCTTCGAGGTCGACGCGATCGCGACGGCCGACTTCAACGCGCCCTTCCTCGCGGCGAAGGCCGGCATCCCGGGTTTCGCGTGCTACCGCACGGTGGCGGAGACGAAGTCGCGCCTCGACGCGCTCGCGACGCAGTACCCCGCGCTGCTGACGCTCGTCGACGCGGGCGACTCGTGGGAGCGCACGCAGTCCGCCGCCGCAGGCGAGGACCTGCGCATCGCACGCATCACGAATTCGGCGATCGCGGGCACGAAGCCGAAGCTGTTCGTGACGGCGTCCATCCATCCGCGCGAGCTGCCGACGGCCGAGACCGCGCTGCGTTTCGTCGAGCGGCTGCTCGCCGGCTACGGCACCGATCCCGACGTCACGTGGATCGTCGACCGCAACGAGGTGCACGTCCTCGTGGTCACGAACCCCGACGGCCGCAAGAAGGCCGAGACCGGCCTGTCGTGGCGCAAGAACACGAACAACAACTTCTGCGCGAACTCGAACACGCGCGGCATCGACCTGAACCGCAACATGGTGTTCCAGTGGGGCGGCCACGGCGCGAGCGCGACGCCGTGCAACGAGACGTACCGCGGGCCATCGGCGCTGTCGGAGCCGGAGTCGTTCGCGATCGACGCGTACCAGCGCCTGCTGTTCCCCGACCGCCGCGGCCCGAACCTCGGCGACGCCGCGCCGGCCGATGCCGACGGCATCTACATCGACGTCCACAACAACGCGGCCGAGGTGCTGTGGCCGTACGGCTTCGACGACGTGAGCGTGGCGCCGAACAATGCGGCGCTGCAGACGCTCGGCCGCCGCCTCGCCTGGTTCAACGGCTACGAGCCGATGCAGTCGAACCAGCTCTACGCCGCGGCCGGCGCGACCGACGACAACGCGTACGGCAACCTCGGCGTCGCGGCCTACACGATCGAGCTGGGCGGCGCGGGCTTCACCGTCGATTGCAGCGTGTTCGAATCGTCGATCGCGCAGCAGAACGTCGACGCGCTGCTGTACGCGGCGCGCGTCGTGCGCGCGCCGTACCTGCTGCCGGCCGGCCCCGACGTGCTCGCCGCGAGCGCGTCGCCGCCCGTGGTGTTCGCGGGCGACCCGGTGCAGATCGCGGCGACCGCGGACGACACGCGCTTCAATCAGTCGAACGGCACGGAAGCGACGCAGCCGATCGCTTCCGCGAAGGCGTTCGTCGACGCGCTGCCGTGGCTGGCCGGCTCGCCGTCGCAGGCGCTCGCCGCCGCGGACGGCGCGTTCGACGCGACGCGCGAGGAGCTCACCGGCACGATCGCCACGACCGGGCTCGCGCCGGGGCGCCACCTCGCGTACGTGACGGCGCGCGATGCGTCCGGAAACGACGGCCCGGTGACCGCGGCGTTCGTCGACGTGCTCGATCCCGCGACCGCCGGCCAGCTCTCCGGCACGGTCCGCAACCGCACGGGCACGCCGCTCGCGGCCGACGTGCGTGCGGACAGCTACACCGTGCACGCGGGCACGAACGGCAACTACCTGCATCGCCTCGCGCAGGGCAGCCACACGCTCACCGTGTCGGCGCCGCACCACGAAACGCAGGTGCTCGCGAGTGTCGTCGTGGCGCCGGGCAGCACGACCACGCAGGACGTTTCGCTGTTCGCGCTCTGCGCGCGCGCGACGCAGGACGCGCAGTCCGGGCTCGCCGGCTGGACCACGCAGGTGACCGCCGGCGCGAACACCTGGGGCGTCGCGCCCGCGAGCGGCGCGTTCGCCACCAGCCACTGGACCGAGAGCGTCGCCGGCAACTACGGCAACGGCATCGACACGAGCCTCGTTTCGCCCGCGCTCGACTTGGCCGGTTACGACGCCCCGCGCCTGTCGTTCGACGTGTCGTGCGAGACCGAGGCGACCTACGACTTCGGCCGCGTGGAAGTGCGCACGGGCCCGGCCGCCGCGTCGACGCAGGTGTGGCAGTGCACCGGCAGCCTCGCGAAGACGCACGTCGAGCTCGACCTGCCGCAGCTCGCCGGCGCCGCGCAGGCGCAGGTGCGGTTCCGCGTGACGAGCGACACCAGCCAGGTACGCGACGGCGTGCGCATCGACGACGTGTTGCTGGAAGCGGGCGGTGCGACCTGTCGCGCGACGCAGGGACCGGCGGATCCGCTGTTCCAGAACGGGTTCGAATGAAATGAAGCAGTTGCTCGCCGCAACCGCGTTGCTGGGCGCCGCCGCGGCCACGGCCGCCGGTGAACCCGACATCGTGCGCGTGCACACGCGCGACCGCGCGGAGATCGCGTGGCTCGCAACGCAGCGCACGCACCTCGGCGTGAACCGCGCCAAGGGCATCGTGACGGTGGAGGCCGACGACGAGCTGCGCGCCGCGCTCGCCGCGCGCCGGCTGGCGTTCGAGGTCGACGCCGAAGCCACTGCCGCGTTCCGCGCCTGGACGCCCCGGCCCGACGACGGCATCCCGGGGTTCTCGTGCTACCGCACGGTG
>ERZ650309.1345-NODE-1345-length-11570-cov-5.604429_pt1 | contig 11570 bp, 8 predicted proteins | sample MGYA00376245_ERZ650309 | MGnify/ENA primary metagenome ERZ650309 (study PRJEB26733, sample SAMN07839294) | wastewater metagenome | biome: urban; feature: wastewater treatment plant; material: waste water | place: USA: North Carolina | collected 2016-04-26 ...
CCTTGTCACCGGCGCTGCGGGGCATCTTGGCTCCGAGGTGGTGGCCCGGTTGGCCAAGCGAGGTCACGACGTCGTTGCGGTGGTGCACAAAACCTCTGGGATCGTCGACAATGCCGGCCGCCCGGTCCGCGGGGTACGCACGGTCTGCGGCGATGTTCGGTATCCGGATTTCAGACTCGACGAGAGCACTGTGGATGCTCTCGGGCGCGAGGTCGGCACGATCGTGCACTGCGCGGCGCTGACGGATTTCGGTCTCCCGGAACAGCGTTACTTCGAAGTGAACGTCGACGGTACCGCCAACGCCCTGGCGTTGGCCCGGCGGTGGGATGCCGGCTACCTCTACGTCAGTACGACCTACGTCTGCGGCGAGTTCAACGGCACGTTCTACGAGGACCAGTTGGACGTGGGGCAGAGCTTCGGCAACGGCTATGAATTGAGCAAATCGCGGGCCGAGCGACTTGTCCATGAATCGGGGCTGCGGTGGGCGGTGGTGCGGCCGGGGATCGTGTCCGGGGACCATCGGACCGGCCACAGTCGGGAGCACAAGCACATCTATCAGGTGCTCAAGTTGATGACCGAAGGCAGGTTACGCACCTTGCCGGGCCACTATTCGGCCACTCTGGCGTTGTCACCCATCGGCCACGTCGCCGATACCGTCGTCGCGGCCACCGAGCGACTGACTGCCAACGTGGGCACGACGTTTCATGCGGTGGGCGCGGAACCCGTTTCACTGCAACAGATTTCCGATGTATTGGCGGAGTACCCGTCGCTGCTTGTGGCCGACTTCGTGCCGCCGACCACGTTCAGTGTGGCTGACCTCGACGTCATCGAGCGCCGATATTTCCAGCAGGTCGGTGCCCTCTACACCACGTATCTCCTGCGCCGAATCGCGTTCGACAGTGCCAATACCCGTGCTCGGCTCGGTCTGACGCCGCCGCCGACAGGTCCGGGATATCTGCGCAAAGTTCTCGACTCATGTTTGCGCACAGGGTATCTGGGCCGTCCACAACGATCCGTCGTCGACGCGCTTGCCGTCTTGCATCGTCAGGAGGTGCGCATATGAACCGTGGCAACCTCGCGACCAAACAGCCTGTGAGTAGGTATCAGTGCGATACCTACTATGTCCAGACCCGCGACGTGTTGGCGCAGTTGCGCATCGATGCCGACGAATTCGCCTGGCGGCATGCCGTTCTGCTGCTCAAGCCCGACGCCGCGGTCACCCGGGGAATGGGACGCGCCGTTACCTGGCTCGAAACCAATGGCTACCGCATTGTCGGGGCCAGTGCGGTGGCACTCACCCCACTGCATGTGCGCGCACTGTGGTACTTCAACTGGCACAAGGCAACTCCGCAACGCCGCCGACTCGCCGATCAACTGGCGCGAATGTCGAAGTCCATCGTGTTGATCGTCACGCATCCCGGCGACGACGTCCCGGTATCGGTTCGGCTGACGGCAGACAAAGGGCCGGCCGATCCGGCGCAGCGGGAACCGGGACAACTCCGGCACGCGCTGGCGTCCGGGACCTACCTGCTCAACCAGGTCCATTCGCCCGACGACCCGGATGATGTCCTACGCGAACTGAGTATCTACTTCGACGAGGCGCAACTTCCCGCGGTGCTCTCGGCTTGTGCGGCCGACGTTCCGGCCGGCGCCGATGCAGCGCAACTTGCCGCCCGGATCGAATCCGGCTGTGTCCGTGGGAGTGTGGATATCGCGGAGGTGCAGGACGCCATCTGGGCGGATCTGCAGGCGGCCGGCGTGACCTCGCGGCCCCGCACCGGACCGGACTGGATAGCCGCGATCGCCGCGGCGGACGGTCAACACCACGACATCGACCCCTGGTACCGGATCGTGCTCGAAGCAGCCTATCTACCCATGCACCGGAATCCTTCAGGAGAGTGAAACATGAACGCGGACAAGTATTCTCGGACGATTCCTCGTGAGCTCGTCCATAAGCGTTGCATTGCGGAGGTACTGGTCACCTCACTCAAGACGGCGCCGCGCAACTGGACTTTCGGTGCCCAACTTCCCCGTCAGCACAGCTTTCACTCCGATGCGCTGGGGGAGCAAGGTGCATATCACGATCCGCTGCTGGCGCTGGAGGCCTTCCGGCAGGGATGCATTGCCGCCACCCACGACTTCTACGAGGTACCACTGGATTCGCGGTACACGCTGCGCAGCTATGGGCTGACGGTGCTCGATGTCAGCAGACTGCGACGGGGGCTGCAGCCCTTGGACCTGGAGTTCGGTGTCGAGGTACGGGAGGAATTCCGCAGCCGCGACGGTGGCCCGGTGCGAGGTCTGGAGATCACCGCGGTGGCCACCTCTGACGGACTGGAGATCATGGAGTTCACGGGTGCCTTCGGCTGGCTCAGTGCTGACAAATGGGAGCTCTTTCGAGCCGGTGCGAGTTGGGATCCCGGGCCGCAGGCCGTTGCGGCCGAGGCATCCCTGGTCGGTCGCCGGACCCCAGCCAACGTGGTGATCGGAAACCCGGAGCAGCTCACGGACGGAACGCTGCGCGCCCCGATCGTGGTGGACCTCGAACACCCGACGATGTTCGACCATCCACTCGACCACCTGCCCGGCGGACTGATCCTCGAGGCGTGCCGCCAACTGAGTCTGGCCGCGCTCGGCACCGGCGGCGCGGGCGTCGTCGGCCCGACGCGGTTGCATTGCGAGTTCTCGTCGTTCACCGAGATGGGCGATGCGGTGACGGCCTCCGTGGCGCCGGTCGACCAGGAACACAGGGGCTTTCGTGCACTGGTGATGCAGGGCGGGCAGAACCGCGCCTGCATCGATCTGGCATTCGCCGCGGTATGACCCTGTCCGTTCGAACCGGCGGCAGCCGCGCAGTGCTCGCATTTCTCCGCGAGCGTTACCTGCCGCTGTACCCGGTGTACCTGACGCTGTGGGTCGCCGCCGTGGAGAGCCTGACCGTGGTCTTGGCCGGTGGCTCGTGGCGTCCGGACGGCGATACGGTGCTCAGGATCCTGGCGTTGATCTCGGCCGGTGCGTTCCTGCGAATGGTCGACGATGTGAAGGACCTGGATTACGACAGGCAGTACAACCCGACGCGGCCTCTCGTGGAGAACCGGATCACGGTCAGAGAGTTGCAGGCGGCCATGATTCCCGCGGCCGGCGCGGCAGTGCTTCTGGCCCTGATGATTTCGCCGCTCGCGGCGGCGGTGCTGAGCGCAGCGCTGTGCTACGGGCTGGTGCTGTGGGTCATCGACGTGAAGGTCGCATGGGTGCGGGAACGCCCGATCGTCAGTCTGGTCGTGGTGTGCCCGGCCCAGTTCCTGGTCACCGCGTTCATCATGGTGGGGCAGCCCGGCATCGGGATGATCACCTGGTGGCGCCTGATCGCGGTACCGGTCGTCTTCACCAGCGCCTTCATGCACGTCGAGTTCGCCAGGAAGACCACGCGTAGCACCCAGGTCATCGACCCGCACTCGTACTCGGCATCGATCGGAGTCACCCCGAGCGCGGTGATCGGTACGGCGTTCGGCGTCTTCGCGGTCGTGCTGGAGCTGGCCCTCACGGCACCCTGGGCACCAGCGGCATGGCTGCCGGCGGCCGCGGTGGTGCTGCCGTGTTATTCGGCGTGGTGCTTTCTGCGCCGCCGCCGGGATGACTATCCACAAAGCTGGCCAACGGTTTTCGTGGTCTTCTTCTATCTGAGCATCGTGGTCCAGGGCTTGATTCATCACTAGAAAGGCACATCGTGCACATCCTGATTCCTCTCGTCGGAAGCCGGGGAGATGTACAACCCGGGGTGGCGCTCGGTCTGGAACTTGAGCGCCGCGGCCACACCGTCGTCATCGGCACACCGCCCAATTTCATCGACTTCGTGAAGAACTCGGGCCTCACGGCCCGGCAGTTCGGTCCCGACGTCCACGCCTTGTATTCGTCTGCGCAGGGTCAACGCGCACTGGCCTCGGGCAATTCATTCACGTTGATGTCCATGGTGGCCAAACAGATGTCCGAGTACGCCGACCAGATGGACGACGAACTGATCGACATCTCCCGCGATGCCGAGTTGATCGTCAGCACGAGTTTCAGCGAGGACCGCTCGGTGGTGCTGGCCGAGGCCAGGGACATCCCGATCGTGACCCTGCACAGTTACCCCAGCCGGAAGAACAGCACCTACGCGCCGCCGGGGTCGCTGCCGCACCATTGGTCATTGCCCGGGGTGGCGAACCGGGTCGCCTGGTCCGGAGCAGAAGTGTTGCGCACCGTGGTATTCGGCAAGTACCTCAACAGGTTGCGCGCCAAGCTGGACCTCCCACCGTCGAAGACCAGCACCGAATCGCTTCTGGCGCAACGCCGCGTGCCCGAATTGCAGATGTACGACCAGGCACTGGTGCCGGGCCTTGCCGAAGAATGGGGACCGGCACGACCGTTTGTCGGATTCCTGTGGCTACCGCAATCGGCACGTGAGGCGATCGGGGAACTCGACGAACAGCACACCGAAGTCCTCGAGTGGGTGAAAGCCGGTTCGCCACCGATATTCTTCGGCTTCGGCAGTCTGCCGATCCAGGACCTCGGGTCGGTGATCGCGGTGATCGAGCAGATTTGTGGACGCATCGGTCAGCGTGCGCTGATCAGTGTCGGCGGAGCAGATCTGGGTACCGGCCCGGTGGAAACCGGCCCGGCAGTGAAGATCGTCGACGCGTTCGCCCACGACGTGGTCTTCCCGCATTGCCGGGCGGCGGTACACCACGGTGGCATCAACACGCTGTTCGAAAGCCTGCGGGCCGGACTACCGACGCTGGTGTGTTCGGTGTCGTTCGACCAGCCGCTGTGGGGGCATCAGGTGTCCAGTCTCGGTGTCGGTGCGCATCTGCCGTTCACCAAACTCAATGCCGACACCCTGGGCGCGGCAATCGGTACGCTGCTCGAACCGCAGACTCGCTGTCGCGCCGAGAGTCTCGGTGCGCGGCTACGGCAGACCGGTGACGGCGTGCCGCGGGTGTGTGACGTGGTGGAGCGGGTCGCTGCGGGTTAGCCGGCCGGTGTGAGGAGCAGCGGCAGCCGGACCGGCGACAGCACGAAATCTCGGCCCACGACCTTGAGTCTGAAGTCACCGGGCAGCTGCGGGCGCCATCGGGAGAACAACGCCGCGGCGGCAAGCGTGATGGACAGCAGCGCGAAATTGTTTCCGGGACAATGCCGTTGGCCTACCCCGAAAGGCATCATCGCCTGCCGGTCGACGTCGTCGTCCCAGCGGTCCGGGTCGAAGGTCTGTGCGTCCGGAAAATACCGGTCTTGGTGGTGCACCAGATACGGGCTGAACACGATGTTCGTCCCGTCAGGAAAAGCGGTCGGCCCGATGCGTACCGGCCCGTCGGCGGTGAGCAGGGTGATCCACGGCGCCCACACCCGCAGCGTCTCCATGAGTACCTTGCGCAAGAAGGGCAGCGACGACGCCTGCGCGGGCTGAATGGGTCCGGTCCCGATCACCGAATCGAGTTCCTCGTATACGCGGGACGCGATCGCCGGTGCCCGCACGATTTCGTAGATGAGCCAGGAGAATGTCGATGACTGCGAGCCGATACCCGCGGCGAGCGCCAGCAACAGCTCGTCGATGACATCATCGTCATCGAGGGTGGCGCCGCTGTCCTCGTCGACGTGAGACAGCAACGTAGAAGCCATATCTGGCCGATCTGTACCCAGGCGGCTCTGCTCGACCAAGGCGCGCATCGCTGCTCTGACCTGTTTCGACTGGGACGTGAAACGCCGATTCGACAGCACCCGTAACCGGCGCAGCGGTGCGGGCAGGGAGCCGCGGATGATGACTTCGCTGAGCAGCCAAGGGATATGAGTCCGAATGAAATTGATGTGGTCGTCCGCAGCGTCGGAGTCCGCCTGAAAGAGGGTCGCGAACATCGTGCGCATCACCAGTTCGTGGACGTGTGGCCGGATATCCGGGCAGGCACCTGCCACCAGTGAAGCAGACCATTCGTCGGCGATGGACGCGACGGTCTGCGCATATGAGGTCAGTGGGCCCTGCCGGAAAACCGGTGCGATCATCCGGCGGCGCAGGTCGTGTTCGGGCCCACTGAGGACGTTCGTCGCTCCACTGACCAATTCAGAAATGGCCTCTCGCAACGTGTCTCGGTGAAAGTCCCCGGCGCGGCCGAGACTGACGTCGCGGATGAGGTCCGGTGTGGTCAGCAGATAGGATGCCTGCGGGCCGAGATACACCCGGACTATCGGTCCCAATCGGGCAAGCGACAACACGAATTCGCGTGGGTCTCCGGTGATCCGGTGGGAGTGGCCCAGCAGCGGTAGTCGTCCTGGCGCGGTGGGTATTTCCTGCGCCTGTAGCACTCAGGCGTCCTCGGTCAACGCCGTCAGCAACCCGGCGATCCGGGTGCCCAACGCCTCAGCGCTTTCGGGATCGAGGACCGCAGCCGGATACAACGTCTGCAGGTGCAGGCGGCCACCGTAGCTGAACACCGCGTGGTGGCGGCCCGTCGACAGCGGCAGGTCCTCGGGCGGGTTTGCGCCCGCCAGCACCGCATAGTTCGCGTTGCCCCGCAGCTGAAAATCCAGTACTGCCAAGCCATCAGGGAGTGGCAGCGGCGCGAATTCCCCGATGTTCGATACCGAGATCGGTTCGAGGTTGCCGCCCGCAGCCCAGCGCGCCACGATCTCGGGGATGTGCAGACAGGTCTGCTGCACCACCCCGTCGGCCAGATCGGTGCGTAGGGCCGTGAGTACTTCGTCGCCGATCGCCGCCGGATCGTCATCGAGTGCCACGTTCACCTGCACACAGGAATAGCCGATGACGTTCGTCCCCTCTGCGTTCGCCACCGGCGGGTCCAATCGGGTGCGGATGTTGACGTGCGAAATCAACCCGACGGGCACCCCTCCGTCGACCGACAGTAGTTCGCGCTCCGCGACAAGGATTGCGCCGCAGATCAATCCGTGTACCGTCGCGTTTCGTGCCTTCGCGGCCGAGCGTAGGGCCGCGGTCGACTCGGGGCTCAGGACCCGCACGACGCGGTGCAGTGCCAGCGGATCATGTCCGGCACGGCGACCGACAGGATCGCGAAACGGATACACGACAACGCCATCGAGGCGCTCGGCGCCGGTGCGGCTGCCCTTGATGACGCCGCGCTCGGCGAGCAGTGTTTCCGGCGCGGCAGGAAGGGGCTGCGGCTCAGCCGGCGTGATGGGCGCGCCGCTGCGCTGGTCGGTGTACCCGCGCCACAGCGCGGTGAACCAGTGGTACAGCAGAATTCCGTCGGCGATGGCGTGGTGGGTGATCAGGCTGACCCAGTGTTCATCTACCCCAAGGGTATTCACGTCCAACCCGGCGACCGGCTGTCCGAACGTGATCGGTGCGGTGGTCATGTCGACGGGATTGACCCGGCCCGAGGAGATCGGCGCAGGCGGACCCTGTCCGCCGGTCAGCACCAGCCCTTCCGGTCCGAATCCGATGGTCGCCGACAGCACCGGATTCTCCTGGAGCAGCACGGCCCAAGCCGCCGCGAGTGCGTGCTGGTCGATAGGGCCCGTGACCCGCACCGACATCACGGTGGTCTCGCACACCACGGCTGAGATCGCCTCGAACGGCGACAGCGCGCGTCCGCTCAGGTCGGTGTCCTGCGCAGTTGGTGACACGGACTACTCCTCAAGGCAAGCTGTGTCGCCAAATTTACGGCTGAGTAGGTTTGTCGTCGTGAGTAGTGGACTACTCAATCGCATGTTAGGGCGCCCCGAGGATCCGTCGAGAAGATTCGGCCGCGGCCCGTAGCCGGCCTGCGTCGGGCGGGTGCGATACAGGTGATTTGAATCCACTCAGCGGGCCATGGGTACTCGTGATGCGCGATGTCCGGTGCAACGGGTCAGTTCACCCTACTGATGTCGCCGGCAGGAGTCGGACGCGCGGAGTGCTTCGCAGATGCCGTAGCCCAGGCCACCGCAGCGTCGTGGGATGACGCAGCGGAGAGCCTAACTGTCACGTTTCACCCATCGCGTGACGGTGGCCTGGACTTCGGCAGACCGGAATTAACACTGTTCAGTTGTCAAGGTGCGCAACAGTTTCTGGCCGTGGTGTTAGGCCGCGGCGGTGTCGAGTCGCATGGTGCGGCGGTTGTGGGCCGGCAGGGGTCGGCGGTGGGGGTCGATAGTGGCCGGTGGGATGAGCCAGGGATGGCGGTCGATGCCGATGAGGACGTCCCAGCCGTTGTGGTGGATGTCGGCGTGACAGCCCGGGCACAGCAGGCACCCGTTGTCCAGGGACGTCGCACCGTGCTGGCTCCAATGCCGGATGTGATGAGCGTGAGTACGCCCGGCCGGGGCACCGCATTTGATGCAGCCCTGATCGCGCAGGTAGAGGGCTTTGCGTAGGTGGGGTGGGAACAGGCGTTTGTCGCGTCCCATGTCCAACGGCACCCGTTCCTCATCGACGATGATGGTGGTGAGGGTGCCGTCGCAGGCGATGCGGTCCAGTGCGGCCCGGCTGACCGGCCCCACATACTCCAACGCTGCGAGGTCTGGGGTGTCGGCGGGCACGGTGACCAGCAGTTGGGTCATCGGGGCCGACGCAATATCGCCGCTGCGGGCCGCGGCGTCGAGTACCGCTTCCAACGCATCCGCTCGCCGCCGCCCAGCAGTCCGCAGATCCGGGGAACCGTCGGGTTCGGGGCGCGGTGCTGAACCGTGTTCCATCGCCGCCAGGAGTTTCGCGCCGACTTCGCCGTCGACATCGATGTGGCCCTGCACCCGCCCGTCGGAGGTCACTACGACATCGACGGTGTTGATCGACCGATCCTCACCCGCGGGTAAACCACCTTCGGTGCCGGCGATCCGGTTGCCGACTTTGCGGGCATGCTTACCGATATCCGCCGGTGTGGCGCCCGAGAAGAACTGCCCCACCAGATCCGTCACCTGGGTGTAGCGCTCTTCATCGGTGACTGGATTCGGTGCGCGTGCCGCAATGTGATGGATGCCTTTCACGATCGCATCCACATGTTCACCGGAGACCGCTCCATCAGCGGCATGCGCCGCCAATGTCGGTAGCTCACTGATGGCTCGACCGATGCGGATCCACCGGGTCGCCACCCCCGGCGCACACCCCAACGCCATCAACACCGCATGCAGCGAACGTCCCTGCGCCGTGGCCACCCCACGCTGCTCCAGCACCCCGGTCATTGATGCCGCCAGATGATCAGCGAGATTGCGCAACGTCACCAGCGAGCGCATCGCGTCCAGAGCGTCGTCGGCGGTGATGTCTCCATCAACGGTGACGACGCGGGCCTCGTCGAGGAGGGTGTGGAGGTCGGTAGTGGTTGCCATACCCCATCGTATCGAACAAACGTTCGAACAGCAACGGCAATTTTCAGCCACACATCTGATGTATCAGGACATAGGTGACAGTTCGTCTGGTTTGGGGTGTGAGCCGCGGGGTCTTCCGTTGCCGACGTATCCGATGGTGTGGCCTGGGTGTGCTCGATGAGGACGTCTCTGTCGAGGTCGGCCACCGTGATGTTGTCGTCGTCGCTGGCGACCAGCACCTGGTCGAAACCACACCGGCCGTCGAGTTGTTAGCGGGCTCCGGCGAGGCGGTCACGCCAGGCGCTCGAGCGCCTGGCGCCTATCGAAAGTTGTTGTTACGCATCGCTGTCATCGCCGTTCCTGACTTCGGCTCAATCGCAACAACTTTCGTCGATTCCCCGGGTTGGAAATCACGCCTTCGAGCGCACGGCGACGTCCAACTCCGTGTCGCGGAACCCGTTGGCCCGGAACTGGACACGGGCGGTCTTCATCTGAGCGATGACCTCGCTGATACCGATGTCCTCGCGAACGATCTGGGTGAGGTTCAGCGTGCCCCGACTACGGGCGTCGGCGAGCACCTGCTGCCGGCCTGCGAAGTCCGTAACCCCGAACTCGCGCAGGTCGATGGCGAACAACACCAGACCGGTTCGGGCGCCCGGCATCGTGCCTGTGGTGAGGTCGACGGCGACCACTGCCCACTCGAGCGGATCCAATCCGGCCAACTGTTCGAATGTCCGTCCGTTGGCGATGTCTTCGAGCAGTACCGCCTGGCCTTCCCAGTCGTAGTAGCCAGGTGGCATGGACGGTCCGTTCATCTGCGCTCCTCGCGGGTTCTCGTTGATGGAAACTACGGCACGTAGCCTGAAGCGCGTGAGCAACGCCGCCGATCTGCCAGTCGAGGACCGGGCCCGGCTGGTGGTCGGTGCCGATTTCTGGACGACCGCCGCCGTCCCTGACGCCGGCGTCGCCGCACTGCTTCTCGCCGACGGTCCCCACGGCGTCCGGCGGCAGGTCGGCTCAGCTGACCACCTGGGGTTGAACACGTCGGCTCCGGCGACCTGTTTCCCGCCTGCGGTTGCTGTCGGGTCGAGTTGGAACCCCGATCTGGCGCGTCGCATCGGACAGGCGGTCGCCGTCGAGGCACGTGCCCTCGGAGTCACCGTGGTGCTGGGTCCTGGGGTGAACATCAAGCGACATCCGTTGTGCGGCAGGAACTTCGAGTATTACTCGGAGGATCCGCTGCTGACCGGAGTGCTCGGCGCTGCGCACGTGGACGGGCTGCAGGGCAGCGGAGTCGGTGCGTCGGTCAAGCACTTCGCCGTCAACAACCAGGAGACCGAGCGCATGCGGATCAGCGTGGACGTGGATCCGCGGACGCTGCGAGAGATCTACCTGGCCGCATTCGAGCGCATCGTCACCGAATCCGCACCCGCCACGGTGATGTGTTCGTACAACCGCATCAGCGGCGCGTACGCATCGGAGAACCGATGGATGCTGACCAGCGTGCTGCGCGACGAATGGGGCTACGACGGACTGGTCGTGTCCGACTGGGGCGCGGTGCACGATCGGGTTGCCGCACTGCGGGCCGGTCTCGATCTGGAGATGCCGCACAACCCGCACAGCGCCGAGCGGATCGTGGCGGCAGTGGCGTCCGGGGACCTCGATGCGGCCGTCGTGACGGCCTCGGCACAACGTGTGCTCGACCTCGCCCGGTACGCGCCGTCGGATGAGGAACCCGTGCCCGACCTGGATGCACACCACGAACTCGCCCGAACTGCAGCCGCGGAATGTGCTGTGCTGCTGCGCAATCAGAGCGCGACGCTCCCGCTGGGGCCGGCCTCGGGAACGGTCGCGGTGATCGGAGAACTGGCGCGAACCCCGCGATACCAAGGCGGCGGGTCCAGTCACGTCAATGCCACCCGGGTCGATGTGCCGCTCGACGAAGTCGTCTCGCGCGGGTCGGATCTCGGTCTCGCAGTGGAGTTCTCGGCCGGCTACGCCCTCGACGGCGGCGACGATGCACTCCGGGCTGACGCCGTGGCGGCGGCCGAACGGGCCGATGTGGCAGTGGTTTTCGCCGGGCTCACCGAGGCCGAGGAGTCGGAAGGCTTCGACCGCCGCAGCCTGGCGATCGCGGCACACCAAGTCGACGTCGTGCGCGCCGTGGCTGCGGCGGCGCCACGCACCGTCGTCGTCCTTGTCGGTGGCGGAGTCGTCGACCTCGAACCGTGGCACGACGAAGTGGACGCGATCCTGGAGGCAGATCGGAAGAGCACACG
>ERZ650309.1346-NODE-1346-length-11569-cov-4.461004_pt1 | contig 11569 bp, 9 predicted proteins | sample MGYA00376245_ERZ650309 | MGnify/ENA primary metagenome ERZ650309 (study PRJEB26733, sample SAMN07839294) | wastewater metagenome | biome: urban; feature: wastewater treatment plant; material: waste water | place: USA: North Carolina | collected 2016-04-26 ...
ATCAGCCGCTACCTGAGCTCGCGCCGCGGCAGCGTCTTCATGAGCCGCGGCGCCGAGGCGACGACGCAGCTGGTGACGCGGCTCCTGCAGATGATGAAGAAGGACGCGGCCGCGGGCGGCTCCGAGCTGCTGCGCACCGAGCTGCGCGGCGTCGTCGGCACGGTCAGCTCGGATCCGATCTCGTACCGCGATCTGCGCCTGCTCTCGTCGCACTTCCGCAGCGCCCTGCTCAAGTGCATCGAGCAGCAGGGCGTCAGCAAGGCCGCGTCGCAGCACGCCGCGGACTGGTGCCACGAGCTGGCGCTGCAGTGCGGGCTCCTGCTCATCAGCTGGCGCGAGGAGATCATCGAGCGCCAGGCGCTGGAGCTCGAGGCCAAGCTCGCCGAGCAGCGGCAGCTCTCGATCCCGATCGCGCCGGTGTACGAGGGCGTGCTGGTCGTGCCCATCGTCGGCAGCCTGGACTCCTACCGCTCGCAGATCCTGACCGAGCGCGTGCTGAACGAGATCAGCGCGACGCGCGCGCAGTTCGTGCTGCTCGACATCAGCGGCGTGCCCGGCTTCGATCAGGACGTCGCGCGCAGCCTGCTCAAGGTGACGGCCGCGACGAAGCTGCTCGGGACCGAGCTGGTGCTGGTCGGGATCTCGGCCGCGACCACGCAGGTGATCATCACGCTGGACGTGGACCTGGGCGACCTGGTCACGCTGCGCAACCTGCAGGACGGGCTGGCGTATGCGCTGACGCGCCTGAACCGCCGCATCGTGCCGCTGCAGGCGCCGGCGACGGAAAAGCCTGCCCGCGCCGCCGCCGGCCGCTCCATCCTCCCGCCGCGCCGCGACGCCCGCTGATCGGGACGCAGACCGGGTCGGGTGCGCTCAGACCCGCTCGAGCCCGAAGATCTCGACGTCTACGCCCGGGCTGTACAGGGTCAGCGGCAGGGGCGCTCCCTTCTGGACGCCTGCGGCCGCGATCAGAGACTCGGAGAGCTCGTCGACGGTGGCGCCGTGCAGCGGGTACGGCGGGTGGTGGACCTGCCCGCGCACGAGGCGCCGCTGCGAGTCGAGCGTGTACAGGTAGTAGCGCTCGGCGAGGAAGAACTGCAGCGTGCCGGGCCGGCTCGCGGGCAGCGGCTCGCCGATGGTGTAGCGCGTGTGCAGCTGCGCGAGCCCGGACGGCGCGGCGCGGCGCTGGCTGCGGTAGCGAACGGCCGCCGCGCTCTCGAGCTGCAGCTCCATGTCGGCGTAGTAGTAGGGCAGGTGGAAGAAGGTCCGCGCCGCAAAGACCGCGAGGCGGTTCGCAGCGTCCAGGCTCAGGAAGAAGACGCCGGGATCCCGCCCCTCGTGCAGCACGTAGAGGCGGACGTTGGTCTCGTGGAAGTGGGCGGTGCCCGGGATCGCCGGCAGCAAGCGCAGCGGCCGCACGTCGCGCATCGTGAACGGCACCAGCCCGACGTAGGCGCGGTCTTCGAAGACGTCGACGGCCAGCCCGGGCGGCAGCAGCGGCTGCAGCGCCTCGACGGGGACCTCCCAGTGCAGGAACAGCAGGTGGCGCCACTTCTGCAACCCCAGCGGCGGACCCTCGGGACGCCGCGTGGGGGCGAGGCGATCGACGAGCATGCCTGATCTTTTGGGAAGCGCCCGCCGAAGTCCAGCGCGGCGCGGCGCGCTTCGCTAGAGCGGGGCGGGCGCGCGGGCGCTCGTCTAGTGGTCGGCCGGGCGGTGGATCGTCGCGCCCTGCACGCCGTCACGGACGAAGCCGCCGAGGGCCGCGTCGAGCACGCGGTCCGTGGTGGCCTGGCCGCCTGGCGGTTCGGTGGATGCTCGACCCGGACGTGCGAGCGAGCCGCGGCGTCGCGTGCGCCGGCCGCTGGGTCCTGAATCTTTCTGTGCGGGGTGTGCCTGCAGCGCAGGCGTGAGCGGTCGGTGGGCGGGCTGCTTGTGCAGGAGATGCGCCGTCAGCGCCCGGCCTGCGCCTCGGCCTTGGCCAGGACGCGGCGGACGTCTGAGACCACCTGATCCTGCTGCGCACCGCGCACCATGAACGCCGGCACGCTGCCGCCTGGCTCGCTGAAGCACTGGAAGGTGACGCGCGCGCCGCCCTCGGGCCTGGGCACGAGCGTCCACTCGCCGCGGATGATCGGGATGCGCACGTGCTTGTCCGCGGGCGGCGGCCCCAGCTCGGGCGCGGTGTGCATCTTCAGGTGCACCGTGCCCGCCGGCTCGCGCTCGAGCCAGATGCGCAGCGTGTAGTCCCGGTCGCTGACCACGGGCGTGCGCACCTGATCGTACAGGACGACCTCGGTCGCCGACTTGCGCAGGATCTGGCGCTGCTTGACCACGCCCTGCGGCGGGTCCGTCAGGTTGCCCCACAGCGTCTTCAGGATCGCCTCGGCGCTCAGCCGGCTCGTCACCTGCGCCCGGTACTCCAGGAACTTCGAGTCCGGCACCGCGCGCTTCTCGAGCGACAGGTCGTCCTTGCCCGCGTCCTTCACCTTGCACGCCTGCCACGGCTCCTCGGCCGCGGCCGGTCCCGGTCCGAGCGCCGCCAGCACGACCAAGAGCAGCCACGGCCCCACGCGCGCCGGCCGGGTACGCGGCCACGCCGCACCCTTCTCCTTCACGGCCCGGTCCGGGCGCTCCTGTCGATCCCTGCTCTCCATGGTCTCCCCCTCGATCTGTCGCGCGTCCCCCCCCGGGCGACCGCGCGGCCTGCTCAGCGCCCGCCATGATAGCGCGAAACCGCGCCGCCGCGCGCGGGCTCACTCCTTCATGAACAGGTGGATCGCCTCGCCCTTGCCCTCGCTGACCGTGAAGTAGCCGGTGCCGTCGGCGGTCGCGGCGATGGTCTCGCCCTGGCGCTCGTCGGCGATCGGCAGCTCGCAGGCGGTGCGCGCGAGCGCGTCGAAGACGGACTCGGTGGCGCCGCGCTCGAACAGGAAGGCGCCCGAGTAGGCGCGCACGAGCACGGCGCGACCCGTGACCGTGAGATCCGCGCCGGTGACGATGGGGCTGCCGCCGGTGAAGCTCAGCGGTCGCGGCGTGCCGTCGCAGCCGGTCGCCGGGCGCAGCTCGATTGGGGACTCGGGCGGCGCGCCGATCACGCCGGCGCTGTAGAGGAAGCTCGGCCCGGACAGGTTCTTGGTGATGAGGAAGACCTCGCCGCTCTGCGGATCCACGAACAGCGCCTCGGAGTCGTGCGGCTGGCCGCCGGGGTACACGAGCTCGATGCGCTCGACCTGCGATGCGCCGATGCTGAGGCGCTGGTTGGTCTTGGTCGTGTCGAGCGCCGGCTCGGGGATGCGGTAGATCTGGATGCCGCGGCGCCGCTTCGAGCTGGTCACGTTGTCGCCGATGTCGCCGACGTACAGGAAGTCGCCGGCGGCGCGCGGACTGGGGCCGATCGCGAGGTCCTCCCAGTCCTCGTTCTTGGCGCCGGTCAGCGCCACGGTGGCGACGAGGCGCGGCGCGGTGCCGGCGGTCACCGCCAGAGCGTAGAGCTCGGGCTCGCCGCCCGAGTCGTTGTGGACCCAGAGCACGTCGCGGTTCTTGCGGCTCGCCGCGGCGCCCGAGGTCTCGTCGAGCACGTCGGACGGCAGCTGGCCCACGGAGCCCTTGGCGCGGTAGCTGTCGCAGCCCGCGGACAGAACGGCGCCGGGCTCGCGGCAGGTGGCGTCGGGGGGGGCGCCGAGGTCCGCGGCGCCCGGGGTGCTCTGGGAGCAGGCCAGCAGCGAGCCGGCGAACAGACCGAGGCCGCGGAGCCGGAGCGGGTGCAGCCGACGCCCGGCACGCGGTCGATCGTGTCCAGAGAGTCCGGCCGATCCGCGACATCCGTGGATCGTGTCCTCGTCGGCAGGGCGGGGCGCGGGCGCAGGCGGGGTACGGAGGTTCATCGGCGCATCATAACAACCCGCTCGCCCGCCGTCCGCCCTGCGATCGGAGCAGGCTCTGGTCAGATTTTGGCCGGGCTCTGGTCAGATTTTGGCCGGGCTCTGGCCGGGACTGGGCCTTGATCGGGACGGGACGCGCGGCTCTATGCTCGCTGCGGGAGGAACCATGAGGCATATCGGCATCCTCGCGGACGGCGCGGCGCTGTGTTTCCTGGAGATGGGTCGGGAAGGCGCCAGGTAGCCCTGAGGCGCGCCGCTCAGCTGCCGCTCGGCCCGACCTTGCGGCTGATCCAGCGCAGCGGCGCGGTGGCGCCCATGCCGAGGCGGAAGCTGACGCTGTTGTTCAGCTGATCGATCGTGTCGCGGAGCGCGCCGTTCTGGCGCCGTAGCGACTCCTTCTCGGCCTCGGCCTCGGCGAGCTGCTGCTGCAGCCGCGTGATGGTGGCGGCGCTCTGGGCCGCGGCTTGCCGGTTGGTCTCGCTGGCCTGCAGCGCGCGCTTGGACTCGGCCAGCTCGACCTGGAGCGTGATGCGGTGGCCGAGCAGGAAGAACAAGGCGTAGAACCGCTCGGCCTCTTCCTTGTCGAGCTGCAGGAGCTGCTCGAACTCCGGCGGCTGCTCGCGGCCGACGGCGAGGACGCCGAGCCCGTGGCCGTGGCTGAACGCCAGGTGCGGGAAGCGCGCGCTCTGCTCCTCCCAGAAGCGCCAGACTCCGAACCCGCGCTCGCGCACGTTGATGTCGTGGAAGAGGACCACGGCGCGCGCGCTCAGCTTGGGCGACCAGGTCGCAAAGTCGTGCGACACCGCCTCGTAGGAGTGCATCCCGTCGATGTGCAAAAGGTCGACGGAGCCGTCGGGGATGTAGCGCGCGGCCTCGTCGAAGGTCGAGGTGACCAGGCGCGAGAAGCCGCCGTAGAGCGGGTCGTGGCGCTCACGCAGCTGCGACTCGATGTGGCGCTCGTACCGACCGGCGTGCTCGTCTCCCTGGAAGGTGTCGACGCCGTAGCAGGTGCAGGAGACGCCGAGGTTGGCGATGGCCTGGCAGAAGGCGAGGTACGAAGCGCCCGTGTGCACACCCAGCTCGACGAAGACCCGCGGTCGCAGGATCTCGATCAGGAACATCGCGAAGGGAATGTGCTCCTGCCAGGCGCTCACGGCGGGAGGAGGGTGGACGGCCGTCAGGCAGGATCGATAGTTCAGCGGATTGAAGGGCTGCACTCCGGAGTCGTAACGAAAGCTCATCGGGGTGTCAACCATGGGAGCAGGCACCCGACCAACCGATGTCTTGCGGCCGGACTTCGGGGCTCGCTGAGCCTCGCTCCGTGAGCGGGTCTGTTCGGCGGACACGGCCCGCGCCCCGGATTCCTTTGTGTTGCACCCGAGGTCAGGCCCGAGGCCTGGGCGCGCGGGTCCGCTCGGTCGGCGGCGGCTGGAACCGTGCTACTTTTACGAGATGTCGATCGAAGGACCGGACGATCTCGAGATGCTGCGCCGGGTCGGCGCGATCGTGGCGCGCGCGCGTGATGCGATGCTCGACGAAGTGCGCGAGGGCGTGACGACGGCGGAGCTCGATGAGGTCGGCCGGGACGTGCTCCGGGCGAGCGGAGCGCGGTCGGCGCCGCAGCTCGCGTACGGCTTTCCGGGCTGGACGTGCATCAGCGTGAACGACGAGATCGCACACGGCGTCCCGTCGCAGAAGAAGGTCCTGCGCGAGGGCGACCTGGTGAACGTCGACGTGTCGGCGGAGCTCGACGGCTACTGGGCCGACACCGGGGCGAGCGCGCCGGTCGGCAGGGTCGCGCCGAAGCTGCGGCAGCTCTTGTGGGCGACGCGCCAGGCGCAGGCCGAGGCGATGTCGGTCGCGCGCGCCGGCACGGCGCTCAACCAGATCGGCGCGGTCGTCGAGAAGAGGGCGAAGAAGCACGGGTTCAGGGTCGTGCGGTCGCTCGGCGGGCACGGCGTGGGGCGGCACATCCATGAGTCGCCGCACGTCTCGAACGTGTTCGAGCGCAGGGACAAGACGGTGCTGTGGGAGGGCCTGGTGCTGACCATCGAGCCGTTCCTGACAACGCGGGCGACCGACGTGCTCGAAGCGGAGGACGGCTGGACGCTGCGGACGCCCGACGGCAGCGTGGGCGCCCAGTTCGAGCACACCTTCGTGGTGACCAAGGGGCAGCCGATCGTGCTGACCTGAGGCGATCGGCTGCGGCTCCTCGGCCGAGCAGGCTCCGGACCTTGCGCGTATCTTCTCCCCGCGGGCGCTCCCGTCGTCTCCTCCGAATCCGTACTCCTCTTTCTCTGGGGAAGGGAGCCCTCGATTGTCCTCTGGCTGGCCGCGCAGCGACGGCGCGCGGGGCCGCGGGTCGCGGACTCCTGTGGGCGCTGCTCGTCCTGCTCGCGGCGTGCCAAAAGACCCCGGCCGGAGCGCCGCGACAGGCTGCCCCGCACGCGGCGGAGGTGGCGGCGCTGAGCACCCCGGTGCAGCGCGGCGTCTCCTTCGTCCACAGCTGGGAGGGCCGCGGCGAGAAGGGCTACGGCAGTGAGGCCAGCCGCCGCTCCCTGGCCGAGCTCCGCGCCCTGGGCACCACCTGGATCAGCGTGATGCCCTTCGGCTTTCTGCCCTCGCTCAGCGCCGACTCCATCCGGCTGCCCGACGACGGCGCCGGACCGGGCCGCCTGCTGCGCCGCTCGGCCGGCGAGAGCGACGAGCGGATCCGCCGCCAGATCGCCGATGCCCACGCGCTCGGCATCCAGGTGCTGCTCAAGCCGCACCTGTGGATCGGCGGCGGGGCCTGGTGCGGCGAGATCAACCCCGGGACCCCGGAGCGCTGGACGCGCTTCTTCGCGAGCTACGAGCGGCTCCTCTTGCACTACGCCGAGCTGGCGCAGAGCGCGGGCGCCGACATGCTCGCCGTCGGGGTCGAGCTGTGCTCGACGACGGCGCAGTTTGCCGACCGGTGGCACGAGCTGATCACGAAGACCCGGGCGCTCTACACGGGCAAGCTGGTGTACGCCGCCAACTGGGACGAGGTGGGCCGCGTCCCGTTCTGGGACGCGCTCGACTTCATCGGCGTGCAGTTCTACGCGCCGCTCGCCGAGGCTCCCGACGCCCCGGACGCGATCCTGGCGCAGCGCCTGAGCGGCCACCTGGATACGATCGAGCAGGTCGCCCTGCGCACGCGGCGCCCGGTCCTGTTCACCGAGGTCGGCTACAAGTCGATCCGCGCCACCGCGGTGCAGCCGCACCTGTGGCCCGAGCACCTGTCGCGCAGCGCCCTGGAGGTCAGCGACGCGGCGCAGGCGCAGGCCTACCGCGTCTTCTTCAGCGGCATCCGCTCGCGCGGCTGGGTCGCGGGCGTCTACGTCTGGAAGTGGTTCAGCGACCCCGAGAGCCAGGAGGAGGACGCCACGGGCTTCTCGCCGCGCGGCAAGCCGGCCGAGGCGGTCCTGCGCGCGGCCTTCAGCCCGGCCGGTACCAGCCCGCGCTGAGTGGCCTCTTCGCCTGGAGAGATTCCTGTCGCGCGGCGGCGCTGCGTCGCCACACAGACAAGCGCAGTCAGCTGCGCAGGTAGCAGCAGGCTTTGTACTTCTTGCCGCTGCCGCAGGCGCAGCGCTCGTTGCGGCTCTGCGCGCGCGCGGCGGGCTTCTGCGCGACCTTCTTCACCCGGGCCGGTGCCGGTGCCGATGCCGGTGCCGATGCCGGGGCTTGCGACGGCGCGGCCTCTCCCTCCAGCTTGCGGATCGCTTCGCGCAGGTACTCCGTGTCGCGCGCCTTGAGCGGATCCGGCTCCCCGAGCGCCTGCTCGAGCTGCGCGCGCAGCTCGGGCAGCGCCGCCGGGTCGCCGTAGATGGCGAGCAGGCTCGCCGCCGCCGCCGCGTTGATCCGCAGGAATCCGGTCAGCAGATCGAGGATGCGCTCATCGCGCACGCCCAGCTGCGCCAGCAGCACCAGCAGCGCATCGCTCGGACCCAGCGGCGAGGTCTTGCACAGGCGCAGCGCCGGCTCGAGCGCCAGCGCGCCGAGCCCGCAGCAGCACGAGCCCAAGAAACCGCGCTCCGCGGAGTGCGGCTTGGTCGCCGCGAGCGCCTGCAGGAGCGGCTCGATGGCGCGCTCGGCGCGCAGCAGCCCGAGCGCGTAGATGGCCTTGGCGCGCGTCGCGTTGGCATCGATGTAGGGCAGGCCGGTGAGCCCGCCCAGGCGCGGCGTCAGCGCGCAGGCGAGCAGCGCGTCGAGGGCCGCCTCGCCCTGACCGTGCAGCTCGCCGATGACCTGCTGCTCTTCGTCGGTGAGCTTGCCATCGGGGACCAGCTTGCGGACCAGCGCAATCGGATCCTTCCCCTTGTTGATGTTCAGTACGAAGGCGGAGCGCTTGGGACCGCGGCTTAGCGTCTGCACAGAGCACCCATGCCCATGACCGTAAGCCGAGACTCGGCGGGAAGGCAAGCGCGCATGCCTCGGCTCGGCGGGCGGGAGCGGCGGGCGCGGGCGCGCTACGCGCTGCCACCCATCCCCATCGACCCCGCCCATAATTAAGCTTCGCTGCGCCGCCGCCGGGAAAATCTGGAGGCCGACGGCTCAAGGAATTTTTTTCGCTCTGTCGGGGAGGCTTAATCGGAGGCATGGGAGCGGCCCTCCGGTCCCTGTCCTATCCGATTGGATACTGGACATCCAACATTGAACATTGAACATTGAACATTGAACAGGGACTCTCTATGGAGGCACCTGTCCATTCCGGAGGGAGGGGATGCCGAGGGTCTGCGCCGTCTTGCTGGCCGCTCTGCGGAGCGAAGAGTAGGGATGTTACGATGACGCACTCTCTGCTGTGTGTGCCCTCCGGGGCGGCGGCTCGGGAGTCGGGGCGCACGCAGATTCCGATCCGCGAGCCGGGTGGAAAAGGAATTCCCACGTGAGGTCTTTTTGCGGAATACAAACGGTCCGTCGATTGGTCGTCGTGGGGCTCTAGCCGTCTTCCTTTCCATAATCCTTCACGTGCTGCCGCACCCCGCGCTCGCGCAGAACCGGGGCTTCCAGCTCAATCGCTACGAGCCCACGGCGCCCGGGGAGTCCACCTTCCTCATCGACCATCCCTGGTACTCCTCGGCGCGCTACTTCTCCGGCGGGCTGACCCTCAACTACGGCCACGCTCCGCTGGTGCTGGGTACGCAGGATCCGGACGGCAGCTTCACCCGCCAGAGCCCCCTCATCGAGCACCAGCTCCTCGGCCACCTCGATCTGGCCGGCTCCTTCCTCGACCGCGTGACGCTCTCTGTGTCCCTGCCCCTCACGCTGTACGAATCCGGAACGAGCCAGCTCGGCATCTCTCCCCTCTCGGGAGTCGCAGCCGGTGACCCGCGCTTCGGGCTGGTGGTGCGAATCTTCGGTCAGCCCGATCGCAGCCCGCTCTCGCTGAGCGTGGGCGGGCAGATCTGGGTCCCGCTGCGCAAGTTTGACACCGGCCTGCCCGAGCAGTCGAGCGACAGCGAGGTGCGCGGGCTGCCCAAGCTCGTGCTGGCGGGCCTCGGCAAGCGCGTGCGCTGGTCCTTCACGCTCGGCGCGATGATCCGGGCCGATGCCATCCTGGGAACGCCGCGGGTCCCGGAAGGAACCAGCACGGGAACCTCGATCCAGCTCGGCGCGCTGATCCAGTACGCGGATCCGCAGCGCCGCTTCGCCGTGGGTCCGGAGGCCCTGCTCAGCACCGTGGTGGCGGGCGGGCGCGCGCTCAAGCCGGACTTTACCAGCCTGGAGGTGCTGCTCGGCGGCCACTACAACATCGCCGATCAGGTGCAGCTCGGAGCGGCCGGCGGCCTGGGCGTCCTGCGCGAGCCCGGGACCCCGGACGGACGGGTCCTGTTTCGCGTGAGCTACGCGCCGTCCCGCAGGCCCAAGGTCGTGCGTCCGGAGCCGGAGCCCGTGCGCCCGGAGCCGCCGCCGGTCGAGCCGGAGCCGCCTCCTGGGAATCCCGCGCCGCCGCCGCCCCCAGGAGCTGTGGAGCCGGAGCCGGAGCCGCCGCCTGCGCCTGCTCCTGCTCCCGCTCCCGCTCCCGACCGCGATGGGGACGGCGCTCCCGATGCCCGCGACGCCTGCCCCGACCAGCCCGCCGGCCTGCAGGCCGACCCCAGGCGCCCCGGCTGCCCGCAGACCGACCGCGACGGCGACTCCGTCCCCGACCCCGTCGACGCCTGCCCCGACCAGCCCGGCGGCCCCAGCACCGACGCCAAGAAGAACGGCTGCCCCGGCCTCGTCGAGATCAAAGCCGGCCTCCTCCAGATCCACCAGCAGGTCTTCTTCAAGCCCCGCTCCGCCGAGGTCGACGCCAAGAAGAGCCGCAGGATCCTCGAAGCCGTCGCCAGCGCGCTCCTGGCCAAGCCCGAGATCAAGAAGGTCGAGGTCGCCGGCCTCGCCGACGACAAGGGCAGAGAGAAGGTCAACCAGGCCCTCTCCGAAGAGCGCGCCCAGAGCGTGCGCAGGTGGCTGATCGAGCACGGCGTGACCGGAGACCGCGTCGCCGCCCGAGGCTACGGCGAGGTGGGGATCGACGAGACGAGCCGCCTCTCCAGGCGCACCCAGCGCAAGAAGAACCGCCGCGTCGAGTTCCGCATCACCGACCCGCCCCGCGCACAAGCCGCCCCGGCGGCGCCGCCGCCCGAGCCCGAGCCGACGGGCAAGGCGAGAAAGGAGGGCAAGGAGGGCAAGGAGGGCAAGGAGGGCAAGCGCCAGGAGAGAGAGGAGCCGGACGAGCCGGAGAAGAACGAGCGCAAGGCGAAGAAGGAACGCAGCGCCCGCACGAAATAAGGAGTCTCACCATGGGCATCCACCGCACCCGCCTCGTCGCCTTGGCCACGCTCGGCCTCTGTCCCGCGAGCGCCCTTGTATCGGGCTGCGCGCCGCCCGGAGCCGCCGCGCCCCCCGCCCTCCCCGAACCCTCGGCGCCGCTCTCGGTCAGCGTGCCCTGCGACCGGGCCGCGCTGGTCCAGGCGCTCAGGGACGCCGGCGCCGCGCCCGGCCCCCACACCCTGAGCCTGGCCGCGGGCTGCCTCTATACCTTCACCACGCCCGACAACTTCTTCTACGGCCCCAACGCCCTGCCGCCCGTCACCAGCGACCTCACGCTCGAGGGCCAGGGCGCCACCCTGGAGCGCAGCGGCGCCCCGGGCACGCCCAAGATGCGCCTGCTCTACGTGGCCGGCCCGCCGCACCCCACGCCCGCCCAAGATCCGCTGCGGGGCTTGAGCAGGGGCAAGCTGACGCTGCGCAACCTGACGCTGCGCCGCGGCCAGAGCGAGACGTTGCACTGGCGGGTTCTGCCGGATGACGCCAGCCAGAGCTTTCTGGAACTGTGGCTTCCCCCGGACGCCGAAGGCATTGAACTGCAGATCACGCCGCCGGGCCGGACGGCGCGCCGACGCTGCTGACCAAGGGCGCCTTCGCCAGCGTGCTGGCGGTGTGCGAGCAGGCCCTGCAGCGCATGAGTTGCGCCGGGGCCATCGTCGAGCCCACCGCATTGGGCTTTGATGCCGACCGCGTCTGGCAGGCCTGGCTGCTGTGGCGCCGCGCCCTGGTGGCGCCGTCGGTGGCGGGCCTCTTGGGGCAGGGCGCCGCGCGCGAGCAGATCAAGCCCGAGGCGCTGTGGGAGTACGACCAGGCGCAAGGCCTGTCCTTCACCGATTTCATGCAGGCCGCGC
>ERZ650309.1347-NODE-1347-length-11566-cov-4.076796_pt1 | contig 11566 bp, 12 predicted proteins | sample MGYA00376245_ERZ650309 | MGnify/ENA primary metagenome ERZ650309 (study PRJEB26733, sample SAMN07839294) | wastewater metagenome | biome: urban; feature: wastewater treatment plant; material: waste water | place: USA: North Carolina | collected 2016-04-26 ...
GGTCAATACCACGATGGTAATGATGGATAAGCCTGCACTAAGTTCATAACTCACAATCTGTGCCCCGCTTCGCATAGCCCCAAGCAGTGAGTATTTATTGTTGGATGCCCATCCTGCCATTAAAATTCCAATGACCGAAACCGATGAAACGGCAGAAATAAAGAACACTCCGATATTGATATCCCAGATTTGAAAACCTTTTGCAAACATTAGCGGTGCCATAATAACCATGGCCACAACCATCACCATGAAAGGAGCCAGATTAAACATCAGTTTATCGGCACCATCAGGTGTCATGCCTTCTTTAACAATCAGTTTGAGTGTGTCGGCAACAGTCTGGAACATACCTCTCGGGCCCACACGATTGGGACCAACACGTAACTGCATCCAGGCAGCAACTCTTCGTTCCATCATGATAAGGACCAATCCAAGTACTGAAAAAAGCGAAATGACCAAAATGCCGATAATTGCAAACTGAAAAATCAGCGCCCAGGTAGGAGGGAACTGCTGATAGAGCCAGTCGTTTACAAATTGAGTGATGCCTTCTAAACTATACATAATTTATCGGTCGATATCGGGAATTACAAGGTCGAGGGTTCCCATGATGGCAACCATATCACCAATTTTTTGTCCCTTTACCATATGGTTCAATGCAGAAAGGTTAGAGAATCCGGGTGATCTGAACTTTATGCGATACGGAGTAGTTCCCCCTTCACTAACCACATAAATTCCGAAATCGCCACGTGCGGTTTCAACTCTGGAATAAAATTCTCCTTTAGGCAACTTAAGTACTGCTTTGGTTTTAGCCTGCACATCACCTTCAGGAATGTTATCAATGAGTTGTTCGATAATGGCCATCGATTGACGCATTTCAAGTAATCGCACCTGATAACGTGCAAAACTATCGCCTTCTGTGGCCAGTATTTCTTCAAATTTTAAAAGATCATAAACTTCATAAGGATAAAGCTTCCTCACATCACATGCAACTCCACTGGCACGGGCAGTTGGACCACTGCAGCCGTATGAAATTGCATCTTCTTTGCTTAGCATGCCTATTCCTTTCATCCGGTTACAGAAGATGATGTTTCCGGTAACCAGTTCATCATACTCATCAATTTTAGATTTGAAATGACGAATGAATTCTTTTACTTTTTTGGGGAAGTCGGGATGAATATCATACATCACTCCGCCGGGCACCATGTAGTTCATGGTAAGTCTTGCCCCGCAGGTTTCTTCCATAATATCGTTGATCATTTCCCTTTCGCGGAAAGCGAGAAAGAAAGGAGTAAGCGCACCAATATCCATCGCCATAGCTCCCCACCAAAGCTGGTGCGAAGCCAGTCGTGTGAGTTCATCCATGATTACTCTTATGTACTGAGCTCTGGAAGGTACTTCTATCTGCAAGGCCTTTTCCACCAGCATGGCACACCCATGATTGTTGATGTGGGATGAAAGATAATCCATCCTGCTGGTAACATATATGAATTGGCGGTAACTGAGACTTTCACACATCTTTTCAATGGACCTGTGAATGTATCCGAGATGGGGCTCGACTTTCTTAACCGTTTCCCCATTCATGGTAATAACAAGATGCAACACCCCGTGTGTGGCAGGATGCTGGGGGCCTATGTTTATTACCAGGTCGCCCTGACTTGTATCTGCTACTTCCTGAAACATACTCAGAGTTTGATCATATTAACAGGGTCCTCATAATCTTTTCTCAAGGGGTAGCCTGTCCATTCATCGGGAAGTATCAGATTTCTGAGATCCGGATGGTTCCGGAACTGAACTCCGAAAAGTTCAAATACTTCTCTTTCGTGAAATTCGGCTGTCCGCCAGATATCGCAAACCGTTTCCACTTCGGGTTGGGTACGGTCGAGTTTTACTTTTACTACCAGTGTGTGCCTGTGTGAAGTTGCATTCAGGTGATACACCATGGTAAGGTGTGTTTTCCAGTCGACACAAGTGAGACAGAAAAGATAATCGAATTTCATTTCGTCAGCACTTTTCAGCTTGCGTGCCAGATCTTTCCAGCCTGAAACAGGAATATTGGCATTGAGCCATTCACCACCTTCTTCAAAAGTGATGGCAGGGTCCATTGCAGTGAGTGCGGCCTGGAGTTCTTCTCTGCTCATATCAGAAGGGGTGTTCGGGTTTTTCCATTTTCATTTGCTCACGGGTCATACCACTTTTGATTTTATCCTGCAAAGTAATTAATGCATGAATGAGCGCCTCGGGGCGGGGTGGACAACCGGCGATATACACATCTACGGGAATGATGTGGTCGGCACCTTTTACAACACTGTAGGTGTTATAAAAAAACGGACCGCCACTGGTGGCACATGCTCCCATAGCAACCACATATTTGGGCTCTGCCATCTGATCATACAATCGTTTGAGAACCGGAGCCATTTTATTGACAATGGTGCCTGCAATGATGATCACATCAGCCTGCCTCGGTGTTGCTCTTGCTACTTCAAATCCGAAACGCGACCAGTCATATTTGGCGCTTGCGGTGCTCATCATTTCTATTGCACAACAACTCGTACCGAAGACAAGTGGCCAAAGCGAGTTGCTTCGTGCCCAGTTAATCACCTGGTCCATCTTACTCACTAAAATGCCCCCTCCGGGAGTCTGCACCACAGAGCCTGGAAAAGGTGTTGGAGCAGCTGGTTGATTTACATCCATTTTAATGCTTTTTTCTTGTGAGCGTAAATAAAGCCCATGAACAATATGAACAGGAAAATTAGAATTTCTACAAATGCCACCCAGCCCAGTTGTTTGACCACTACCGCCCATGGGAAAATAAAGATCAATTCAACATCAAAAATGAGGAAGATGAGTGCAAAGAGATAATATCCCACACTGAACTGAATCCAAGAGGGTCCGATAGTTGGGATCCCACATTCATAAGGTTCTCCCTTGTGAATGTTGTGGGAGGTTTTCAAAATTACTTTTGAAATAAGAATCGCTATTCCCGAAAAGGCAATAGCTGCAAACATCAAAGCAATCAGTGAACCGGCACCCATTCGTTTTTTGGTTTAGTGCAAATATAATAAGTACATCATTGCATAAACCGTCTTCTGATCTTTGTTGGAAAGTTGTTGAAAAAGTTGAGAATAATGCAAACGAATGTTCTGTAATGAATTGAAAATTAATTACATGATAATATCGTTTTCAGAACATTGTTTATAAAAAGCAGAAAAGAGTCAATTCATCTGTTGACTTGCGGCCACCCGGAGTTTAGTCGTATGATTCGAATTTAATCGACTTCTTATCATAACCCATCGCCTCTAAACGTTGACGTGCTTCCTTCAGCATGTCGGCCCAACCACAAATATAAAATTTGGCAGGACGCTTGTCGGCAAAAATTTCTTCATAAACACTGTGAACATAACCCTTACGGCCTGTCCAACCCGGATTTTCTCTCGAAAGCACAGGAATAAACTTGAAGCCCGGCATTATTTTTTCGAGGTCCTCAAATTCTTTTCTGTAAAGAATGTCCTTCTCCCACCTGTTCCCAAAAACCATGTAAATGTTCTTGTGCTCCAATTTCCGGTTATAAATATCAAATAATTGCGAACGTAATGGTGCAATGCCCGTTCCGGTTCCTATGAAACAGATGTCAGTATCAATGGGTTCCTGCAACTGGAATTTCCCCAATACTCTCGAAACCTGAACTTTTGTTCCAACTCTGAAGTTCTCCCATTTGTAAGGTGTGCCCAAACCATCAGGCTTCAATACTATGCACAATTCAAAAATGTTATCGGTCGAAGGTGCTGAGGCAATGGAATAGGAGCGGTTCGTATATTTTGAATCAATCGGAAGATCCAGCATGATAAACTGACCCGCCTTGAAAGAAAATTTTATGTGATCAGGCATCTTGATGTAAAACCGCTTTACCATGTCGGTTTCATCCCTGATTTCTATTACCTCCGCCTCGTGAAATTCGTATGCCATAATGTTGAATTTGAAGTCGGCAAAGTTATCAAAATCCGTTGGAACTGAAAAGGCATTTTGGCGCAGAGTGTAATTTATTGATCTTTAATGAGATGAGAGCATTCCGGAAACATATTTTTATGGTCCGGAAGCATTGATTTATGGGTGCCCTGTTAATCTGATTTTGCATATCCTGAGAAATGGATCAACTGTGCATTTATCAGTCCCGGCTGCAGTTAGGTGTTGATTTCGCTTTTCACCACGGTTTGCTAAAATAAAAAAAGGGAAGCCGAGGCTTCCCTTTTAAATATCTGATTTTCAATTATTAATACACGTCGTCGCCGGCATCATCGGTGGCGTTGCTCTTACCATCTCCATGTCCCTTACCATGTCCGTGGTGACCTTTGTGTTCTTTTGCTTCTTTGCGCATAGCCTCCCATTTGTCCTGCTGCTCTTTGTTCAGATATTTGTTGATGTCTCCAACAATTTTCTGACGATCTTCTTTCGTAAGCTTGCCTTCATCTCTGAGTTTCTCTCTTTTCAAAATCACCTCATGAATGTTGGTAGCCTGCTGCGCGGTCAATGCCAGTTTTTCAGTTAAACGTTTGGTTGCCATATCAGCCCTTTGCTCAGCTGTTCTGCGGGTTCCTTTTTCAGTTTGAGCTAAAGTTACAGTTGTGAGTGATGCCACAAGCACCATCATAAGAATTGCAATTTTTTTCATATTTTTTTTGATTTGTTTGTTATGATTGATAGCAGCATAAATGGTTTAATGTCCATGCAAAATTAATATGCATCAATATTTGATCCATTTAAATGTTTGCTTTTTATCAACATCCGATATTGTTAAAAGATAACACCCGGGAGCAACATCCATTTGAAGCGGCTCTCCCTTCCATACATGATTCGTGACTATCTTCCCGCTAAGGTCCGATAACGTCAGAGTCACGTTTTTATTGCCAGCTGCACCGGTCACATTCACAATCCCGTCCGACGGATTTGGATATATCTGATACCGATTATTTTTTTCAGGAGGTAATGAAGAAAAAAGCGGATTGTAAATCTTATTGATCCTCGGCATTGATCTGTCGTAGGCAATGAAATAAAGGCTGCCATCAGGGAATGCAACTACATCCCGCACTCTTCCATATTCATATTTAACATAACCGGTTTTGTTAATGACAGAGTCCATGTTGGCATTTAATCCATATACATAAATCCCCTGATTGATGCCCGTAACCGCTTCAACCACTCCATGAAATTCCGGAATTGCCGGATGATCATACCATGTAATTCCTGAACAAGGGTTCTGCCCTATGTCAATAGGAAATTTACAGAATTGCTGATAATAATTGCAGGTGTCGACAGGTTGAAAGCAATTGGTGCCATCGAAAACAAACCATCCATAATGATTGCCCGGTTCAATGAGATTCAATTCGTCGTTGATCATTCCGTATTCTGATGCTATGATGTTGCCATTAGGTGTCTGCACTATGCCTTGCGGATTCCGGTGCCCCCACGTCCAGGTATAATCGGGCCGGGGATTGTCAACAGGTACCGATCCATCGGGATGTAACCTCAATACCTTGCCAGAGTTGTTGAAAAGGGTATCAATTTGCCAGTAATATTCTGCAGTGGTAACATACAACATAGTGTCGGCTCCAAAGAGTAAACGGCCTCCCGAATGTTCGCCGCCATGTCCCCATTGCAATAAAAACAAAGGATTTAATAAGGTGTCGTTAACGGCATCATAGGTGTATCTGAAAACTTTAATTAATGTTCCCTGCCCATAATAGGATGAAGTGTCGACAGTCAGATAAACAAAAGGCTGATTGGCAAAATCAAGGTGTGTGGTAATACTCATGATGTAACCGGATGGTATTTCAAGCAATGTATCGATTGCCCCTGTCAACGGATCATAACAATTCACCATTTTTTTATTGGTATACCATAATCTTGAATCAGGTCCCGCATGCAAATCCCACGGCCCACTGTCGTAGCCACCCGCAAACTTCGAACTATCCACCACAGTTTCAATGGCAACAATGGTATTGCCTAAGGTGTCAATTGTTATTTGTGCTTTTCCTTTTTCGGCTAATGCCGGAAAGAGCAGCACCAGTAGTGTAATGTAAATTGTTTTCATGATAGTAAAGCATTTGATAGTGACTGATGATTTACATTTTATTTCATGGTTCATTTACTTTTTTCAATGATAATCTGCAGACTTGTCCCTACAATGGATCCCATAGTTTCACAATTGAAAAAACGATCATCATTATAGTGTTTTGAAAGTTCTTCTCTCAGGTTCTTGATTTTTTCCGGTGTTGAGATTTCATCATGATGCATACATCTGATCAGATCATTAAACATATTGCCTGCAGCCTTCAGCCTTTTTGTAATCATGGTGTATTCTTCCTGCTGGTACTGATGTACCGTTTGTGGCGTCATGTGTTTGATGCACAAATCCACAAACGCTTTGTTTTCCTTAAAATACTGAGGAAGATAAAGGCTCTTTCTTCCCTCATAACTTTGCTGATCAAAATCAATCGCCCTGATTCGGTAATGCACCTGTTCGAAATCAGGTGTGATGTCGATGACATAATTATAAGAACGCATATCTCCCAGCAGCCTTACAAAGCATCGTTCATTGAACTTCACAAATTCTTTTGCCAGTCTGATTTCATTCAAACCTTTATCATGCAAATTATTTTCAATAAACATGTCGCCCGGAATCCCGGCAATGTGCTCTTCTATTAAGGTGTTGCCATCCACAAAATAGGTGATCCGGTTAGGGGAGAGGATATGCTCCAGTTCCAGTCCGTAAATTCTCGATGCATCTGCTTTCTTAATATAAAAGTAATCGAAATTATCATTGTAGTGATTTACGATTCTGATGCGAAAAGGATTTGAATTTCCGAATGTGCAGTAATCGATCCGTTCAACATAAAGGTGTTCTGTTACACTCGTGTCGCCACCGGTCTTCAGTAACGCATAAATTTCTGTCAGCGTTGTATTCAGATGTTCCATTTCAGACTGTGGGTACAACACACTTTCCCAAAGCGTATCTTTGCCCTCCGTATTATAAAGTGGAATGGCATTATTATATCTCAGCAAATCTTCATATTCAACATGAATTTTTATGGAACGGCCATAATAACTGAGGTAGTTTCTCAGTTCGTCGTTGACTGAATAATGCGGTTTTTTGAGTGAAATGTGATTTGTCATCGACTTATTTTTTCCTTATCACCATGAGTCCGTCTCTCACCGGAAACAATACATTTTCAACTCTCTCATCACGTTGAATCATCTCGTTGAATTCGTGAAGTGCCAGAGTCTCGGTGTCCATTTCATGAATCGGTTTCAGAATGTTTCCGCTCCACAGTACGTTGTCGGCAATGATGATGCCTCCCTGACATACCTTGTCAAATATCAAATGATAATAGTTGCTGTAATTTTCCTTATCGGCATCTATGAAAACCAGATCGAATGTAATATTAATTTCCGGAATCAGTTTTGTGGCATCTCCGGTGAGTATCTGTATCTGATCACGATATTCAGAAGCTTTTACAAAGTCATTCACCATGTCAAAAAGCTCCTCATTTATATCAATAGTAATCAGCCTGCCGTCAGATGGCAGTCCCTCTGCAAGACATAGCGCTGAATAACCTGTATAGGTGCCAATTTCAAGAATTGCTTTTGGTTTTATCATCTTGCTGAACATGGCAAGTACTCTTCCCTGCAGATGTCCTGAAAGCATGCGTGGCATAATGACTTTTGCCCATGTTTCCCGGTTGAGTTTTTGCAGCAACTCCGGCTCTGCACCGGTGTGCTGTTCAGCGTATGTGGCTATATTTTCTGGTAGGAAATCCATTTTTCTGGAATGATTGTCCGTTTAATTCACACTGTTCTTACTAAGGCGGTTCAGTCCGGCCTCGGCTTTCTGATCAATACTGTTCTGATATTCATGATTTCGCATCGCCAAACATTTGCGATACCATTCGGTGGCCTTGTTGTTGTCTTTTTTATCTTCGTAAATCACAGCAATGAGCAGTGCGGCATTGGCTGCAAAATAGTAAGGATGACCGCTGCCATTTTCATAGGTAGCAGTGTAGTAATGAATGGCTTTGTCTTTCTGATTTTTCTTATCAAATATTCTTGCCAACCGGTACGTATATTCAAGTTGATCCCTGAACCTCGAAAATGATCCTGATGGTTTGCCCGCGAGCTCCTTCAATGATGAGGTGTAATCGCCTCCATCAAAATAGAGTCGCGCCTTCAACAAAAATTTATTGGGTAGTTCAGCTGAAGCGGCATCTTTAGCCGCCTGCTTATCTTCGTCGGTGAAATCGTTGCCGTGCAGCAATACCTGCTTCATGGCATTGCGGTACGATGCCGTATCGTCGTTGATAAAATGTAGCCATGCAAGCTTGTGATAAGCCGATTTAACGAAACTGTTACCCTTATATCCTGAGATGAAGTTTTTAAAATCTGTTGCACAATCTTTGTTCATTTGATTTAGTTTCAACATCCCTTTAAGGTAATTCAAATAGTGTAAAGGGTAGGATGATGGATCCTGCTCAAAAGCGTTAAGGGTTTTAAGTGCTTCCGGTTGTTGTGCAGCTGACAGTTGTGTGTTGGCTGTTATGAATACCTGTAGTGGCCCCCTTACATTCAATCCCGATTGCATTTCCTTTAACAGGGAAAGTGCCATTGTGGTGTCTTTTTCGAAATGCGTGGCAATAAAAATTCTGAGAAAATATGCCTCAGGTTCCAGAAAACGGTAAGAAGGATTTGCTTTTACAATTTTCAGCAATGAAGTCAGCTCTCCTGATCCCTGTTTGATGGTCCCATGCATTCCGGCAAGGTTTGCGAGCCAACTGTAGTTATCGGGAACCGCTCCAATTACTGCATGAAAAAATCCGAGCGTTTTCAGGTTGGGAGCAAAATCAGGATGTTTTCTGAAGTTCTCTTCTGCCATCTTATAAGCCTTCCGCAGGTAATATCCCGAAGTCAGATATTCTTTGTGTTTTAGTTTTACCAATGCCAGCTGCATCATCATTTCGCTTCTGGCATAATCCCGCCAGGGACTCCCTCCGCCACTCTCTTCAATACAATGAAGTCGTTTGTCGAATCCGCTTTTCAGTGTTTCGAAATCATCATCCTCTTCCGAAATAAAAGCCTTGAAAAAGTAGAGTTGGTTCTCAAGGTAACAAAGTGCGGGGTTGCCCGGCGTGCGTTCCAATTCCGAGTTAATGAACTGCCCGGCCTTCTTGAACCGCAAACAATGAATGTCGAGATAGCATTGCTGGAAGGGCTCTGAAAATTCAAATGGTTCTGCCTTCAACACTGTGAAGCAGAGCATGAAAATTAAAATCAATCCGCGGGTTTTCATCGACTGCTAAGCTAAACAAAAAGGCAATAAAAAAGGACCTCCTTTTGGGGAGATCCTTTTGGGAATAAGGTCAATTTCTTACAATTCAATGTCGTGATCAACAAGCACTCGTCCGCAATGTTCGCAAACGATAACTTTTTTATGCTGACGGATATCAAGCTGACGCTGTGGCGGGATTTTATTGAAACATCCTCCACAAGCATCCCTCTGAATGGTCACCACTGCCAGTCCGTTTCTCGCATTTTTACGGATACGGTGGTAGGCAGACAGCAGACGCTCATCAATCATTTCAGAAGCCTGCTCTGAAAATTTCAAGAGTTGGTCCTCTTCCTTACGGGTTTCTGCGATGATGTTATCCAGCTCATCTTTTTTAGTAGCAAGATCCTGAAGTCTTTCGTTCAGCGTTTCAGTAGATGCCTGCAATACAGCATTCTTTGCAGTGTATTCTGCTGTGTATTCTTTTATTCTCTTTTCAGATAATTGAATTTCAAGTTGCTGAAATTCGATTTCCTTATTCAGTGAATCAAATTCCCTGTTGTTTTTAACATTCATCTGCTGTGACTCATACTTCTTGATAGCAGCATTTGAATCCTTGATAGCCTGTTTTTTCTGGGCAATCATTTGTTGCATGTTCTCAACTTCTTCTGTGTAGTTGTTGATACGCGTCTGAAGCCCTGCAATTTCATCTTCAAGGTCACTCACCTCCATTGGCAATTCCCCACGGATGATGCGGATTTTATCGATTTCAGAATCGATCAGCTGAAGCTGGAAAAGTGCCTGAAGTTTTTCTTCAGTACTGAATTCTACTTTGTCTTTGCTGAAAGTTTTAAGGTTGAAATTAAATCTTCTCTCTTTAACCGGTTCTGCTACAACCTTCTCAGCTGCTTTTTGAGCTCTTGCTGATAATTTCTTCTCTTTGGGTTCTGCTGTTGCTTTCGTCTTTGGTGCCTTTTTTTCAGCGATCATATCTGCGATTTTCGATGTATTGTTGTCGGATTCAACGGATGTCTCCGCTTTTTTGTCAGCACCCTTCACTGATGCAGTCTTTTTTGCTGCCTCTTTAGCTTTTGGTTCAGGTTTGGTTACTTTTTTTGCTGCCATTTAAAAATAGTTTATCGGGTTGGTGTTTAGTTCTGACAAACGGACGGCAAATGTAGCAAATTTCTCCTTAAGAAGCTTATAAATTAATTCTTTGGTGTACTGTTCACTTTCGTAATGGCCAATATCGGCTATAACTATTTTGTTTTCAGCATCAAAAAATTGATGATACTTGAAATCGGCAGTTATAAATGCCTGAGCGCCAGCGCTTATTGCATCCTTTAACAGGAAGCTGCCACTGCCTCCGCAAACCGCAACTTTCTGAATTTCCTGATGCCTTGAGGCCGTATACCTAATGCTTCCCGTTTTCATGGTGGATTTCACCAACTCCAGAAATTCATTCAGCAGAACCGGCTTCTCAAAAGAGCCGATCATGCCGGAACCAACATTATTATATTGATTTTCAATTGGGTAAATATCAAATGCTATTTCCTCGTAAGGATGGCTCTTCCTTAGACCCGCTAGCAATTCCGACTGTCTTACGCCTTCAAAAATTACTTCTATTCGAACCTCCGGCTCCTGATGGCGAATCCCGGGGGTTCCTACAAAGGGTTGAGTGTCAGCTTCCCCCTTAAAAGTGCCTGTTCCGTTCACATTAAAACTGCATTCTCCATAATTCCCGATTTTGCCGGCACCAGACTCAAAAAGTGCCGCACGTACCTTTTCAGCATGTGCCTCAGGGACAAAAGTGACCAGTTTTTTCAAGAGTCCTGTTTTCGGCGACAGAATTCTTAATTCCTTCAATCCCAGTCGTTCACCAATTTCACGATTCACGCCATTTTGAACGTTATCGAGATTGGTATGTATGGCATAAATGGCTATGTTGTTTTGAATGGCCTTCAGCAACGTCCTTTCCACATAGGTTCTGCCGGTAAATTTCTTGAGTCCTGAAAAAACCAACGGATGATGGGCTATCACCAGGTTGATTCCTTTTGCTATTGCCTCATCAATAACAGCTTCGGTGCTATCCAGACAAACCAAAGCTCCCGTAATTTCCATTTCCGGATTTCCGCAAATTAATCCCGAATTATCATACGATTCCTGATAAGCAAGAGGTGCAATGGTTTCCAGGAAGGAGGTAAGTGTTGCTAACTTCATCATAATGTTGTAATTTTTTTATCTCAGTGCACCCTTTTG
>ERZ650309.1348-NODE-1348-length-11557-cov-4.340202_pt1 | contig 11557 bp, 12 predicted proteins | sample MGYA00376245_ERZ650309 | MGnify/ENA primary metagenome ERZ650309 (study PRJEB26733, sample SAMN07839294) | wastewater metagenome | biome: urban; feature: wastewater treatment plant; material: waste water | place: USA: North Carolina | collected 2016-04-26 ...
GTCCAAGCTGACCCATCTCAGCGAAGCGACGATCAAGCTCCTGGAAGCGGGGAACCACTTCCCGAGCGCTAACACGCTTTACCGGCTTATGAGCCTTCCTCTGCTCAGGCTTACGCCTGCGCTGGTCCGGGATCTGTTTGGCGTTTCTGCTCTGGTCCATGTCGAGTACGAGACAGAGCCGCCCAAGCGCATAACGGCCGATACGCAGCAAATCGTCATAAAGATGATTCTGACGCTCAGGGATAAGCAGTAGGGAGGGCGCACACTATGCCACAGAAGAACAGACCGACCGACAGCAAGCGCGCCCGCCAAGCGTTAAAGGCATTTCTCGGTAAACCGATTGAACGAGCCGAGGAAGCGAGCGAAGATGCCAATATGCCCGTCTCCGCGCATGTCTTTGGCCCTTACCCCAACGGCAAGAAGTGGCGCATCGTGGTCAAGGAAGGGCAGGCGCGTAAGTCCGTCTGCGTCGCGACGCGCGAGGAAGCGGAGCGGCTCAAGGCGGATCTGCTGCGCACCGTCTCGGAGCAAGGGCCGACGCGGATCGGCGTGGCGCTCGATGACTACCTCGAGGCCAAGCGGCAGCAGGGCGCACGGGCGGTCAGCCTGCGGACGATGGAATCGCGTCTGCGCCTGTTCCTGCCGCTCGATGAGTCCATCGGGTCGCTGACGCCGGCTCGCGCGCAGGCGCTGTACGACAAAGAGACGCAGCGGATCGCGCGCTTCGGGCGGACGGTGACGGCGACGACGCATCGCGGGACGCTCAAGCTGGCCAAGACGTTCTTCCGCTGGGCGCTCGAGCGGCGCATGGTGCGCGCCAACCCGTTTGAAGCGGTCAAGCCCGTGGGCAAGCCGAGCGCTGGTAAGCGGCAGCTCCGGATCGACGAGGCGCGCAAGCTGTACGAGTGGCTCCTTGCGCGCGCGCAGGGAGGCGACGAGGGCTCGCTGGCGCTGCTGCTCCAGCTCCTCTTGGGGCTGCGCTCCAGCGAGGTACTACAGCGCGTGGCGCGGGATCTGGACGATGGCGGCCGGGTGCTGTGGATCCCGCACGGCAAGACCCACAACGCGCGCCGCCGGCTCGAAGTACCCGAGGAGCTGCGCGTGCTGCTGCTGCGCCAGATCGAAGGCGCCGCGCCCGAGCGCCCGATCTTCCCCGGCGAGGACGGGCGCCCGCACTACAACTCGTGGATCTTCCGTCGCATGCGCCTAGCGTGCGAGGGCGCCGGGGTGCCGAGCGTCTGCCCGCACAGCCTGCGCGGGCTGCACTCAACGCTGGCACTTGAGGCGGGGGCCACGTCGGGCCTTGTCGCTTCCGCGCTGGGACACGGCAGCTTCGAGATCACCGCCAAGCACTACGCGGACCCGAGCACGCTGCGCAACGCCGCGGTCCGTCGCGTCTCGAGCGCGCTCGGTGCGCGTCCGAAGGTTGATGTCGCCGCGCTGTCCGAGACCCTACGCGCGCTCGCCCCGGCGGATCTGGACGCCGTCCTTGCTTCCGTCGGAGCGCGCCGCTAAGTCCGCGATTTCAGGCAGTTCCTTGAGCAGTTCCCAGACCTGATTTGATGGCCATTTCTCGACGGAGACTTTGATTACGCTAGAGCCCGGTGGACGATGCCGACGGAGTGGGCGCGCGACAGGGCGGCGGTGATCTGGCGGGCGATGTGCAGCACGCGCGCCGGCTGCAGCGGCCCGAAGGCGAGCACGTCGCGCAGGCTCTGGCCGTCGATGTACTCGAGCACCAAAAACAGCGAGCCCTCGTCGGTGCGGCCGAGGTCCGTGGCGGTGACGACGTTGGGGTGCTCGAGGTGGGCGGCGGCCAGCGCCTCGCGCTCGAAGCGCGCCACCATCTCGGGGTTCTTGGTGAGCTCCGCCGACAGCACCTTGAGCGCCATGCGCTTGCGGATCAGCGTGTGCTCGACGAGGTAGACGGCGCCCATGCCGCCCTCGCCGATCAGCCCGTTGACCTTGTAGCGGCCCCCGATCGTGGTGCCGATGAGGCGGCGCACGCCGTCGACCGCGGCGTTCGCCCCCGGGGCCGGTGCACCGGGAGCGGCGGGATCTCCTGGTTGATCCATTGTCCCTAAGATACCTGAACCGCCGCAAAGTTTGGCGCTCGGTCACGCTGTACGGGCACGGAGCGGACGTGAACCGTTGGCCTCTGCCTGGCCCTCGCTTGGCCTTCACCTGGTGGTTGCTTGGCCTCCGCAAGGCCCTTGCTTGGCCTCCCCCTGGTAGTTGCTGGGCCTTCGCCTGGCCCTTGCTTGGCCTCCGCGAGGTAGTTGCTTGGCCTCCACGAGGTAGGTGCTTGGCCTCCGCGCGGGGTTCTGCTTGGCCTCGCCGGGTAGTTGCTTGACCTCCGCGAGGTAGTTGCTTGGCCTCCGCCGGGTCCTTGCTGGGCCTTCGACTGGTAGTTGCTGGGCCTCGGCGCGGGGTTCTGCTCGGCCTCGCCGGGTGGTTGCTTGGCCTCCGGCTGGTAGTTGCTTGGCCTCCGCGAGGTAGTTGCTTGGCCTCCGGCTGGTAGTTGCTCGGCCTCCGGCTGGGCCTTGCTGGGCCTTGACCAGGCTCTTGCTCGGCCTTGCCCGGGCCTGCGCGGGTCGGGGTCAGGTCTCGGGGCGCAGGCCGGGCAGGCTCTTGCCCAGGTCGCGCACGCTGTAGACGCCCTTGCCCTCGGCGATCAGGCTGTCCGGCTTGTCCGAGTGCCAGGCGCGGATGCTGACCACCGCGACGTGACGGCCGCGGCGGCTGACCCGCGCCTCGAACATCAGCGCCTCGGGCCGGCCCGGCCGCAGGTAGTCGACGCGCAGGTCGATGGTCGAGACGCGCTCGGTCGGCTTCAAGAGGGTCCAGGCCGCCGCGCCGCCGCAGGCGTCGATGACCGCGGCGATGACGCCGCCGTGCAGCGCCGGCCGGATCGGGTCGCCGATGTGCTCGGGCCGGTACGGCAGCCGCAGCCGGCACACCCCGGCCTCGACGGAGACGACCTCGATGCCGAGGTGGTGGTTGAAGGGGACGTAGAGCGTGAACTGCCGCACCACCTCGAGCATGTCGACGCTCACCGCGGGCGCCGCGCCCTCGTCGCCGGGGGGCTCGCTGCCGGGGGTCGTACCGCTCGGGGGCTTGGGGCTGTCGGACATGGGCGACCTCCTGCGGGGCTAGCGGCCGGCGGGGACCGACGGGCGCGTGGTCGTGGACTGGGCCTGGGCCTGGGCCTGCCCGGCCGCGACCAGGTCGGCGGCGGCCTCGCCCGCTTCGTCCGCGGGACCCGGCTCGTCCGCGGGCGCAGGCGCCTCGGCGAGCGGCAGGAACGACTGCACGGCCAGCGGCGCGACCGGCTTCATCGACGCGGGCGCGAAGCGGTAGCGCAGCATCTCGAAGAGCGTGTCGGCGGCGGCGCGCAGGCTGTTGAAGCTGCTTGTGCCGACGCGGCGCGGCTGGTAGTCGATGGGCAGCTCGACGATGCGGGCGCCGATGCGGCGCGCCTCGGCCAGGAGCTGCCCGTCGATGAACACAGTCTCGGCGCTGAGCTTGATGCTGTCGAGGACGCGGCGGCTGACCAGCTTGAACGAGAAGTTGACGTCGCGCACGCGCACGCCGAAGAGCACGCGCATGAGGAAGTTGTAGACGCGCGAGTACAGGGCGCGGCGCGGCGTGTCGAAGCGCCGGATGCGATAGCCGATGACCAGGTCCGCCTCGCCGACGTGCGGCAGCGTGCGCCGGATCTCCGACAGGTCGATGGGCAGGTCGCTGTCGGTGTAGAAGACCAGGTCCGAGCTCGCCGAGGTGAAGCCGGTGCGCAGCGCGGCGCCGTAGCCGAGGTTGCGCGGGTGCTGGACCAGGCGGACGTGCGGGTCGCGGCGCATGAACTCGCGCACCACGTCGGCCGAGCCGTCCTTGCTGCCGTCGTCGACGACCAGGATCTCGTAGTCGGGGAAGCCGAGCGAGGGCAGGACCTTCAGGGCCTGGGTCAGCGTCGCGGCGATGTTGTCGCGCTCGTTGTACATCGGGAAGAAGATCGAGAAGCTGCGCGGGGGCAAGGCGGACTCCTTGAGGCTAAGTAAGCGGGCCGCCGCGACGACCCGGGGCTGGCCGGGGGCTGACCGGGGGGCTGCCCAGGGGGTGATCAGCCGGCGGCGCGGCACGGCGCGCGGTCGCGACGGGAGCTCTCCCGCTCATAGCCGTAAATCCGACCGCCGGTCAATGAGCGGGTGCGGCGGAGCTTTGCGGAGGCACCGGACCGGCGCCTCGGGCCTCGCCGTCGCGTCAGTCGGGCAGGGCCGAGCGGCGGAACTCGGTCAGCGGGATCTGGTAGCGGTGCAGCCAGCGGTAGACCTGGCGGGCGTGCACGCCGAAGCGCTGCGCCACGTGCACGACGTTGCCGCCGGTGGTGCGCAGGGACTCGCGCAGCTCCTCGGCGCTCGGTCGGCGCGGCGGGCGGAGCGGCAGCGGCCCGGAGTCGTTCGACGGCGTCTCCGCGGAGCGATCGGGGGCATGCTCGGCCGAGCGCTCCGCCGAACCCTCGACCAGATGCTCGGCCGAGCGCTCGGCTGGATTCTCCGTCGGACGCTCGGCAGAACGATCGGCGGCTCGATCTGGCGAGCGATCTGCTGGACGCTCTGCTGGACGCTCTGCTGAACGCTCTGCTGGACGCTCTGCTGGACGCTCTGGCCCTCCCGCGGCGCGGCTGTCGACCGGCCCCAGCGCCGGGCCCGACGGGCTGCTCGTGGTGCCGGCCGCGGCCGGCGGCGGACCCAACGCGGGGACCGGCAAGGGGCCCGACGGCGCGGTCGGCGGCGCGACCGGCGCCACCAGCGGCGCGCTGCTCGCGGCGGGGTTGGGGGAGATGCTCACGGTGCTGGCCGGCAAGGCGCTCGGCGAAAAGACCGGGACCAGCGAGGTGGACGAGGCCCCGGCCCGGCGCGGCGGCGGCTCGTCGAGCGGCGGCAGGTGGTGCAGGTCGATCGGCTGGCCCCCGGCCAGCGTCACCGCCGAGCGCAGCGCGGTGCGCAGCTGGCGCAGGTTGCCGAGCAGCGGCGCCAGGAACAGCCGCCGCGCCGCCGCCACCGAGATGCCGGCCTTGGTCACGCCGGCCTGCTGCAGGAAGTAGGCGCTCAGCACGCCGAGGTCCTCGCGGCGCGCGCGCAGCGGCGGCAGGCGGGCGACGTAGCCGGCGAGGCGGCGCAAGAGGTCGGGGCGGAAGTCGCCGGGATCCACGAGCAGGTCGCGGTTGGTGGCGGCGATCCAGCGGACATCGACCGGCTCGACGGTGCCGGCGCCGACCGGGGTGATCTGGCCGGCCTCCAGCGCGCGCAAGAGCTTGGCCTGGCTGGCCGGCGGCAGGTTGCCGATCTCGTCTAGGAACAGGGTGCCGCCGCGCGCCGCCACGATCTCGCCGGTGCGGTTCTCGATGGCGCCGGTGAAGGCGCCGCGGCGGTGGCCGAACAGGACCGACTCGAACAGGTTCTCGGGGATGGCGCCGCAGTCGAGCGGGCGCAGCGACCCGGAGCGGCCGCTCAGCTTGTGGATGGTGCTGGCGGCGATCTCCTTGCCGACGCCGGTCTCGCCCAGGATGAGCACCGGCTCGAGCGCCGGCGCGATACGCAAGAGCTCGATGGCCAGCGTGGCGACCTCGGGGCACAGCGTGCGCGTCGGGCCGAACATCAGCGGCCGGTTGCCGCCGCTGCCATGGCCTGCGCTGCCGCCGTTGCCGCTGCTGCTGAGGACCGCGGCGGCCAGGCGCGGCTCGACCGCGCGGTAGCGCAGCAGCGTATGCCCGATCTCGATCATGTCGCCGTCGAAGAGCTCCTGCTCGGCGGCGCGGGCGCCGTTGATGAAGGTGCCGTTGCGGCTGCCGACGTCGAGCAGCACGTCGCTGTCGCCGCGGCGCTCGATGCGGACGTGGCGCAGCGAGGCCCAGCGGTCCAAGAGCTCCAGCCGCTGCGGCGTCACCACCGGCAGGAGCGGGTTCTGGGCGCGCCCGATCTCCAGCGGCACCTCGCCGGTCAGGAGCAGCGTGGTCGACAGCTCCTCGCTGGCCAGGAGGTTGTCGTACCGCAGCACCACGGTCAAAAGGCGCGCCCGTGACCGGGCGGTCGCGGCCTCGGTCTCTTCAGAGAATGTGTCCCAGTGCTGCATGGCAGCGGTGCCCGCGGAGCTTCCACATTTTAGAACACCTATTAAAACCGTAGCGAGGAGGCCCGGTGCAGAAGTTGCCGCAAGGAGCCGGTAACCCGGTCCTCTTGGCAGGGACGGGATCCCCGGAAGGTCCCTGCTGCCAGGCCGCAGGCGTCGATGGGACGGAGGAGGGCCGCGCGTCTACCTCAGGGGGCGCGCAGGTAGGTGTAGTCGTTGGCGGCGTTGAAGTGGCAGCTCGTGCACAGGGTCAGGCCCTGGCCGGCGCTGACGTTGCCGCCGCTCGACTCGTACCAGTAGCGGTTCTGGCCGCCGTCGCCCTGCGCCGTGCGGACCGACACCGCGTAGCCCGCGACCTGACCGGCCGTGTTGTAGATCTCCAGGACCGACACCGCGTCCGTCGGGTACGGCGTGGCGCCGGCCGCGGCCAGCACGCCGTTGCTGCAGACGCGGCTCGTGCGGCTGTGCGCCACCGTGCGGCCGCTGACCGGCGTCGGCTCGCAGCGCCACTTCTTGTACTTGCCGGTCTGCAGCCAGCTGTCGATGCTGGTCTCGTCAAGCTGCGCCGGCCGCTGCGCCTCGGGGTCGGTGGCCGTGTTGAGGTCCGCCGTGCCGCCGCCGGCCAGGTCGCCGCCCGTCATGTTCCCGCCGCCGTCGGCGTTCTGGCTGGTCGTCGAGCCGCCGCAGCCCGCCGAGGTGGACATCATCAGGCCTGCGGCGCCCAGGCCCGCCGCGCCCATGAGCCCCATCGCGACCGCGAGGGTCAGCCCGCTGAACCGCCCGCCCCGTCGCTGCGTCGCTGCCTGACGCGCTGACCGGGCTCGACTCGTTTTCGCTCTGCTTGTGGTCTGCATCCCTTTTTGTACCTCCGCTCCGCAAAAGGTCCGCTGTGCCGACGACACCGGGCTGGGCGCACGCAGGCGAGCGCCCCACGGCTCCGAGCCGATTCGATTCAGTTTGATCGGTCGCGGCGCCACGGCGGCTGGCGCTCAGTGGACGCCGAGGCTTGAGTCCCGGCCGGCCCGCGCCGCGCCCCTGCTGCCGCTCCGCCCCCTTGCTGCCGCTCCGCCCCGGCTCGTCGAAGCGGATTATAAATACGGGCTAGTCGCTCCGTCCGAGAAGGTGGTAAGCTGCCGAGGAAGCAGCGCCATTGTTGCCGCCTCGGGGAGCGTGCCTTTACCGGGGCTGTGCAGCAGCGGCATGGGGGAGTGATGGCGAGCGAAGACAAGGGCCCCGAGCGCCTGGTGAGGAGCTACCAAGAGCTCCTCGACCTCTTGCGTCGGGACAACGTCATGCACCAGCCCAACCTGGCCGCCGGGGAGGTCTTGATCCCGACGCAGCGGGGTCAGCTCGACAGCGTCCTCATGATGCGCTGGCAGACGGAGGAGAGCGTGCTGCAGTTCGTGCAGCCGCTGGCCTTCGAGATCCCGGCCGAGCGCATGCAGGCCATGGCGGTGGCGCTGTCGCGGCTGAACCCGGCGCTCGCCATCTCCGGCTTCGAGCTGTCGTACGAGCGCCGGCGCGTGGTCTTCCGCACGACGCTGCCGCTGATGCCGCGCGGCGGCCTCTTGCCGGGTGAGATCCAGATGTACTTCCGGATCACGGTGAAGACCGCGGCGGACTTCCTGCCGACCTTGAGCCGCGTCGCCGCAGGCCAGTCCTCGCCCGACACCATCGTCGCCGACGCGACGCGTGACCTCGAGGCGGTCGAGCGCGGCGCGCAGAAGCCGCCCGACGTGCTCGGCACCTACTGAGCCCGCCGGCCCAGCGCCCGACGCCCGCTCACGCAAGATCCCCCCGGACCCGGAGCTCCGCCGAGCAGGCCGCGCGCGGCGGCACAGCTGTTTGTCGCCTCGCCGTCGTCGTGCAAGAATCTGCGCGCCCGCCCACCCAAGGAGCTTCCACGAATGGCCGATCAAGAACCGCCTGCCGAGCCGACTCCCGCGGCCAAGCCCGAGCGCACCTGCCGCTGCGGCTACGCCATCGGCCACCCGCAGGTGTCCCCCGAGCCCCGCTACGGCTTCGGCGGCTGGCTGCTTCTGCTGCTCGGCGCCACGCCCAAGCCCCGCTACGCCATCTTCAAGTGCCACCGCTGCGGCACCGTGCTCGGCTACAGCCGCGACGAGCGGATCCTGAAAGAGTTCTCGTAGCCGGCGCGCGCGCCCGGACGGCGCCGCGCCTCCCGGGCGATGCCGCGCCTGCTCTCAGGGCAGCGTCGTCGGCAGCAGGCGCACCGAGGGCGGCGTCATCGTCGAGGCCTGCGAGTCGATGATCAAGAGAGCGGTCGGCGGCTTCAGTCCGTTGGTCAGCGAGCCCGCCACCAGGATCGACACCGACTCGCCCGCCACCTGCATCGCGGTGGCATCGTCGACGGTCGTCTGCCAGCCCGGCACGCGCGCGTCGTGCGTCAGGAACTGGAAGACGCCCGACGGCAGGTCCTCGACCTGCGGCGCCATCGCCGAGGGGTAGGCGACGCCCTGCACGACGGTGTGGTTGCTCAGCTTGACGTCGAAGGCCGGCGCCCCGGGCACCAGGTTGGCGACCCGCCACGTCCCGCCCTGCACCGGCCGCGGCAGCGCCACGAGCCCGAGCGGCGTCATCGAGTCCGCGGCGATGAGGCCGTGGATCGGCAGCATCAGCGTCTGCCCCGGCAAGAGCCGCAGCGTCGCCTTGCGCTGCACCTTGCCCGAGGCCGTCTCCTGCACCGTCAGCTCGTAGGTGCCGCCCACGAGCTCGCTGAGCATCGAGGCGCGCTGGTACGACAGGTTCTGCGCCAGCTTCGTCCCCGACGGCGCGAGCACGTCGAGCGCCGGCGCGTCCGGTGCGACGTGCAGGAAGCCGAGCGCGCCCTTGGGCCCCTCGCTGCTCGGATCCGTCGGCAGATCGGTCAGCGCGCCGCTCGACTCGTTCAGCACCGCGATGCGGAAGCGCACCGGATCGCTGGCCAGCGGGTCGGAGTCGCCGAGCGCGAGCGCGGTCAGTGCCGTGCCCTTGGGCACGGTCGCGGGCACCAGCACGCGCCACAGGTCGAACGTCGCGCCGTGCTGCCGCAGCCGCACCGGCGTCATCGCCGCGATGTCACCGGCCAGCGTCGCGTACGGCGACACCGAGCCGGCGCCCACGGCCTCGAACAGCGTCTTGCCGTCCTTGCTCAGGCCGTCGAAGTCGGGCGCGCCCTCGGAGGCGTGCAGGAGCCGCAGCTTGACGCCGGCCGGATCGCTCATGCCCAGGGCCTCGGCCTGCACGGTGACGGCCCGGGCCCCTTTCTCATCGCGCCCCCAGCGTGACAAGAGCAGCAGCCGCTGCCCCTGCTGCAGCACCAGCCCGCTCGTGAACAGCGTCGAGCTCGTGCCCGGCGCGCGCAGCACGAGCTCGTGCTCACCGGCCGGCAGCGTGATGCTGCCCTTGGCCTGGCGGTAGTCGAGCGTGGCGTAGGCCTGCTTGTCGATGAGCAGCTCGATCTTGGGCAGCGCGAAGGCGCCCTGGACGAAGTGCAGCACGGCCGGCTGCTCCGTCGACGGCGGCGGCGTCGGCTGGTCGAGCGACGAGGGCTCGCAGCCCAAAAGCCCGAGCAGCAAGAGCGGCGCACCGGGCATGACTCGAGAGCGCATGGCTTCCTCCTTCACTCAGTTGTCTTGTGGCCGCGCTCGTCGCGGCGGCCGATCTCGGTGAGCACGCGGTCGAGGACGCCGTTGATGAACGCCGCGGACTCGCCCGCACCATAGCGCTTTGCCACCTCGATGGCCTCGTTGATGGCGACGCGGGCCGGCGTGTCGGGGCAGTGGATGAGCTCGTAGCTCGCCAGGCGCAGCAGGTTGCGATCGACCCAGGCCATGCGCTCCAGGCGCCAGTTGCGCGACGAGCGGGTGATGAGCGAGTCGAGCTCGCCGAGGTGGCCGCGCACGCCGTCGACGAGCTGCTCGCAGAAGCCGCGGACCTCGGCGAGCGCGGTCGCGCGTGCCTGCTGCGCCAGGACGCGCCCGGCCGGGGTGTCGTGATCCGAGACCGGCTCGTCGAGCCCGTCCTCGTTCTCGCCGCCGACGAGGTGCGAGAAATAGGTCGCCACCGCCTGCCGCGTCGACAGCTCGGGCTGGCGCTCGACGCTGCAGAGGATCTGCAGCGCCATCTCACGCGCTTTGCGACGGCTGCTCATCCTCTCTCTCCGGCTCTGTCTCCGGCTCTCTCTCCGGCGTCCGCGCCCCTCAGGCTGCGGTACACCGAGATCATCTCGAGGGCGGCGAGCGCGGCGTCCGCGCCCTTGTTGCCGGCCTTGGTGCCGGCGCGCTCGACCGCCTGCTCGATGGTCTCGGTGGTGAGCACGCCGAAGATCACGGGGATGTCGGCCTGCATCGCCACCTGCGCCACGCCCTTGGCCGCCTCGCCGGCGACGTAGTCGAAGTGCGGGGTGGCGCCGCGGATGACCGCGCCCAGGCACAGCACCGCGTCGAAGCGGCCGCTCTGCACGCAGCGCCGGGCCAGGCCGCCGATCTCGAAGGCGCCGGGGCAGCGCACGATGGTGATCTGCGCCGCCGGGCCGCCGGTGCGCGACAGCACGTCGACGGCGCCGTCGATCAGGCGGTCGACGATGAAGGCGTTGAAGCGGCTGGCGACGATGGCGACGCGCACGCCGCGCGCATCGAGCATGCCGCCGATGTGTTCAATCTGTGGAGCCTGGGGATTCCGTTCAGTCGTAGCCATGTTGTTGTCTTTCAGTTCATGCGGGCGATTCGTGCGGGCGCGACGGGTGCAGCGAGCCCCGCGCCGTGCGACGGGGCGCGGGCGTCACCGACGTCACCCCTGCTCGCGGGCGGCCGCGTCGCGCTCACCGAGCGTCGGCAACGCACGCGCGACGGCCCACGCGCCGAGGGAGTGCCCGATGAGCACCGACGGCCCATCGAGGGCGCCGACATGGGCCACCAGCGCGTCGGTCCAGGCGTTCACCGACAGCGAAGGGAGGTCTTCGGAGCCGCCATGGTCGGGTGCCTCGAAGAGCGAGACAGAACCGTCGAGACCTAGCGAACCGAGACAGGGTTCAAAGCTCGCGGCGTTGCTCGGCTCCCCATGAACAAACACGTAGTTCATCGACCCTACCCCCTGCGTGCATATCACTTGGCGCGACTAAGCTATCGAGAACCCCATCCAGCGGGAAGAGAAAGTTCACGGCTCGTCGTTCCGATCTCGTTGGTCATGACCACTGACATTGACGTGACCACGCATTCGGACGGGGTGCGATGTTGTCAATTGCGTACAACGACGTGGATCGGAAGCTACGGCTCCTCGGGGGGTGGCGCCGCAGCCAGCAGCACCAGCTCCGTCCGGCGCCGAACGCCGACGCTGCGCAAGACGCGGCTGACATAGGTGCGGACGGTTGGGAGGGAGATCGGAAGAGCGTCGTGTAGGGAAAGAGTGTCTTCGCCTGTGTAGATCT
>ERZ650309.1349-NODE-1349-length-11541-cov-5.403535_pt1 | contig 11541 bp, 11 predicted proteins | sample MGYA00376245_ERZ650309 | MGnify/ENA primary metagenome ERZ650309 (study PRJEB26733, sample SAMN07839294) | wastewater metagenome | biome: urban; feature: wastewater treatment plant; material: waste water | place: USA: North Carolina | collected 2016-04-26 ...
GACTCGGCCGCCAGCACCAGATCACCGGAGACCCCGAGCGGGAAACCGGCGCCGGCCGCGACGCCGTTGACGGCGGTGATCAGCACGGCATCCATCCGGGCGAACGTGGACATGGCGCGGTGCAGGTCGTCGGCGATGCCCTTGACGAACGCACCCGGATCCGCGGCGGCGGCCATCGCCTTGAGGTCACCGCCGGCGCAGAAGAACCGGCCCGCTCCGGTCAGCGTGACGACCTTCACGGACGGGGTGTCGCACAGCGCGGCGGCCGCCGCGAGGTCGCGGGTGAGCGCGTCGTTCATGCCGTTGGCCGCCTCGGGCCTGTCGAGCACGATATTCACGACGGCACCGGACTGGGCGAACTTCAGTGTCTCGAATTCGGTCATGGGTCAAGACGTTATCGGGGTGGCCCGCGCCTCCCGCAGCGGGCCGACGTCCCCGTCAAAACCCAGGATGCGCAGTGCCGCTTCGGCGACCACCCAGGCCTGATCCGGTGGACAGCTGTGGTCGTCCGAACGGGTGTTGATCGCCGATTCCACCAATCGGAACGGCAGATCCGCGGCCGCCGGCGAGCCTGCACATTCAGCGATGACCGCCTCCGACAACTGTCGATAGCGTTGCCGCAATTCCTCACGGCGAGAACGAAATTCGGCAAACCTGTCGACGCGTAGCTCAGGCAGCAGGTAAAGCGCGCCCAGGTTCCAGGTACTCGCACACAGGTGGCCGACGTCGGCGATCACCAGCGCGTGCAGCCGGGCCGTGGCCGGACCCGCGTCGGCAAGAAGTTCGGTGGCCAGCTTCAGCGGTTGATCGACGGTGCCGGCCAGCAGCGCGTCAAGGATGTCGTCCTTGGTCGCGAAGTGGTGATACAGCGAGGCCTGCCGGACACCGACCGCCTCCGCGATCTTGCGTGTCGAGGTGTTCGCATAGCCGGCGGTGGTGAACAGTTCCGCAGCCGCGTCGAGGATCTGCTCGCGGGCGGTACCACCGGGCCGCCGCGGTTGTTCCAGCCTGGGACGTCCACGTCCTTCGGTTGCCATGAGCCCACTCTAGGCTAATATCTATCAAACGATAGGAAATGTCACCCAGCCGTAACAACGGTGACACCGGCAGAAAATCAGCTCTGTAAAAACTTTCAATCGAAAGTTATTGACTCCCGGCAGGAGAAGACGAGATGTCCAGCACCAACTCGACCGACGGCGCCCGGTCGCACGCCCGCGCGCAGGCCGCAGGCGCCCAACTCCGGGTACCGCAGACCCCCGCCGGGGTGACCGAACTGCGCTGGGCCGAAACCGTGCCCGCCGGGTCGTATGCCACCAAGGTGCTCGGGCGCGGCAGTCGGCTGCGACTGGCCGACCCCACCGGCAATGCCTGCGCGCACGTCCTGCTGTTCCGTGCCGATGCACCATGGGAGCGACTCAACGTCGCCGACACCGTGAAGGTGCCATGGCAGGCGTACCTGGGCACCGGCCATCCTCTGCTCTCCGACCAGGGCCGCGTGCTGGCCACGATCGTCGCCGACAGTTCCGGTGCACACGACACCCTGTGCGGCGCGGGCCCCGAGGTCCGCTCGAAGCTGCTCCTCGGCGTCCACAAACACGGTCTCGACGTGCGGGACGTCGCACCGTCGGTGTCGTTCTTCCGTGGCGTGCGGGTGACCCCCGAGGGCGGGCTGGAATTCACCGGATCGGCCGGCGCCGGCGCTGCCGTCGACCTGCTGATCCACCTGCCTGTCGTGGTGGTGCTGGCCAACGGGCCGCACCCGCTCGATGCCGCGCAGGCAAGCGGTGATCTGGACGTACTGGCCTGGCGCGCCGACGACGAACTGAGCGCCCCCGTGAACGATGAACCGGAATATCTGCGCGCCCTGTACAACACCGAAAGCACCTGGGCCGCAGCACAAAACGAAGGAGCCCTCGCATGAGCACCGATCAGACCGTCGCCGCCTGCGCCCCGTGGTCGGCCATCGTCAAGGCCGGCCAGAGCCTGCAGATCATCGACCTCCACGGCAACCAGGCGGTCGACACCCTGTTCTGGGGCGTCACCGCGGGCCGGCCCGATCCCGAACTGCGCTACAGCGCGCAGGCAACCGTTGCGGCGCAACGCAATATCTTCCTGGGCACGGGCTCGGTGCTGCGCGCCGAGGACGGCACCGCACTCATGACACTGGTCGCCGACGAGGTCGGTAACCACGACACCATCGCCGGCGCCTGCTCCAAGGAATCCAACACGCTGCGCTACGGCCACCACACCGTGCACCAGCACGCCTGCGCCGAGAACTTCCTGGCCGAGGCGACCCGTTGGGGCATGGGCAAACGCGACATCGTGTCCAACGTCAACTTCTTCATGAACGTCCCCGTCGACGCCGACGGAACCCTGGGCATCGTCGACGGCCTGTCCGCGCCGGGCAAGTCGCTGACGCTGCGCGCCGAGATCGACACCTTGGTCCTGGTGTCGAACTGCCCGCAGATCAACAACCCCTGCAACGGTTTTGACCCGACGCCGGTGCGGATGGTGATCACGTGACCACGGTCGAGGTACTGCGCCCGGGAATGCTGACCACCGTCCAGGACTGGCCCGGACGCGTCGGCTACTGGAACATCGGCGTCCCACCGTCCGGCCCGATGGACGACCTGTCGTTCCGCATCGGTAACCGGGTTCTGCTCAACCCCGAAGGTGCCGCCGGTCTGGAATGCACCAAAGGTGGTCCCGCACTGCGCTTCCCGGAGGGCGGCCGCGTCTGCGTGGCCGGCGCCCCGGTGACCGTCCTCCTCGACGGCGCGCCGGTACCGCAATGGCAGTCGATCACCGTCCCCGCGGGCGGTGTGCTGGACGTCGGGATGGTCAACGGCCCCGGCATGCGGTGCTATGTGCTGGTGGCCGGCGGCCTGATCGAAGACGAATACCTGGGCAGCTCTTCGACTTTCACGATGGGCAACTTCGGCGGACACCACGGCCGCAAGCTCGCCGAGGGTGACGTCCTGACCGCGGGGACCGACCCCGGCCCCCACCAGCAGTGGCCGGATCGCGATGCCCGCGCCGCCATCGACGAACTGCCCGCCATCGGCAACCGATGGGAGGTCGCCGTCACCGAAGGTCCGCACGGCGCACCGGAGTTCTTCACACGAGACGACATCAACACCATCATCGGCACCGACTACGCCGTCCACTTCAACTCCGATCGCACCGGGGTGCGCCTCGAAGGACCCAAACCACAGTGGGCCCGCACCGACGGCGGCGAGGCGGGTCTACACCCCTCGAACATCCATGACAACGCGTATTGCATTGGTGCCCTTGACTTCACCGGCGACACACCGATCCTCCTCGGACCCGACGGGCCGAGCCTCGGCGGCTTCGTCTGCCCGGTGACCGTGGTCAGGGCCGACCGCTGGAAGCTGGGCCAGATGGCGCCGGGCGACACCGTCCGCTTCGTCCCGGTCCGGGCCGACCGCGCCCCGTCGCTGCGCACCATCGACCATGACCGCCGTGCGTCGGTGGGCAAAGTCTATTCGACCGGCGGCGACGGCGACGACGGTGTGCTCTCGCAGTTCACCGCCGTCGACGGCACGGCCGTCACGTTGCGCCGGGCCGGTGACGGCGGTGTGCTGATCGAGTACGGACCGAAGGTTCTCGACCTCGCCATGCGGGCCCGTGTGCACGTGCTCTTCGAACAACTGCAGGCCCTCGATGTACCCGGCATCACCGAGCTGACTCCCGGCGTCCGCTCACTGCAGGTGCAGTTCGACCCCGACGTGGTGAGCATGCCGGAACTGCTCGACATGATCTGCCGGCAAGATGACCGGCTGCCCGCCTCCGATCAGCTGGTCGTGCCGAGCCGCAATGTGCGACTGCCCCTGTCGTGGGATGACCCGGCCACCCACGAGGCCATCGAGCGGTACATGAACGGAGTCCGCGCCGATGCCCCTTGGTGCCCGGACAACATCGAGTTCATCCGCCGGGTCAACGGCCTGGCCGATCGGTCCGATGTCCACGAAACCGTCTACAACGCAGACTATTTGGTGCTCGGTCTCGGCGACGTCTATCTCGGCGCGCCGGTGGCCACTCCCCTGGATCCGCGACACCGGCTCGTGACCACCAAGTACAACCCGGCCCGCACCTGGACCGCGGAGAACTCGGTCGGTATCGGTGGCGCGTACATGTGCATCTACGGCATGGAGGGTCCGGGCGGCTACCAGTTCGTCGGCCGGACCACCCAGGTGTGGAGTCGCCATCACTCCACGCCGTGGCTGCTGCGGTTCTTCGACCGGATCAACTTCTATCCGGTCAGCGCCGCCGAGTTGCTGGACCTTCGAGCCGACATGGCCGCGGGCCGCGGGCAGGTCGACATCTCCGACGGCGAGTTCTCGTTGGCCGGCTATCAGGATTTCCTCGCCGCCAACGCCGACGGCATCGCGACCTTCAGGGCCGGGCAGGCCGAGGCGTTCGCCGCCGAGCGTGCCGCCTGGGCAGCCGCCGGTGAGTTCAGCCGGACCAGCTAGTGCCCGGTGGTCCAAGCCGATGTGGGATTCTTGTCGGCATGGCAGCCGACAAGCGCAAACCGTCCCGACACATCGAGATTGAGCGCAAGTTCGCCGTCGACGAGGCCACCGGGTCACCGTCGTTCGAAGGACTTTCGGCAGTCGCACGGGTCGAGCAGGCGCCCGCAGCCAACCTCGATGCGGTGTACTTCGACACGCCCGACCACGACCTCGCTGCACGCAAGGTCACGCTGCGCCGTCGCACCGGCGGCACCGACGCCGGCTGGCACCTGAAGCTGCCTGCCGGCCCGGATGCCCGCACCGAGGTCCGACTGCCGTTGACCGGCTCCCGTGAGGGCGTGCCCGACGACTTGCGCGACATCGTGCTTGCCATCGTCCGGGATCGTCCGCTGGCTCCTGTCGCCCGGATCGAGACGGTCCGCACCGTGGTGATGCTGTACGCCGCGGACGGCACCGAGCTCGCCGAGTTCTGCGACGACCAGGTGACCGCGACCGCCGGTGAGTCCGAACAGAATTGGCGCGAGTGGGAGCTGGAGCTGGCTTCCGGCATCGACGACAACGATCTGTTGGATCGACTGGCGAATCGCTTGTTCGACGCGGGAGCCCGTCCGGCCGGACACGGCTCGAAGCTGGCCAAGGTGCTCGCCGCAGCCCGTGGTACCGACGCCCCTGAGCCCGCCGCGCTGCCGACCGACGCGGTGCACCGGGCCATCGCCGCCCACGTCGGCGAGCTGATCGAATGGGACCGCGCGGTACGCGCCGACACCTTCGACTCCGTCCACCAGATGCGGGTGACCATCCGCAAGATCCGCAGTCTGCTGCAGGGCTCGGGTGCACTCGGTGACCGCACCTGGGTACTCGAAGAGTTGCGCTTGCTGGCCGCCATTCTCGGCACCGCGCGCGACGCCGAGGTGCTCGAAGAGCGCTACCAGCGGGCGTTGACCGGGCTGGCCCCCGACCTGGTCCGCGGACCCGTGCATGAGCGACTGGTCGACGGCTCGCAGCGGCGCTACCAATCGGGTCTGCGCCGCTCTCTGACAGCCATGCGGTCGGAGCGGTACTTCCGGTTGCTCGATGAGCTCGAGGCCTACGTCGCCGACACCACCGTGGTGGCCGCTGACGACGAGTCCCAGCCGGTGACGGTCGACGCGGCCTATCGCCGCGTCCGCAAAGCGGCTCGCCGGGCCCGCGCTGCCGAGGCCAACGGCGCCGAGGACGCCGAAGAGACGCTGCACCGCATCCGTAAGAGCGCCAAGCGTCTGCGCTACACGGCAGCTGCAATGGGTCGGGGCAAGGTCGCCGACTGCGCCAAGGAAATCCAGACCCTGCTGGGTGACCATCAGGACAGCTACGTCAGCCGGGCACACCTGGTGACGCAGGCCGATGCCGCCCACGCCGCAGGCGAGGACACCTTCACCTACGGGGTGCTGTATCAGCAGGAGGCCGAGGTGGCCGAGTTTGCCCGGCTGCAGCTGGACGCATCGCTGCAGGCGCTGACGCGGGCGGTACGCAAAGGCAAGTGATCGTCGGGTAACTCTGCGGGGCGGACGAGCTGGCCTGTAAGCCGGATTCTGTTCCTCATCACCGGGACCGGTGGTGAGGCGGCGACCATCCATCTGGGCACACCGTCGCCGGGTACCTCGAGCGGCCTACCCGCAGGCTCGGGCGAGCAGCCCTCGAGCACCTGCGCGACCACGCTTGCGCGTGGCCTTCTTGGCCTTGCTTCGGGTGGGGTTTACCTAGCCACTCCGGTCACCCGGAATGCTGGTGCGCTCTTACCGCACCGTTTCACCCTTACCGTCTTGCGACGGCGGTCTGTTTTCTGTGGCACTTTCCCGCGAGTCACCTCGGATTGCTGTTGGCAATCACCCTGCTCTGTGAAGTCCGGACTTTCCTCGACACCATCGGTGCCGCGGCCGCCCGGCCAACTCGTCCGCGTCGATCACCGTACTCGATCAGCGGCGGCCGGACATCATCGTCAGCGCGACGAGCAGGACGAGCCCGCCATATGCCATGACCGTGATCTCCAGCCATTTCGGCACCGGAACGCGCCCCCGCCACGCCGCCAAACCGATACCCACGACGCAGATCACCGGGACCGCTATCGGCCACACCGTCCAGACCAGAATCGGACCGTAGGTGACGAACCCCAACACGGCGGCGATCACGGTCTCACCACCATCCGCCGCGGGATTGATCGCCGCACTGACCCCGAAACCGAGGCCGGTGGCGATGCTCACGACCAGACACGTGCATCCGAGCACGAACAAGATCGAGGTCAGGACACTGCGGAGGGTAAGGCGGCTATTTTCCATGAGCAATCGTTGGTAGTTGACCGGCCGATGGCGCGGTCAGTTCGGTGGAGTGATTGACGAATGTATCGCCGGTGAACGGGATGAGGTTCTCCAGCTGCCACTTCCAGCCGGGCATGTCGGGCCGAAGGTCAGGAATCGAGGTGTCACCGATCCAGTGATGGCGTGCCAGGCTGGTCCCCGGACCCCACTCACTTCCCGAGTTCGCCTGATCCCACTGCAGTTGGACGGGCGCTGACCCGGCACGGTACTGGTAGGTCTCCATGCTCGGGTAGATGGTGGTGTTGCCGCCGAGCCGGACGCTGTTGCCGTCTCCGGGCTCCAGCGTGACGCGACCGTTCACCGTGACGTTCATGGCGGTGCCGGCCGGGTTCTCGTACGCGTCGTTGGCGTTGTAGTCGATGGTCAACCGCCCGTCACTGCCTTGCAGCACATGCACCGACGGAATGTCGGCAGCGGCACCGCCGCGCTGCCCGTCTACGGCCACAGTCGGGTTCTGCCGCACCGCGACGACACCGTGTTCGTAATCGACCATGACGGTGACGCGCGAACCTTCCATGTCCGCGGTGGCGCTCGGTCCCCTATGGTCACCGAAGTTGTCGGGCCGCAATCGGCCGTCGGTGACGTCTTGCAGATCCTTGGGCAGGTTGTAGACCTTGTCAGCCGGGATGAACATGTTGGTCCGGACGACGCCGCGACCCGGTTGCGGCGTGAACCGTCCCGCGACGACCTCCGCCGGTACACCGTGATCGCGCGGCCCGTAGGTGGTGGCGTCCAGGGCGCTCGCCATTCGCCAGTCGTTCGCGGTCACCGGGTCATGGCCGTAGACCTGCCGGTACGCGTCGCGGCGATTCTTGGCCTGGGTCGCGTCGCGCGCGACCTCGTCGGGCGTCAGACCGCCGTCGGGCACCGTCGGATTCGCCGGATCGGACTGAATGGGGGCATTGCCGTCGGCCATCGCAATGGCATTGGCCAGCTCGACGTCAACGGCACTCGCCTCGCCGAGGATTGCGTCCAGCCGCGTCTGCAGTTCGGCGATCTTCTGTTGCTTGTCGGCTTCGGTGCCGGCGAATCCCGCGGCGACGATCTTGCCGGTACCGTCGACCGAAAAGCCTGCGGCGGCAGCATCATTGCGCAGTGCGGCGAGGTTGCGCTTGACCTCTTCGATACCGTCTGCGGCACGATCTGCGGCCATCGCGACGGCAAGCGCTTCGCGGCCGTGACTGTCCAGATCTCGGCGATGGGTATTGGCGGCCTTCTTCGCTTCGTCGCCGGCGTCACCGTGCCAGGTTTCAAACGCGGACAGCGTCACCATCGAATGCGCGGCGAGTGCATTGCTCTCCGCGACACTGCGAGCCGCGTGAAATACCGCGCGTACGTCCTCGGCGTTCCAAGTATCGACGTCCGCGACCGAAAGATCCCCCATTCGGCTCCGGTCACAACCCCATGTTGTCGGCCACGGCTTTCACCTCGGCCGCAGACCTACTGTCGGTGCCGACGTATACCGCAGCGGCCGAACGCAAATCGCTGCCATAGCCGACCATGGTCTCGTAATGCCCGGCGGACCGTGTCTCCCATTCGGCGGCCTTGGCGGCGAGGGCACCGGCGCTGGTCCCCACCCACGAACCATGCGCATCGGCGATGTTCGAGTAGGCGGTGCCGTGCGCTGTACGCAAATCATCGGCCGCCACATCGACGTGACCTGCCGACAGGTGGATGTCGACAGGGTCAACGTGCAGATTTCGCCCCATACCTTCAACCTACAAGACGTCCTGCAGGGTCTCGGACGCCAATTGCCTTGCCGTGATGAGGGTCACGCCCTCCTCAACACCATGAGGTTGTCGATTAGTACCGCCTGCTGACCGTCCGGGCCGACGGCGTCACGGCGCACCGGGCCGACGTGCTGCTGCTGCCACTGGTCGCCGAGTTCGAGTTCTTCCACGACTTCGGCAGCCGACGGGAAAAGATGTTCGTGCACATGATCTTTCGCCCACGGCGGCGGCTCGCCGTGATCGACGATCAACAGAGTGCCACCAGGCTTCACAGCGTCTTTGGCCCGTTGCAGAATCTGCGGACGGTCAAGGCGCACAGTGGAATGCAGGAATTGTGCCGATACCAGATCGAAGGTGCCCGCCGGAAAACTGTCGGACAAGTCGTGCTGCGCAAAGTCGATCCGGTCTCCCACTCCCGCGTCATCAGCTGCGTCCTGCGCTCGCCGCAGAGCCGTACTCGCGATGTCGACGGCCACCACCTGCCAGCCGTTCTTGGCCAGCCATACGGCGTCGTCGCCCTCGCCACAGCCCAGATCCAGCGCACGCCCCGGCACGAGTTCTGTTGCCACTTTCGCCAATTGAGCGTTCACCCGGCCGCTCCAGATCCTGTCCTTCTCGGCGTAACGCTGTTCCCAGTGCTCTCGGGCAGGCTGATCCGGGTCGTGGTGCTCGTGCATCAGAATTCTCCCTGTCGTTCGACCATCAGGTTCAGGACCACCGCTGCTGCCGCCGCCGAACCACTCGCTATCGCCGCAGCCACCTGCGGCATCTGCGCACATGTGTCGCCCACGGCGTACACCCCGGGAACCGATGTGCAGTATTGCTGATCAACCACCACCGCATCGGCGATCACCGGCCCCGGCGGCGCGATATCGACCCCGAGTTGCGTTGCCAGCGTGCCACGTTGACGCAGACTGCTCGCCACCAACACCGCTTCGCATTTCAGCTCGCGTCCATCGGCGAATGCGATCGCAGTCAATGTGCCACCGTCCGAGATGACCTCGGCGACCGGACGATCCTCGACTGCCACGTTCGCATCCGCCAGGTGCCTCTGTTGATCAGCAGTCAGGCCGGTCGGCCCGTTGGTCAGGAGCACGATGTCATCGGTCCACGCTTTCAGGAGCATCGCCATGTGCATCGCCCTGTCTCCGGCAGCCAGCACCGCCACCGACCGATCCCTGACCTCCCAGCCGTGACAGAACGGACAGTGGAACGCCGCATTGCCCCAAACCTTCTCCAAGCCGGGCACTTCCGGGTATTCGTAGCGCATGCCGGTGGCCAGTATCACGCGCCGCGCGCGGTGGACGGCACCATCACCGAGCACCAGGCTGAACCAATCGCCATCCCGATGCGCTTCCACAACTTCGCCGCCGAGCACCCGCACCGACTCATACTTGGCCAGTTCAGCCCGGCCATCTGCGTAGAACTCGTGCGGTGCCCGACCATCCTGACCAAGCAAGCCCCCGATGCCATGCGCCACAAGGTTGCTCGGTTCACCGGCGTCCACCACCAGAGTCCGGCGCCGAGCCCGGCCGAGCACGAGCGCCGCACTCAGCCCCGCAGCGCCCCCGCCGATGACGACACACTCCCATTCGCTGTTCACGTCATCGACCTTGCCTGCATCCCCATCAAACTGCCAAGCTAATTTGCCATGCAGGCAAAGAACGAAGGCGACGACATCGAGGTGCGAGTACGCCGTCGACTGCGAGAACTACGGACCGAACGCGGCATGACCCTCGAAGACGTTGCGCGCGCGGCCGATATCGATGTCTCGACACTGAGTCGCCTGGAATCCGGCAAACGACGCTTTGCCTTGGATCACCTCCCCCGACTCGCGACGGCGCTGGCCGTCACCACCGACGAATTGATACGCGCCACCGAGGCCGACGACCCCCGGGTACGGGGTGCATCTCACACCCGTGACGGCATCACCTACTGGCCACTGACCCGCGGCGGCCCGTCGGGTGGATTGCACACGTTCAAGATCCGGGTCAGTGCGCGCCGACGTACCCCACCGCCCGAACTGCCGACCCACGACGGCCAGGAGTGGCTGTACGTCTTGTCCGGTCGATTGCGGCTCTTGCTCGGCGAACGAGACTTCACCATCAAACCCGGTGAAGCCGTTGAGTTTTCGACCTGGACACCACACTGGTTCGGGGTCACCGACGGACCGGTGGAAGCGATCGCCATCTTCGGCCCCCACGGCGAGCGACTGCACGTCCGGGACTGAAGCCGGCCGGACCGACGCCGGCCCCGCGTCGGCTGCGGCGGCAGTTCTTCACCGGCAATCTCGTCGTCGATGATCAGATCGATCCAGGAGGTGGTCATCGCGACCATCCCCGATTCCATCAGCCCCGGGGCGCTTACCGTCGCCGCTTCCAGAAGCCGTTCACGCAGCCCGATCAGCGTCGACGACTGCCCTTTCGCCACATGCCGGGTGACCTCGACCGCGGCATCCGCCACGGTCCCCGGAGGTTCAATCAATTCGAACATATGAGCGATACTACGCTCGGGGTCCGACACGACAGGTCACCAGCGATCAATCACGCGCCAGGTAGTCGGTCTGGTTCACCAATCGCACGGCCGCCCCGTCGTCGCCGAAAAACTCGGCTATCGAGAGCGACGCCAGATCCAGATGCAGGCGGTACAGGATCCCGGGACCGCCATCGAGCGCCAACCGCAAGAGGGTCTTGATCGGTGTCACGTGCGACACCACCAAGACCGTGGATTCGCCGTGAGCGGCGATGATCCGATCCTGCGCGCGCCGAACGCGCAGGGCAACCGCGTCGAAACTCTCCCCGTCAGGAGGGGTGACGCTGGTGTCCCCCAACCACTTCCGATGCAACTCGGGATCGCGTTCGGCCGCTTCGAGGAACGTCAGCCCCTCCCATGCACCGAAGTCGGTCTCGATCAGATCGTCATCGACGACAGCATCGAGCCCGAGAGCTGACGCGGCCGCCG
>ERZ650309.1350-NODE-1350-length-11537-cov-4.764240_pt1 | contig 11537 bp, 7 predicted proteins | sample MGYA00376245_ERZ650309 | MGnify/ENA primary metagenome ERZ650309 (study PRJEB26733, sample SAMN07839294) | wastewater metagenome | biome: urban; feature: wastewater treatment plant; material: waste water | place: USA: North Carolina | collected 2016-04-26 ...
AGTAATAGCCGTTGCGCTTGTACAAATGCGGCGCTTCGGTAAACCAGATCGAAGTCCCTTTGAAGATGTTGTGACGCTGGCCAATCAACCGTTTTTCTGTCGGCGAATATTCCTGCAACACGATTCCGGCAAACCGATTTTGCCCCGGACGATGATCCCACAACTGATTGACCAGATATTTGCGCCCGTCGTCATCGTGAAACAGCGAAGGATCAAAGCCGCTGCTGTTCAGAAAAATCGGCTCAGACCATTCACCGTCAATTGTCGGACTGGTGACCAGATAGTTGTGCGTATCGCGCAAGCCCGCGCCGACACTGCCCGGCTGCGACGTGCGCCCATAACGCTTGACGTCTGTGTAGATCAGATAAAAAAGCCCATTGTCATAGCTCAAACACGGTGCCCACACGCCGCACGAATCCGGATCGCCCAGCATATTCAATTGACTAGCACGGCGGAGCGGGCGCGTCAGCAAACGCCAATTCACCAGATCGCGGGAATGATGAATTTGCACGCCGGGAAACCATTCAAAGGTCGAAGTCGCAATATAGTAATCGTCGCCTACGCGAACAATGGACGGGTCTGGATTGAACCCGCGCAGGATGGGGTTTTGAATTTTGGCGATTGAATCAGGCGTCTGCATATTTTTGTTCTTTCACAACCGTCCATAAAACGATTGCGCCGACGATGTCCAGCAGGCCAAGGCAAACGAAAAACGGCGCGTAACCAATCTTCGCCACCAACGTGCCGATCAACAAGTTGAAAATCAGCAAGCCCGCATTGCCGAACGTGCCAGCCATTCCGGCGACGGTAGCGACTTCGTTTTTCTTGAACAAATCCGAAGACATTGTGATGACGGTGACAGACAAGGTTTGATGCGCGAATCCCGCGACACACAACAAGGCAAGCGCCAGGTAGGGGCTGACGACAACGCCTGTGAAGCCCACCACCAGCATTGTGATTGCGCCGAACGTGAAAGCCGAGCGGCGCGCATTGATGAGCCGGATGTTCCAGCGCTTTTGCAGCCACATGCTAAACACGCCACCGAAAATACAGCCGACGTCAGCCGCCAGCATTGGCAACCACGTAAAGAGCATGATCTTTTTCAAGTCCCAGCCGCGCGCTGTTGCGAAATAAAACGGCAACCAATATGTCAACGTCCCCCAGGTGGGGTCGGCTAAAAAGCGCGGCAACGCAATGCCCCAGAAATTTCTGCGCCTGAGCAGCGACACCACCGAAGGCCGCGTGCCATCACTGGCCAAATGTTTTTCCTGCCCGGACGAAATGTATTCGGATTCTTCGGCAGAAAGCGATTTGTGTTTTTCGGGCGATTCGTAAAAGAACCACCACAGCGCAACCCAAAAAAAGCCGAGCGCACCCGTGATCACAAACGCCATTTGCCAGTTGTACGTCAAAATCGCCCAGCCCACGAGCGGCGGCGCAAGCATCGAACCGAACGATGCGCCGATGTTGTACACACCGCCCGCCAAGCCGCGCTCTTTGGCGGGAAACCATTCCGACGTGGCTTTCATGCCTGCCGGATTCGCCGAGCCTTCGGCGAGGCCCAGCAAGCCGCGCAGGCCCGCCAGCACCTGCCAATTGCCCGCAAACGCATGCAGCATACTGATAATTGACCACGCGACGGCAAACAGCGCGTAGCCTGCTTTCAATCCGATGACGTCCAGCACATACCCGCAAAACGGCTGCAACATGATCGCGCCCTGAAACGTGCTGACGATCCAGGAATAATGCTGTTCATCAATCCCAAGCTGTGTTTTCAGTGTCGGCGCAGCAACGGAAAGCGAACTGCGCGTGAGGTAGTTAATGATCGAACCGAGCATAATCAGCCCGATCATCCACCAACGTAGGCCTTTAATTTTGGGCATGGGTGATTTGATCCTTTGCGGTTTTATTTGGCGCGCTTGACCGTGAAGGTAACGGGCGGAGGCGTTTGCCCGCCGAAACCTTCGCCTTCAAAGGTGCGGGTCAGCTTGATTTCATCACCGCTGAGTTTCCCTGTGTACTTCACCGTAAACTTGTTGCCATTGAATTCGCGGGTGACTTTGAAAGACAAGTCATCGCTTTTAATCGAGCCGTCGTGAATAGCCGCTTCGCCGAACTGATTGTTCATCGTGCCTGTTAGTTTTTCGCCGTCGGCTTTGAAGACAAATGTTACCTCCATCGCACCTTGCGGGCCTTCCACTTCTCCCGTCCATTTGCCGTCCACCCCAGCCGCAAAGACTGTCAGGCAGCCAGCAATAAAGAACAACGCGCTGAATAATGCGGTTTTTGGTTTCATCTTGATCTCCTTAGTTATGGGTTAGTGTTTAGCCTTCGCTGTTTGTGGTGAAGGCGGAGTTATCTGGAGCAACCGATTTGTCCTCTCGTAACCTGTAAGCTCGTTTGGCTAGATTGCCTGCTGTCTCCTGCCTGGTTATTTCATGTCTGTGTTACTGACGAAGGCGATCTTCTTGCTGTCTGGCGACCACGACGGAACGTTAATTGTGCCTTGGCCACCATACAGATACGCGATTACTTTCGGCTTGCCACCTTGAATCGGCATAAGGCGTAAATACACGTGCTTGTAAAACGGATGATCGCCGGGCGCGATGTCTTTCGGGAAGGAGATGAACACAATCCATTTGCCGTCCGGCGAAATGTGCGGAAACCAGTTGTTGTATTCATCGCTGGTGACTTGGGTCTGTTCGCTGCCGTCCGGCTTCATCCGCCAGATTTGCATCAGGCCGGTGCGAAACGAATTAAAGTAGATGGATTTGCCGTCGGGTGTGAATTCCGGCCCATCGTCTACACCTTTGGCTGTCGTGAGTCTGATTTCGTCACCACCGGTCGCAGGGATTTTGTAGACATCGAATTCATTGTCGCGGCGTCCGGCAAAAACCAGCCATTTCTTGCCGGGCGACCAACCGTGCAAATACGATGGCCCGACTTTGGTGACTTTGGTCGGCTTACCGCCTTTTGCGGGCAACGTATAAATCATCGAGACGTTGCCGTCTTCTGCGCTCGAAGAACTAATACCCAGCATCTTTCCGTCAAACGAATAGACGTGATCGTTGTTGTTACGTTTCACATCGCCCGTATCAAACGGCGTCGGCGTATTCGTTTTGAGATCAAACCGATACAGCAATCCGTTGTGGTTATAGAGCAAATGTTTTCCGTCTGTCGTCCAGTTCGGCGCTTGCAGCGAATCCTTGACAGTGTGCAAAACCTTTCGGGTGTTGGTTGCCAAGTCCATCACTTCCAGCTTGCTGCCGATGTATTCGCGGTAAGGCACAAAGCCGTCTCTGACCGGGACGGTGATTTCGACATCCCGGAAGACTGCAGTTTCGTAAACGTCTTTGTTATGGGAACAGACGTACAGGCCGACATAAACTTCGTCACCCAGCGGGACTTCAAAACTTTCAGGTTTGATAAAAGTCTCGCCAAAGTTGGCGACGGACATCGTGAACGTGTTGCCTTTGCGTTCTAGTTGGATGACATCCGGGCGTTGTGCAGTGAAATTTACCCGCTCAGTTTCCGCGCCTTTCCTGCGGCGAATTTGCAGCGAGGCGTGGCCGTCGCCATGAACCGTCGCGTTGGCATGAGGTGAATCGGCATCCAAACTTTGACGCACAATCCAGCCGATTTTGCGATGCGGATCAACGCCGTTGCCCAGAAAGTCCACGCGCGCGCGCAAAATGAAATTGCCCTTCATCCGCTTCCACACGTAATGAAACTCGTCCCGGCCTGCCCACATATTCGTGCCGGAGCCTGTGATCTTATAGGTTTGCTTCGCACCGTCGTAAACCACTGAGCCGGGCTTGGCGGGTTTACCTACATCTTCGTGATGTTCGAATTGGCCAACAGCTTTCTGTTGGCTAAACGTAAAAGAATAGAGCGCCGCAATCAGCAGGATTGATCTTGCCAGGGATTTTGGAAGCATTCGTGAACTCCTGTTCCGCGTAGTTGACTGCTTTTCGGGGCAATCTTATGCAAGTCGCTTCAAAAATCCAGCCGAAAGCGCTAGTTGGTCAAACAAAATTGCCTTGAGATTTTTATGGGAAAGGTGGGCGAAAATTAGAATTGCGCCTGAGGCCGAAACTGACCTGCATTGCATTTCAATGCAGGTCATTCGGTCATTAGGCGAAGGCGAAGTGAATCACAAAATTTGACAGCACAAGGTTTTACCCGCGGAACAAACTCAACGCAAAGGCTCGAAGGATCAACGAATCTCGAAAAACAGGACGATGACTTTCTACAAACTGCCTTTGAATCGTTGTCCCTTTGATCCTTCGCGATAAAAATCTTTTCCCCCTCACAAATCGCTGTTTCTCCTAAAGTTCGGAAGAAACAGCTTACAGCCGTTCCGGTCTTTGACCGCCGACAATCAGATAGCCCAGGCGAACGTGCGAGCCGGAACTTTTCGCGTTTTTTTCCCCTGTGACCCGAACGGTCAACCGGTGCTCACCGGGCGCTAATCCGCCGAAGATTTTGGTTCCTAAGCGGGATGAAGCGCTGTACGCATCCACTTTGCCCGCCGGAGCAGTAGCCGGTTTCCCATCAATCAGGCATTCAATCATTCCGGCATCAGCGCTGGAACGAAATGTGATGCCGACGACCGTGCCTTCAAAATAAAACTCTACCTGGGCGTTCGCCTTGTCGCTGGAAAGCAGCGCGGAGGGCAACGTGCGGTCGTTGTTTGCCTCAGCGTGCCAACTCCCTTCGTGACCTTTGGGAGGACGGATTTCGGCAAAGGCTTTGAATTCTCCGTAATTCATTTCATCGCTGACCAATGGCGAAGGCAGCGTGCGTAAAATCGGCGACGCTTCCAGTTTCTGCTGCTCCGTCAAAAACGCCGTGATCGCCTCTGCATACACCTTATGCCCCGCGTCAGTCGGGTTGACGCCGTCTTTCGACAGAATTGCCTTCCCTGCTTCGATTAGGGGCTGAGCGGTTTCCAGCAAATTGATAGCGGGTACTTGATAGTGTGCGGCAATGAAATCGTGCCAGTCCGCGCGCGTTGTGCGTTTGGCATTGGGCGCATAAATCATAACGACTTCGGGCGGCGACGGCACAATCAGAAACTGACGCAGCATTCCTTCGATGGCTTTTTTGACGGGCTGCTCTTCGTCCGAACCTTCGCTGGCGGCAAATTCGACAAACACCAAATCGGGTTTCTGCGCGATCACATCACGCCGCAAGCGCATTGCTCCGTAAAGCGAACCGGTCGTCGCCAATCCGGCGTTGATTTCCGAGATTTCGGCCTTCGGGAACCGCTGGCGCAACCAGCTTGTTACCTGCGCGCGGTAGGAAGTTTTTTCAGGAGCGCTTGCGCCATTCCCCAAGGTGATAGAACCGCCAAGATACGCGACCGTCACAGGACCGCCTCGGCGCAGTTTGTCCAGCGCGCGACCGATGTTGCGCCGCTGTTTGTATGCCGAAGTCGTGGCATACGTGCTGGGATTGGAAATGGTGATTTTGCGGTCTTGAGATTCCGCCGCTGGCAGCGGGTTTTGCGCAGTGGATTGCGCATCAACAATGGCCAGCGCCCCCTTTGTTGAAGGAAGCGGCTGGCCAAATAGAAATGTGACAAGAAGGAGGAGAAAAATCGAAAAACGTTTAGACATGATCAGTTTCCAGGTTTGCGGATGGCCAGTGTCTGGTTGCCAGCAAACCCGCAGGTCACTGACCACTGTCTACTGACTACGTTTGGCAGCCCGTTCTTTCGGCTTCCATTGCGTAGGCCGAAAGCCAATGTTCATCGCGGAAAAAATTTCATAGATCGAATCTTCGTCGCCTGCTTCGGCGGCGGCGGCAAGTTGCCGAACCCGCTCGTCAAGACGTCCGAAATCATACTGCAAAGGCGGCGCAACGAAAATCTTCTCGTAACGAGTCGTCTCGGCGCCTTCTTCCGCAATCAACAATTCTTCTTTCAACTTTTCGCCGGGCCGCAAGCCAGTGAACTCAATATCAATGTCTTCGCTGACGGTCAATCCGGAAAGCCGAATCATGTCTTTTGCCAGATCCACCATCTTGACCGATTCGCCCATGTCCAGCAGGAAAATTTCGCCGCGCTGGCCTAAAGCGCCCGCTTGAATGATCAATTGGGCCGCTTCGGGAATGGTCATGAAATAGCGCTCCACTTCCGGATGCGTGATGGTCACCGGGCCGCCGTTTTTGATTTGCTCGCGGAAGATGGGAACAACGCTGCCCCGGCTGCCCAGCACATTTCCAAACCGAACACAGGAATAATGTCGGCCACCGTTGAGCTTGACGGCTTGCGCCTGGAACATCAATTCGGAAACGCGTTTGGTCGCGCCCATGATGTTGGTCGGGTTGACGGCTTTGTCGGTCGAAACCATGACGCAACGTTCAACGCTGAAATCCGCCGCGCATTCCAGCAGCGCTCTTGTGCCGACCACGTTGTTCAAGATCGCTTCGGCGACGTTGCTTTCCATCAGCGGCACATGTTTGTGCGCGGCGGCATGAAACACGACTTGAGGCCGATGTTTGGCAAACACCTGCCGCATGCGTGTCGTCACCCGCAGATCGCAAATCGCCGGGACAATTTCGAGCTTTTTGTTTTCGCAAGCGGATCGTAATTCGCGTTCGGCTTCAAAAACGGAATTTTCATCTTTGTCCAAAATGATGATCGAAGCCGGATTGAGTGTGGCAATTTGCCGGCACAGTTCCCGCCCAATCGAACCGCCCGCGCCGGTGATCAACACTTTTTTGCCGACGTAAGAACTTTGGCTGGCTTCCAGCCAGGCTTCGACATTGATCGTATCGCGCCCCAGCAAGTCTTCGATTTCCACCGGGCGAACATTGCTGACGGTGACATGATTGCCCAGAATTTCGTACAGTCCGGGAATGATTTTGACCGGCACTCTGGCTTCTTCGCACAAATCCAGAATGTAGCGGACGGTTTTTCGTCGCGCGTTGGCCATGGTGATAATGACCTGATCCACGCGGTGTTTTTTGACCATTTCCGGCAAATCAGTGGTCGCGCCATACACCGAAATTCCCTGAATCACGCTGCCGAGCTTGCCCGGATCGTCGTCCAGAAAGCCGCAAACCTGTAGCCCCAAATCGCGGCGGCGCGTGATTTCGCGCGCGGTCATGATTCCGGCATCCCCTGCGCCGACCAGCAAAGTTCGCAGCTTTACACCATTGGTTTGCGTTTTTGCCCGTGCAGCCTTTTCACACACCACGCGCCAGGCCAGTCGCGCTCCGAGCATCCCAACCGTTGCCAGCAAAAAATTGATGACGATGGTTCCAATCGGAAATACCCACATGCTGCGGCTGTCGGCAATCACCAAACGCAATCCCAACATCACCAAAGAAATAACACCGACTGCGCCGCCCAAATGAACCGTATCCGGCACGCTGACGTACCGCCAAACACGACGATACATCCCTACGCTGTAATTGACGCCAATTTGCAGCATCAACAGATAAGGCAGCGCCAGCACCATTCGCTGTCCATCAATCCCTGGCGGCCAGCCGTCAAATCGCAGCGCGTGCGCCAGCACAAACGTAGTCAGCACAATCAGCGCGTCTACAACCATCTGCGTGCTGCGACTGAGCATGTAATTTTGTACCCAGGGTTTCATAAATACTTTCGGCAGCAGCATTGTCAGGCGCTGCGAAAAACTTGGCTTCGCGTGCGGAGTGGCAAAAACACTATCGCCAGATTGCGGGAGAAATTGTTTACTCAAATTCATTCGATTGACCCTATGTCGGCCAGTTGCTCCGATCGGTCAAAAGCTAGATGTCAGTGGCGAGGTGGCGGGCAACGGCGCGCATCTTAGCTTGACCGGTGATAACTGGCAAATAAACAGGTTGCAGGTGACGGGTTTTAGGTTGTAGGTTTTCGGTTCAGCAGGCGAAAGCGATTAACTCACACCTGCCACCTGCAACCTATGATCTGTCACCTAATCAGCCGCACGATTGTCCGCCCTAGAACTGTGCAATCGCTCCAAACCGTCGCTTGACGCGAATAGTTCAGATCCAAGGCCAGTTTCGCGGGCAAAATCTGCGTGCGGTAATACGCTTCAGGGTCGGCAGGGTCAGCATGCTGCGAGAGGACTTCGCTTTCATTGCTGAATTCAATGGTGGCCGGGCTGGTTATGCCCGGGCGAAAGTTCAGGATTTGCCGCTGTTCGTCCGTGTATAACGCAACGTAACGCGGCACTTCAGGACGCGGTCCGACGACGCTCATTTCTCCTTTGAGGACATTGAAGAATTGCGGCAATTCATCGAACCGATATTGGCGGAGAAAATGGCCGCTTCGGGTAATACGCGGGTCACGGCCAATGGTGATCTGGGTTCCTAATTGCTCCGCGCCGGTTACCATCGTGCGGAATTTGAAAATCCGAAACGGCCGTCCGCCAAGGCCAACGCGCTCCTGCAAAAAGAATACCGGGCCGCGCGAATCCAGCTTGATCCAGATTGCAATGACGGCGAACACAGGCAGCAGCAAAATCACTGCCGGAATCGCCAAGAGCAAATCCAACACCCGGCGAGCAGGAGAAGCGCCTTTCGTCGTTTGATCGGATAAATTGATTTTTGAAGTTACTGAAATCATTTCGGGGCTGCTTATTGGTAGTAGGCAAATCTACAGTCATCACCCGACTACCGACTCCTCTTCAAGCAACTCAACTCGGCTTCCGGCCAAAACATCTTTGACGGCTTCAATGACGCGCGTTTGATCGTCGTCTGTCATTTTGGTGTAAAGCGGCAAACTGACCGCTTGTTCATACGCGCGCCAGGCTGCCGGAAAATCATGCGGCTGCAAGTCGTACGCTTTTTGCCAGTACGGATGCAGATGCAGCGGAATGAAATGGACGCTGCATCCGATGCCGCGCGCAGCCATTTGCTGGATGAAATCTTCGCGGCTGATTCCGGCGGAATCATTCAGCCGGATTGCGTATAGATGCCACGAATGCAAATCCCCGTTTTCCGGTTGCGGCGGCAGCGTGATTGGCAAATCAGCCAATTCCGCATCGTAGCGTTCGGCCATTTCCTGCCGACGTTCCTGAAACGCCCAAGCCTTTTTCAATTGCTGCAACCCAATCGAAGACGCAATGTCTGTCAGGTTGTATTTGAATCCTGGCGCAATTACTTCGTAATGCCAGGCAGGTTTGGTCGAAGTGTAGCGATCAAACGCATCGCGGCTGATGCCATGCAACCGCATCGCGCGGCAGCGTTCGGCAATGGCTTCGTCGCGTGTGACGATCATGCCGCCTTCGCCTGTGGTTATGGTTTTCGTCGCGTAAAAGCTGAACACAGTCGCGTCTGTGTCCAACGTTCCAATCAGGCGGTCGTGGTACGTCGAAGGCAGCGCATGCGCGGCGTCTTCCAGAATCTTCAATCCATGCCGCCGGGCGATTTCGATGATCGGCTGCATGTCGCAAGCCAGCCCGGCAAAATGAACCGGAATAATGGCTTTAGTTCGTTCTGTGATCGCGCGTTCGATTTTTGTCGGATCAAGGTTGAAGGTTTTCGGATCAATATCCACAAAGACCGGATCAGCGCCCAGGTGGCGAATGACTCCGGCGGTGGCGGTGAAAGTATAAGGAGTGGTGATGACTTCGTCGCCCGGCCCGATGCCGAATGCTTCCAGCACCAGATGCAACCCGGCAGTTGCCGAATTGACAGCCAACGCCTGAACGTCCGAGCCAATAAAGTCGGCGAATTCACGTTCAAAGCGTTGAGTTTTAGGCCCAGTGGTCAGCCAGCCGGAGCGCAATGAGTCCACGACTTCGGCAATCTCTTCTTCCCCAATGTCGGGAAGAGCGAATGGGAGAAAGTTATTCATACGGTGTCAAAATAAAAAATAGCGGTTTGATTTCAAAGGTGGGGTCGAGGTGGGATGCAAATCTCGGTGTGGGGCACCAAAGAATAGCTGTCTAATCAACTTCGAGGCGGAATAAACCATACATTAGAACCGGAAATCAAGCGAATATTTTGGAAGACCCCGAAGCGCCATCCTCACATTGCATCTTGCTTGCCTGAGGCCGATGCCCCACACTCTTTCTCCAAGCAGCGATTCGTTCGCTGATATTCCGTTCCGCCTATAAAAGCACAAGCTCGTTTACGGAGAAAACTCATGAATAACGCCCCCTTTGACGACGAATTTGAAACTGACCGTCCGAAACCGACCCGCTCAAGACGACCTCGCTGGCTGATTTTTCTTCCTCTTGTGATTCTGGTTCTTTTCCTCTGGCCGGGCTGGGCGGGGTTTTATTCCGAATGGTTGTGGTTCCAGGAATTAGGGTATCAGCGCGTCTTCACCAGAACGTTGCTAACAAAATTTGGGCTGGGCGCAATTATTACGCTCATTTCCGCTCTGCTGATCTGGTTGAACCTGAAACTGGCGTTGAGCCTCAGTTCAACGTACACGAAGCTGGTTCGTTACATCACCGTCAATAAAGAAAGAGTTCCACTGCCGGACATCGGAGGATTTATTGAACGCTGGGTGCTCCCGATTGCGTTGCTGATCGGTCTGTTTTTCGGGTTGAGCGTGTGGGAATCCTGGGAAACGATCCTGCAATATCATTACCAAACTGCGTTTGGCGAAGTTGATCCGCTTTTTGGACGTGACATTGCCTATTATTTTTTCACCTTGCCCTTTCTGGAAATCATTGCGCAACTGGTCTTTTTGTTTGTCGTCGTTTGCCTGGTCAGCGCAGGCCTGTTGTATGTTTTGCGTGGCGCAATCGCCTTCGGAAATACCTCAGCCATATTCAGAGGCGGCCCGCGTAAACACTTGCTTGGCCTGATTGCAGCCTTTTTTCTGGTGTTGGCCGCTCGCACCTGGCTGGAACTGCCAAACCTGCTTTATTCAACCAACGGAACTGTGGCCGGAGCCGGGTACACAGACATCGCAGCCCGAATGCCGATGTTACGGGTCGAAGTCATCGCTGCTTTGCTGGTGGCGTTGCTGGCGTTGGTCACCATGTTCAGGAGCGGAATCCGGCTGATCTTAGTCGGGTTGGGAATTTACTTGCTGGCGATGGCCGTAGGCGGATTCGTCTACCCGTCGTTTGTGCAGAAGTTTTCGGTCGCGCCAAACGAATTGGTAAAAGAAACGCCATACATTGCGAACAACATCAAAGCCACGCGCAAAGCCTTTGGATTGGACAACGTCGAAGAGCGTGAACTGGCAGGCGAAAACGGACTGACGCAAAAAGACATTCAGGAAAACAAAGCCACCATCAACAATGTTCGGCTCTGGGATCGGTTGCCGCTGCTGGAAACTTTCGGCCAGATTCAGGAAATTCGCACCTATTACCAGTTTCAATCGGTTGATAACGACCGGTACCGAATCGGCGGCGAATTGCGACAAACGATGATTTCGCCGCGCGAACTGGCGGCGGAAACCTTGCCAAATCGCAATTGGATCAACGAACGGCTGACCTTTACGCACGGGTTTGGGCTGACGCTTGGCCCTGTAAACCAGATCACGCCGGAAGGTTTGCCCGTACTGTTCATCAAGGATTTGCCGCCCGTTTCGACCATGCCTGAACTGAACGTCACCA
>ERZ650309.1351-NODE-1351-length-11530-cov-5.029717_pt1 | contig 11530 bp, 8 predicted proteins | sample MGYA00376245_ERZ650309 | MGnify/ENA primary metagenome ERZ650309 (study PRJEB26733, sample SAMN07839294) | wastewater metagenome | biome: urban; feature: wastewater treatment plant; material: waste water | place: USA: North Carolina | collected 2016-04-26 ...
ACGCTCTTCCGATCTCTTAGCCCCCATTAGCAATCCAGTCGAAATGGATGAAAATATAACACATGTCGTTGAAAAACTGAGAAAATCTGCTAATTATCCTGAATTATATACCAAGGCTTTTGGAGATAGACAGATTACCGGAGAGCGAACTCTAAAAGCCATTGCACAATTTATTTTGACGCTTGTTAGCGCAAATTCAAAATACGACAAGGTCATGAGACAAGAAGATTCATTTACTGATCAAGAGAGGAACGGTTATTTGGTATTTAAACAAAATTGTGCAAAATGTCATTGTGAACCGCTGTTTACAACAGGTGAATTTGCCAATAACGGAATAGGTCCGGACACAACCTTAAATGACAGAGGTAGAATCAAAATAACCGGAAATAGTCTGGATTCAATGTGTTTTAAGATACCAACTTTGCGAAACATTGAGTTTTCATATCCCTATATGCACGACGGCCGCTTCAGCTCCATCCGACAGGTTCTCGACCATTATAATACACAGGCAAATTCAGTTATCAAAAATAAAATCTCTCTTACTTCTTCCCAAAAAGTCGACCTCACCGCTTTTCTGTTAACACTAACCGACAAAAAGTTTTTGTTCAATACGGAATACTCATTCCCAAAAGAAGTGCTTTTGAAAAGGTAATTTCTTGGTAGGAATTTACACCTTTTTACGTATTCTTCTAATTCAGCCAGTAGTCTACTTTTCCGCTCCTGTTTCCGTTATCCGGAAGCATTACGGGTTCATTCCTTAAACTTAAAATCTTCATCCATGGCTGCTGATCTCATTGCTCCGCTGTTTTCAAAATATTCAAATTATAATATCAATTCGGAAGCTACTCCGGAAATAAAAAAACTTTCCTATAGTCCCCTTGAAAACGCTGCTGAAAGCATTCCCGCTGAAGGACGACTGGTTCTTGTGCTCATTGAGCCGAGGGTATTGGCTCTGATTCCTGGTGCTACTGCAGCCGATGATTTAACTTCACGATTACTGCGATTCAAAGGCGATTTGCGCGCCGAAGGTTTGCACAGTCGTTTCATTAATGCGGAAGTGTACCGTGGTGCTGCCAATCAGGATGGCCGAACAGTGATTGCTTTGCGAAGATTCTTTATTGACGTGAAAGCTGTTCATCCGAATTTCGAAGGAGTAATCTTCATCGGAGCTTTTCCCGATGCTGCACTGTTACGCAGATGGACTTGGGCTCCTTCGTGGCCGCAGACGATAAAAGGACAGCCTAAAACCGGACAGTATCTGAGTATTTTTCCCGAATTAGTTGATAACCGCACCGATATCATCCTTTCAGATCTGACAGGCAATTGGGAAAGCCTTTATCATGAACAGGTATATGTCGAAGGTATTATAGCTTATCCCGATGCTGCCACTAAGGCAAAACAATGGCAAAATAACGGATATGCGAATTCCGGCAGTTTTTCATCTACCGAATTTGAAGTGCGAAGCATGGGTTTTGATGATGTTTTTTATGTTGATGATGCCCGTTACTCTAACCTCACCATGTTGGGAGGAATTTTGAAGTTGCAGGTTCAAAACACTCTGGTGAATCCGGAAGTAACGATAGCTGATCTTTCGCGACCCAACCCAGTTGCCCGTCCCGATATTAGTGTGAGCAGAATCAACGCTTTTAATATTGCAGTGGATCCTGATCCAACTTTAAAGGGAAGTGATGGACACACATTTCTGGATGCACAGGGAAATCCGCAAAAAGTAAAAAGCTCTTCAAACCTTGGGGCATCGGATCAATCATGGTTTTTTACCCATCGCAATCCTTTACTTGAAAGACGGCTATACAATGCATATTTCGATCGCAATCACAGCTTTCGTACTGGCAGTTTTGGAACCAAACCATTCCGTGTTGGAGCCATAAGTGGAACACAGGATTTTCGTGCTGCCGATTTTGCTGCGCTGCTCAATAAAGCTTCCTCTTCTTTTTCTTCTCCCGTTGTTAAGGAACAGGCAAATCTTGCAGAATATGTTGATTTCTTCAAGCAACCTGCAGTGCTGCGCTACATTCTTTCTCATAGCAACAACCGCATTTCAGGATTTGTTAACAATGCGTCTTCATCAGCGATTGCTGCTTCTGTAGGTGGCGATCCTGTTCGTTGGGTAAAAAACGGTGATACTTATTTCCCATCCTATGATGGCCTGAATGGAGTTGCTGACATCTTCATTCACCGCGCTATGTATCACAACAAATCGCATCGCGATGGAGGGGCATCCATAGTGGTACATGGCGGTTGTGAGGTGAATTCAGTAAATGACACCGCGCTGCCTTTCCATGAAATGAAGTATGCTGCCTGGCAGAATGCAGAAGGAATCTTATTCTTTACCAACAGCGTTGCTCTCATTGCAAGAGCTAAAGTATTCAACGACTCTCTTGATGGCTTTCCACAAGGGTTTGCATCTAATGATATCGCCAATGTCGGAAGTGCATTCAAAGCATATCATGAACACATATCAAGTTTAGGAGCATTGCAGGCTGATGCAGCGCAAAATAAAAGATCATATAACTGGAGCATTAATGGCGACTGGACCCTACGCATCAACAATCAGAATGGTATTGGATTATTGCAACTAAATGGATCTAAAATTGAAACTAATATTGTGCACCCTGATAAAAGCTGGATTGGAGGATGGCTTTTTGATAAAACAAAAAATGCAGTCCGGCACACCGGCGATATTGATGGCGATGGACTTACAGAATTTGTAATCACCAGCAACTGGGGAATAGGAATACTGAAACATAAAAACGGAAGATGGCGCCAATTGATGATTGCACCACACGATACATGGTTTGATCAATGGCGGTACAGCATTCATGATACCATTCATGGCATTGCCAATCTTACCGGTGGGCTAAATCAGGAATTGGTTATCAGTAGCAGCTGGGGAATCGCCTGCCTTTCGTGGAACGGCTCTGCATTACTATCACCTTTCATTCTTAAAAATGGTAACCGCATCGGAGGATGGCTCCTGAATACCGCTAATGATAAGATTGCAGGATTTGGAAAATTAACAACTACTCAGATTCAGGAAGCGGTGTTCACCAGTCCATGGGGATTGGGCATCATTAATTTCAATACGAAAAGTGCTCCTGTTATGGTTGCAAACGGAACCATGCTTGCAGGAGGCTGGCGCATCAATACTGCAGATAATGAAATTGCTGCTATTGCCGATTTTGATGGTGATGGTTATGATGAAATATTAATAAGAAGTCCCTGGGGAATTGCCATTCTTAAAGTGGAAAGCGGAACACTGGTAACGAAAGCCATTCATGCGAACAACACCAATTTATCGGGCAATTACATTGTTAAAAACACCGACAAAATATGGGGTGTATCGAACTTTCTTGGTGGCAATGTGGCCGTGGTAATTGTGGCTTCGTCAAGTGGTATTGCTGTGCTGAAAATGAGCGGAAGTGCTTTGATTGCACCTCAGAAGGCCGACAATGGTACCCGTATCGGCGGATGGCTGCTGAATACAGCCGATAACCGGGGACTCACAACAGGTTCGTTTGCCGGAAACGGCAGAGCACAACTGGCTATTGGAAGTCCCTGGGGAATTGGCATCATAGGGCTCGATGTTTATGGCAGGTTTATCAATCAGGCATTGCACCCCTTCAACAGCAATCTCGGCGACTGGTGTCTGTCACAAAGCGATAAATTCATTGCAGGAGCTCATTTCACCGGTGATCCGGGGACCGCGCAATTGTTGGTCATGAAATAAACATGTTCATAAGTACCCGATGCTGATCGTTTCCGTTTTTGCTTAAAACCGGCTATTTTTAACGAAATTTGAAACCAGTTTCTTCGTTATTGATCCGTAAACACCGTTAGAGTTATGAGCAAGGAAGTGATTCGATTGGAAATCAAAGGTTTAGCCGACCTTATAAAGGAACAGCAGGAAGTGGTGCTTTCGCATCAGGGGAAAATTCCTCAGCTTGAAATCGACCTGCTGATGGGTAACATACGCAAGTTGTATGAAGCGATTCATACGCTCGACAATCTCAACCGGTTGGCTCCCGTTGTACCTGCACCCGTTGCTCCTGCACCGGTGCGTGAAGAAACTCCTGAATTTCCGCATCACAAGCAGCCTGAAGAATTACTGGCATCCATACCTGTTGTTGGCGAAATAGTTTTCGATGATGAAGAGCCGGTTGAGCCGGAAGTAATTATTGCCACACCGGATCCTGTTCCACATCATGAGCCGGAAGTTCGCCCTGTTGCCCCTGTTGCTGAAAAAGAAGAAGTGCCTGCACATGCGGTGCAACCGGAACTGATTGTTGCTTCCGTGGAAACTCCTGTTATTCCTGTTAAAGAAGAAAAAGTTGCTGAAGATGTATTACCTCAGGCGGCACTTGCTAAAGAAAGAGCGCGTGAGTATACGAAGCCGGCACATAAAAATACCACTGCATCGCTTTTCGATGATGCACCAACTGTAGCAGAAAAATTTCAGGGCTCACCAACGGTGTACGATAAGTTTTCAAATGTTGGAGAAGATAAAACGATTGCCGGAAAAATGCAGAAAAACCCTGTTGATGATCTGAAGAAGTCTATCGGTATCAATCAGAAATTTTCTTTCATCAACGAACTCTTCGATGGCGATTCTAACAGCTACCACCAGGCTATTGACAAATTGAACAGCAGTGCGGGCCTCGCTCAGGCTGAAGCATTCCTCACAGGAGAACTTGCTGTAAAACATGGTTGGAGTGCTGAAGGGCAGGCTTTCCGTCAGTTACAGGATTTGGTCAACAGAAGATTTGGTGCATAGTAAAATGCCATGCGTTTTATAAAACTACTTTTCACTGCAATATTTCTTTTTGCCGTTAGTATCGCCACTGCGCAAAGTGGTATTACACATCTTCGAAAACTTTCTTCGCCGCAATTTCATGGAAGAGGCTATTACAAAAAAGGCGACCATAAAGCGGCTGTTTATATACGCGATGAATTTCGCCGACTCGGATTATCTCCGGTAAACGGCTCTTACTTTCAGGATTTTTCTTTCCCAGTGAACACCTTTCCGGGAAAAATGAAAGTGGCTGCAGGGCAAAAAACACTTATCCCCGGCCGTGATTATATTGTAAGCCCCGCTTGCCCTTCAGTAAAGGGAACTTTTCAAATACATCAGTTAAAATCACTACAACAAACTTTTGACCCTTCGGGAATAGCAGATGATTTTTTACTTGTCGACAAATCGGCATTCCCCGACAGTCTGCAAACTGTTGTTGATTCCATTCTGAGAAATCCGCCTCCCTTTAAAGGAGTGGTGGTGCTGGAGCCGAAAAAGCTGACATGGAGCGTGGCCACTAAAGTTGCAGGACAAGTGGTAATAAGAGTGCTTAAAAATAACTGGCCCGTTGCTTCAAAAACAATTACTCTTGACATCAGGAATGAATTCATAGAGGCCTATCAAACTCAAAATGTAATGGCAATGATTCCGGGAAGTTCAAATCCCGATTCTTTCATAGTATTTACTGCACATTACGATCACCTGGGCCGAATGGGAAAGAAAGCACTTTTTGCCGGAGCCAACGATAATGCCAGCGGAACCTCAATGATACTCGACCTTGCTGCGTATTATATGAAGCCCGAAAACCGGCCCGGCAAATCGTTGCTCTTTATTGCTTTTGCTGCTGAAGAGGCCGGATTAATTGGATCGAAATATTACACCGACCACCCTCCACTCCCACTCGGAAATATCCGCTTTTTGCTTAATCTCGATCTGATGGGTAACGGAGAAGAAGGCATGATGGTGGTGAATGGTGAGTTGCATACTGCTGAATACGACCTGTTGAATACTATCAACGATCAGCAGAAACTTTTAAAGACCATAGGTAAACGCGGTAAAGCCCGTAACAGCGACCACTATTGGTTCAGCGAAAAGGGGGTCCCTGCCTTTTTCTTTTACACTACAGGAGGATCAACCGCCTACCATGATATTGATGATGTTGCCGCTAATTTGCCGATGACTGAATTCGAGGATGTAAAGAAACTCATCATTGCCTTTGTGAACAACACGGGAAAGTAACAGTTTCAGAAAACCGGATTTTCTCTTACTTTTGTGGCCAACAATTCTATTTGCAGGTGTCGGAAGCACAGGAACAATTTATTAAAGATGCAGCTGCCAAAACAGCTGATACTGCATTGCAGCTCAAGCTGAGTTCAGCTTCCCGCCAGTACCATAAAGCCCTGGAAGAGGGTCTTACACAATTTTCCAATCTGGAAACAGCCAAAAGACGGGCTGCTTTTACCCGTTGGAAAGCACTTGAAAACCTCGATAAATACCTCATCGAATTTGAAGCAAATTTTATCCGCTCGGGCGGGAAAGTAGTATGGGCACAGGATGCAGCAGAGGCCTGTTCCGAAATTCTTGCTATCATTCAGAAGTCAGGTTATACTTCTGTGGTGAAATCTAAAACCCTTACTTCAGGTGAAATTGAACTCGATGAAGCATTCACTGCCAATGGCATCACGTGGACAGAAACAGATTTGGGACAACTGATTCTGCAACTATCGGGTGAAAAACCCATGCACATGGTGATGCCTGCTATTCACAAAGACAAAGGTGATGTGCAGCAACTCTTTCAGGAAAAGCTGGGGATAAAAGCCAACGATGATACTGAAGAACTTGCCGGATATGCTGCAAAAGTGTTGCGATCAAAATATCTTGAGGCCGGCATTGGCATTACCGGTGCCAATTTTGTTATTGCCGACCCCGGAGCTATTGCAATCACCGAAAACGAAGGCAATGTAATGCTGGCTGCTTCACGCCCAAAAATTCATATCGCTGTGGCAGGAATCGACAAGGTGATTCCAACTATCAGCGACTTGCATAATCTTTTGCCGTTGCTCTCCACTTTTGGTACAGGACAAAAACTTACAGCATACAACTCCATCATAACCGGCCCGCGGAAAAACGGCGAAAGCGATGGGCCCGACGAAATGTATGTGGTATTGATTGACAACGGGCGTTCAAAAGTTATTGGAGAGGAGCTGCAACGCAAAATGCTATCATGCATTCGATGTGGTGCCTGCCAGTACAATGATCCGGTGTACTCGGTGATCGGGGCACACCCATACCGTTCAACATGGATGGGACCTCCTGCAACAGTGGTATTGCCACACATGATGGGATTCAGGAGCCATTCCTTCTTCAGCGATTTATCAACTCTTAGCGCAGCCGATACCGAAGGTTGTCCGGTGAACATCGATTTTAACAGAATGTTGTTGGATAACCGCAAAAAGGCCGTCGATCAACAATCAAGGCCCTCAACAGAAAAACTCTTTTACTTTGCGTGGAAGAAAGCGATGCTAAAAAGAGAAATCATTAAATGGACAGCATTACGTCCGCGCAATTTTTTTATGAATGCCATTTTTATGAAGTCGCAGATGAATCTACGCAAGATGAGGCCACCTGCGAAAGAGTCGTTCAATGAAATGTGGCGTAAAAAATTTGGTGTTTAGCAGCGTATTGTGCTGAATATTTTTCTTCAGAATTTAAATTTCGTTTTATTCGCTTTTTGTTTCAGCAAGAAACTCTTCTCTGGAAATTAATTTCACAACACTCCTCATTCCATGATTTGGAAATTCATTTTCGTAACTATCCAACTTCTTTTGCAAAGCTTTCTTAAAATTACGAAGTTCCTTTTCCATTAATAATTCCCTTATATCCTGATATGGGGTCAGCCATTGAATTGCTTCGACAGAGGAAGTAAGAGTAGTAGGGACATCATAGAGTATCAGTTTTCTGTCAACGCTCTTCTTCAGGCAAGAGCATGGCATCATACGGTTCTTACCGGGGAATGAAAATTTTCCGAAAAGTTCACTGTTTTTAAAATCGGGATTGAAGGCCTCTTGCCGCGCCCAGCTGATGGATGTGGGCAATACAATACGAAGCTCGACACTATCGTGTTTGGCGATTTCATCGTTGACACTTTGCAATTCTTCAGCGGTATACTTTTCCCATGCATCAGGCAATGGAAGTCCATTTTTCATGCAATACATCGATTCCGCAAAGATTCCAACCATGTTGTTAAAATACCCAAATGCTAAGCTGGTAGCTGGCAAAAAATTAATTTCAACATCGTTAAAATTTTTGATGATTTGATTTTTGATGCCTCCAATAGCTTGTTCGATGCTATCGTTATCATAAGGCAATTCCTTAAATTTGCTATTAATGTAATTCCGGTAATGCCCTTTGTAGTTAAACAGTTCTATTCTGAACTGGTCGTTGATCTCCATCTTCGTATCATTCAGATTTTCGATGAGGTCGGTGAAAAAGAGTTTCACAAAAGCATCAGTATCATTATCGTAAAGAATATATGTTTTTTTAGCGCCTATTCTGCCCATGAACATTCCAAATTCAAATACAACATTGTGGCGTGCTGCATTGGCTTTCCGGGCATTATTGTTCTCCTGATCAAAACGAGAGAGACTTACGATTTCATCATCGGGAACAAAAATAAAAATGGCATAATCATAAATATCAGTGAAATTTTTCAGCCACTCCATATTCGATAATTCACCTCCCGTTGTTTTGGTTTTTCCAAAAACACCGTCGTACCATATATCGAGCTCAAACTCCTCCTTTGGAAAACACGATTTAATCTTTTCGGCAATGACTTTCGATTCCATTGAGCTACCCACAAAAATGGTTGGTCGTCCAACATTTGCTACCTTTTCTTTCCAGTTTTTCACAGTGCCTTCTGAGAGTACAGGAAACTGATTGTTTTCATTCATGATAAAATGATTTTAAAAAGTTATGGGCCGATTCAAGTATTGATACGCTTTCGCTGTACGTGCATTTGTATTCAAGAAACGATTTTGTTGCCTCTGCAAATATTCCTTTTGCATCTGCTGTGCTTAAAAACTTTGCAAGTATTTTTTCTTCCGCTGTAACGAGATAACCGGCGTAAGCAATATCGAGTTGTTTGCCATAAGCCAACTGACTAGGGGTTATCTCCACCTTGCGGGGATATGGTAAATAGCCGCCAATGGGAGTGGAATCGAACTGCAGTCGCTCAAATGCTTTACTGTATGCTACATCATGCTGTACGAAAACCACTCTGTCAATGTCGGTCATGGTGATCATACCGGCACACATGATGCAGGGCTCCAATGTAGTATAAATGGTGTAACGATCGAGATTGAAAACCGGATTTGCTTCGAGGAATGATGTGATGGCACGCAGCTCACCATGTTGGGTGGCATTGTTGGTGCTGTTAATACAATTTAGTCCAGCCTGAACAGGAATGAGGGATGGGTTCACTAACAGTGCACCAATATTGTATCCTCTGCGCTGCTCTCTTGGAGTAGTATCGGCTTGCCAATCGCGGTATACCAATGCAAGGGTAAGCAATGAATAAATATTATCAACTTCCTCTTGAAAAGTCATTTGTTGGGTTCAGTAAGATATTAGTAACAATTAATGGCCACAGCAGGGTTGTGCGTGCATGAAATGGTTATACAGGAAGTAACCCATTGTAAGCAGAATGGGTAACAGATAGATTGGCAATACTGTTTTAGAGAAAAATACAGGCCAGAATCCGTTTTCAGGTTTCTTCAGGTTTTCTGTAGATCCGTTTACAGTTCGGGTGAAAGTACTCAGGTCATAGAGGTAGTCAGCTGTTTGGTTTCTGTTGCTGATAACCCAGTTGTAGAGGGCTCTGTAATTTCTTTCCATGCAAATGAAATAAGTATCGAGGTACCAGAAAGCCAATATAACTGAAAGCATACAGATAACATTGGGTGTGCTCAGTTTGCCGGTGTCGAGCAATACAATTGCAGCAATTATGGTGATCATCCACTTCTTAACATCAAAAGAATGATTTGCCATTCGGGTGATTATTCCCTGAATTAAATCGAGTTCCTTATGAATCTGATTGGTGTCGGGTAGGCTCATGATTAAAAAAATTAGATATGCATCAAATTTACATGAATTTCCCAAAAGAAAAAATACGCCTTTCTACCGATTTCCCGTTATCCGGTGTTGGTGTATCAGTGATTTCAGGAAGATGCTTCGACTGTATCGTTCATTTTCCGCAAATCGAGAATGGTGCGACCCGATTCTTCTGTCGATACCATTGGCAGGAATTTTTTATCCGGGAAAATTTCTCTTGCATGATAAGATGTACGGGAGTAAATAGTTTGAGAAAAGGTATCATCGAAAGCCTTCACCAAAACGATCAGCTCCATTTTCATCTCATTGATAGTCGCAGTGGAAGCTTCAAAAAAGGGACTGCTACTATCAATAGGGTGAACTACGGTCCAGCTCGTTGGAAACAGGTTGATCTTATCACGTTCGAGATTCAGTCGGGTGAACGACCTTGAGGTGGCGCCTTTTTCAATATAGGAAGCTGAAACATTTATTTCAACTTCAATCAGCTGATTCCGTCGCATATTTGCCAGTCTGATCATAAGTCCTTTGCCATCGCGGTAGGGTGCAATCAAAGCACATTCGCTGTAAAGAATTTTTGCGCTGGGGCGGGAAAAGCGTCCGTAAAGCAAACCTGTGGCAATTGCAAAAACGAGTACTCCCAGCATTGATTCGATGGCAGCAACGATGCTGGTGGCAGTACCTACGGGAGCAATTCTCCCAAAGCCAACGGTAGTGAGCGTCTGGGAGCTAAAGAAGAAGGCATCCAGAAATTTATGTAACTCAGAAGCGTTGGTATCAATGCCGGTGAGGTGTTCAACGCCAAGGGAATAATAAATGGTTGCGAAGATGAGATTAGAGCAGCAGTAAGTGGAAATGATGATGGTAAAAAACTTCAACCATGGCATAGCAATTAGCATATGGTAAACTTCATAAAAGCGGTATTTCGGTTCACCTGCGCGTACCACATTGAAAGAACCATCTTTATTCATGTTTCTTTCCACCGAAACCTTCGAGCCCAATCCTAGGTCGTCGTTTTGCTTTTGCTTATCGTTTTGTGAAAGTTTGAATTGCATAGATCAAAAGGTGGCTGAAGGATGCTTTTTTAATAACTTATCCTTCCTGCAAAAGTAAGAGCAATTCTTTAAAGATTTTATAGATTTTTATATGAAAAATACACTAAGGCCTCTGAGGAGTAGGTCCGGGATTATCCCACGACATTACCACAGCAGGGTTGGTGGTTCTTGCAGAATGTAATGCCACATTGGCAAGAAGTTGGGCTTCCAGTTGCATCTGAAATACCTGACGTTCTGTTCCTGCCTGTGCTCTTCCGCCTGGTTTGTAAGGAGCATTATCGGGCGTTAACTGGTCGATTACTTTGATGATATGCCCGACAGGATTTTCTCGATAAATCTTGATTCGCATGTATTTGGCTACCCGGGTTCCAGGATACATATAGGCTGTGTGTTTGATCCTGAATTGAGTAATTGGAACGTGATTATCTGCACAAAATCTGGTTAATGCATCTTCCACAATAGTCTGATATTCTTCCTGTGCATTGCCTCCGACAAGTGTGCTATTTGTTGCAGCGGCAGCATTATCAATTCTTGCTCTTCCACCCCATTGCATTGCCAG
>ERZ650309.1352-NODE-1352-length-11525-cov-5.367742_pt1 | contig 11525 bp, 5 predicted proteins | sample MGYA00376245_ERZ650309 | MGnify/ENA primary metagenome ERZ650309 (study PRJEB26733, sample SAMN07839294) | wastewater metagenome | biome: urban; feature: wastewater treatment plant; material: waste water | place: USA: North Carolina | collected 2016-04-26 ...
AAGGTTCGGTTTATGTCTTCGTCCGCAGCTTGTTCGGTTGGAGCCAGCAGGCCAGACTCAATGCCAGTGACGGCGCGGCGAGTGACAATTTCGGCTCCTCGCTGGCGATCAATGGAAACACGGCGGTGATTGGGAGCCTGGGCAGCATTGGCGGAAACGCAAAGCAAGGATCAGCCTACGTCGCGGAACGGCGCCTTATAGCTTTAGCGTCAGCGCAGGCGCGTTGCCGACGGGGGTGACCATGTCTTCGGCGGGTGTATTGTCGGGCACTCCAACAGTCGTCATTGCGTTTGGTTTTATCATCACAGCCACTGATGCCAATGGGTGTACGGGCACGCGATCTTATACCATCAACATCACTGGCAATCCTGGCCTGATGTTCTACCCGCTCGCGCATCCTGTGCGTCTGTTAGAGACGCGTTTTGGAGCCACAGGGTGTTATCAGCCGAATGCAGCGTTATTCGCTAACCAGATATACGTACAACCTGCCAGAGGCGCTTGCGGCGGAGTGACCATCCCAGCCAATGCACTGGGCATCGTGGGAAATGCGACCGTAGTCCTCCCTTTGGGCAATGGCTATCTGACTTTGTGGCCCAGCGACGAGGCACAGGTGTTTGTTGCTTCGTCGAATTTCGCTGCCGGAGCAATTTTCAACCGACACTTCACAGTCGGGCTGGGCAACGGGGATGGGGCATTCAAAATTCTTTCCTCCGCGATGACGGACCTGGTGATTGATGTGTCGGGGTATTTCGCGCCGTGACCACTGCCGAATTGTCCGATCACTCTGAAGGTGTCGGCTCGCCGGAACAATCGCTGGAAGTGATGAAGAGTACTGCGTAGGAGGAAGATCATGCTCAGTCTAAAATTCAGCCTTAGAGTCGGTTTGCTATTCTGGCTCTCGTCCGCAGCAATGGCTCAACCGTTGACCGCCCGGTCGGTCACAGCCAATACATACATCGAACGCGGCAACGCCTCGTATGCGAAAGGCGAATGGGATCGGGCAATTGCCGATTATGATCTGGCCATCGCCACTGACCCAACGCTAGCCGGAGCTTATTACAACCGCGGCATCGCACTCTGCCAGAAATCGGATTGGGATAATGCGATGGCCGATCTTGACCACGCCATTCAGCTTGACCCGCAATTCGTATTAGCTTGGGTAAATCGTGCTGGGGCGCGTTATCGCAAAGGAGATTTAGACGGCGCGATCAACGATTGCACAGAAGCCATCAGGCTCAGCCCTCGGCTGGCCAAGGCCTGGAGCAATCGAGGTCTCGCCCGGATGGAGAAAAACGACTTCACCAATGCGCTGGCCGACTTCGACCGTGCACTCACCCTTGATTCCAGGCTGGCGGATACCTGGAGCGACCGAGGCGCTCTCAAGTACAAAATGGGCGCGTATGCCGCCGCAATTGAAGATCATACCCGAGCGATCAAACTCAATCCGGATTACGCCAATGCCTACAATGACCGTGGAGCGGCGCGGCAAGCCAATGGTGACCAGGCGGGCGCATTGGCTGATTACGAGCGCGCTCTGGCATTGAATCCGGCTTCAGCGATTACTTATTACAATCGGGCGATGCTCTGGTTTAAGCGCAGCGAGTGGGCACGAGCCATTGCGGATTACGATCAAGTCATCATGCTCAATCCACAGCACGCCAACGCTTATTGCAATCGCGGCTTGGCGTGGCTGCGGCAAAAGAATGAAGCTGCGGCACAACGAGATTTCGACCGTTGCCTGATGCTGAACCCTTCGTTGCGGCATTCACTTGAAACGCCCTCCAACACAGCCAACGGAAAGAAAAAATGATGGTCCTCACAATCATAGGGAAGGCTGTTTGATTTCGAAGGAGAGTCCAAATTCTTGTGGCGAGACGGCGAAGAAGATGAAGTCAGCCGGTGATCTTCGAGCGGCTGAGCATTCATAGAAAAACAGGATTCATATCGTTTTTTCCAGAATGGCAAAATCGAAGTCCGATTCTGCCATCCCGAAAAGAATTCTATGAATCCTGTTTGGTGTTCGGCATTTCTGGTCGAGTCAGCCTCTTACTTGATCTTGAGCTGGATCGTGTTCGAAGCCTTACCGTCAACGGTGAACGAGATGTTGATCAGTCCGCGTCCGGCCAAACTCCCAGGCAACAGCACGTTTGCCTGATCCAAGCCGACGAAGCCATCAACTGCAGCGGCGTCTTCGAAATTGCCCGGACTGAGCGGCCTAATCGTACCGGCCAAATTGACGGAGATGTTTCCCGCAGAAGTTCGCTTACGCAGTCCTGTTCCGTAAAACAGCACGTAAATGGTATCGCCCGCGGCAGTTCCCATATCAATATCAACCGGGACAAACGAAGAAGTCGCCTGATCGAACCGCGAGGCGGATTCGTAGATTTGCGCGCCATTGGATTTGACTCGCAAAACAACGGCGGCGGCAACGCCCTGACCACTGCTGTTGGCGCTGAACAACCCGGGAGCCACTGTGGAAACGTTGATCGTTCCCGCAGCCACCACATTGTTATTCACCGTCACGGTAACGATGCCCGATCCAGCAACCGTTCCGGGCGGAATCTGATAATTGATCTGAGTCGGCGCAACGAAGAACAGTCCAGCATCACGCGAAGTGCCTGCGCTGTCTTTAACCGTAACTTTCGTGCCCAACAAAGTCGTCGGCAACGGAACCGTCGAACCAATGGCGACGCCTGTTGCCAGGTTGGAACCAAACGCCGCGACGATGGATTCGGGCGCAAGCTCAATTCCAAGGAAGCTGGCCGCAGAAACCGTGGCCACCAATGGAACTCCACCTGTGATCGTGAAGGTTTGCGGCGCGGTCACGCCTCCACCCGGAGTTGGAGTGAATACCGTTACCGGCACTGTGCCTCCGGAAGCAACCAGATTTGCCGGAACGGAAGCCGTCAACTGGGTGGCGCTGACAAACACAGTCGTCAAATCCTGACCGCTCCAACGGACTCTGGAACTGGCCACGAAATTCGTTCCCGTCACTGTCAGCGTAAACGCTCCGCTTCCGGCATTGACCGAAGTCGGATTGATGCTGGTCAGCGCCGGCGCGGGGTTTTGCCCTGCGGTGATGTTGAAGATGGAAACGTTCGACGTGCCTCCGCCGGGCGCAGGGTTGACCACCGTAATGCTGGCTTGGCCCTGTCCGACCAGATCAGAAGCCAGAATTTGCGCGCGCAATTGCGTTGCGCTGACAAATTCCGTCTGGCGATTCTGGCCATCCCAACGAACCGTCGAACTATTGCTGAACCCGGAACCGTTGACCGTCAACGTAAACCCGGCGCTGCCTTCGACGGCAGAATTCGGCAGCAGCGATGTGATCGCCGGAACGGGGTTTGGCGGACTGACGGTGAACGTCAATGAATTGGACGCGCCGCCTGCCGGTGCGGGGTTGAACACTGTAATGCTGACCGTTCCCGAAGAATTCAAGTCGCTGGCCGGAATTGCCGCTGTCAATTGAGAATTGCTGACGAAAGTCGTTGTGCGGCTTGCGCCTGCCCAACGCACCACCGAAGCCGGAACGAATCCACTGCCGTTGACTGTCAACGTCAATGCGCCGCTACCGACCAAAGCAGATGTGGGGCTGAGCGATGTGATCGCCGGAACAGGATTGTCGCCTGAAATGGTGATGGTTCCAGCTTTGCTGCAGGTGACCGTGCTGGAACTCAAACGACGAATTCGGTTGTTGTTCGTATCGGTAAAAATGATTTCGCCGCTTGGACTGACAACAATGTTGACTGTTTCGGGCAATTGGTTGGCGGTGCCTGTACCAACCACCAAAGCAGACGGCGAAATGCTGAGTTGCGCATTGGCAGCCGCGCCGCCATCTCCGCTAAACCCGGCGGTTGTGCCTGCAATGACCGTTGGCGTGCCGCCAGCACTAATCTGAACAATCTGGTTGTTGGCCGTGACGGTTGGAGCAGGCCCAACAGTGACGTAAGCCGTTCCATCCGCAGCCACAGCAACATCGCGCGGTTTGTTGAAGCCCGCCGCCAGAGTGGAAAACGTCGCACTTCCGGCGGAGTTTTCGCGCAAAACCGATCCATCCGTGTAATTGGCAACATACAGCCGGTTGTCCGGGCCAAGCCCCACGCCAGTGTACTGTTTGCCGGTCAAGATGCTGCTGACCTGTCCGCTGGCGCCGTTGATGCGACGAACGGCATTTTGCCCCGTGTCCGTCACAAAAATGTTGCCGCCTGCGTCAACCACAACATCCGACATCCCAATGAACTTCGCCGCCAAGGCAAATCCGCCGTCACCATTGACCGTCGTGGATTCGCCTCCGCCAGCGATTTTGGCAATCTGCCCCGCCGGAATGCTGATGGGCGAACCGGAGCCTGGAAACAATGTGACGTTATTGGAAGTTGTGTTGATAAATCGCAAGGTGCTGGTTCCGCGACCGCTGGGTTGCTGGGGCACTTTCGGCCCGCCCAACGAATCTACGACGTAAATTCCCTGCGCAGTGATGAACAAGCCCTGCGGATAGCTGAACCCGCCCTGAATGACAGGCACGCCATCACTTGCGCCGGAACCTACGTTCTTGTTGACGGTGACGATTCCGCCAGCCGGAACGGTTTGCTCCGAAACAGTTCCCTGAAAAATTCTGACCGAACTGGTGCCGCGATTCACAAAACGCAGCAATCCGCCGATCTGGTCTACAACCCACAAATTGCCGTTTGCATCGGCTGCGACGCCCACAGGCGAATTGAACGTGGCGCTGGTCGCCAACCCGCCGTCATAAGGATTGCTCAGTCCGTTACCACCAATGCGATCCACGGCATTGGGCGCGATGGTCACGCCAGCCAGTGTTGCCGCGCTGCCTGAAGTATTCAGAAATCGGATGCGACCTCTGCCGGTTAGTCCTTGATCAAAAATGAACACGCCTGTGCTGTCGCAAGTGATCGCTGTCAGCGGAGGATTTCCCGTACTGCCGGAAAACCCGAACAGCGCGCTGGTTGCGGTTCCACCGTCGCCGCAATTCGACACGGTGTAGTCACAAGAAACGCCTGTCTGCCCTGCGACGGTCACTGGCGATCCGCCGCTCAAGCGAACGACTGTTTGCTGGTTGCCCAACGCGACATAAGTGTTGGTTCCTTGCACGCACAATCCAACCGGATAAGGATTCGGCTGGCCATCCACAACTGGAAATTGGTTGATCAGAACAGCAGTCCCGTTCGCTTCAACGCGTATGACTCGACCGTGTCCAGTGTCTGCGATCACCAACCGATTGGAACTATCCAGGTCAACGGCGCGCGGCTGTAATAGCGGGACATTCAAGGCCGCGCCGCCAGCAAACACATCTTCCGGCTTGGTCGTTGCGCCATTGCCAGCCACTACCGTCAGAGCACCAGCCGTTGAAATTTTGTAAACCTTGTTGATTCCGGGCGTCGCGTCCGCCGCGTAAACTTCGCCGGTTGCGTTGTTGACGACAATCCCGCTCAGACTTTCGCCAAATCCAGTCGCCAATGTGCCAATGTTTCCTGATGCGACTGAAACTCCGGCAACAGTGATGGCGCTGGCCGAAACATTGAGCACTCGAACTTCGCGGTCAATCTGCGCGCTGAAGAACAGCAAGTTTCCATCAGCGCTGGTGTCAAGGCCTGTGACCGCTCCCAAATCGGCTCTGGTTCCTGGAATGCCTACACCAAGTTCCGTGCCTCCACCTGCAATGGCTCTGACTGTGCCGGGCGCAATGCTCTTCCCAGCGATGGTCACAGTGGAAGTTGAAGTGTTAATGAAGCGAATCAGCGAATTGCCGCCGATAATATCCACAATGTACACACCTCGGTTCTGTGGATCTCGTGCGGCAGCGACGATCACACCGAATGGCGATTGCGTAGCCAGATTTCCTTCGCCCAATCCTCCGGCAATGGTATCAATCATTGTCGAACCGGTGCTGACGCTGGTGGTCAGCGACCAGTTGTAAGTTCCGGCAGCCGAATAAGCATGCGTCGTGTTTTGCTGATTCGAGCGTGCTGTGCCGTCGCCGAAATTCCATTCGTACGTGGGCTGCGTCGGACAACCGTTTGTGGTCGCCGACGCCGAAAAGCTCACGGCTGAATTGGCTGCGCCCGTCGCAGGAACGGTTGCATTGCAATTGACGGTGCAAGTTTGGTCAGGCTGCTGTTGAGTTCGTGCTGACGTGGAAGCACTGGTTCTTTCTACTGAAGCGCCAGTATTCGGCTTGCCAGTGACTTTGGCGTTATTGCCAACGGATAAGCGCTTCGCAGCAAAACTCGACCAGCCTGATTGCGTCAGAAATGCCGAGCAGACCAACAGGACTGCTAAAACGGTGAAAGTGATGGATTTGGAATGTCTGGTTAGACAAGTGAGTGAAAGTCGAAGGTAGCCCCTCAATAAAGACATAGATCAACAACTCCTTTTAGTTTATTAGGGCAGCACGAGTACCGAAAATAGTCATTATCAGCAATCAACGCAGGTCAGCCTGCTTTGCGGTTTGTGTGTAGCTGCGTGAATGGTCATTAGCAGGAGAGTACCGGGCTTTGTATCGGTTGGCTTTTTCGCCTTGTGGGGTCAGTATCAGTCTTAATGAACATAAGTGGAGCCGACTACCGGACTTGAACCGGTGACCTACTGATTACGAATCAGTCGCTCTACCAACTGAGCTAAGTCGGCTTAATATTCCTGACGCGAGTCCGAAAGTATAGAGGCAATGGAGGAACACTTTCGGTCATTGACCAGCCATTGAAAGATTGCACAAGTTATTTGTGCTGTGGCGTCAAACGGCTGGCATCTTACACAAGGCTCACGCCTTCCGTCAAACCGTATTTATTACACGATCACTGCGCACAGTGTGTCAGCATTTCTAACTTTATGCTTGACAGCCGACATGCCCTGTGGCAAAAATGCGCACAATCTGACTGTTGATGGGGTGAGGACATCAGCAGTAAAAGAGCCGACCGTGATAGCTCCCTGCTTCCGGTCGGCTTTGTACATTAACAGAGAAATTTTTCGCTCCAAACCCACAAATAGACTTAAATTCCCAATTCAGTTCTTGCCCGCGCTAATTCGTGTTGGACCTGTTCAGGAGCAGTGCCGCCAATTTGCCTCTTTCCGGCTAATGAATTTTCAAGCGAAATCACTTCAAATAAATCTTCTGCGAACATCGGAGAAAACTGCTGGCACTCGTTCAACGTCAGCTCGCCTAACTCTCGCCCCTGTTCAATGGCAAAAACGACGATTCGGCCAATGACTTCATGAGCTTTGCGGAACTCCAGTCCTTTGCGAACAAGGTAATCGGCCAAGTCTGTGGCGTTGGTGTAATCACGAATGGCGGCCGCACAAGCACGTTCGCGGTTCAACTCAACGTTGCGCAGAACCGTCGCCGTCACGCGTAAGCTGTCTGACAAAGAGTCAATTGTGTCGAACAGCGTTTCTTTGTCTTCCTGCAAATCTTTGTTGTAAGCCAGCGGCAACCCTTTGGTCATTGTCAGCATAGCCATCTGATGCCCGAAAACTCGTGCCGACTTACCTCGGATCAGTTCCAGTGAATCAGGGTTTTTCTTTTGAGGCATCAGGCTGCTACCGGTGGAAATGGCGTCGCCCAATTTGATAAAGCCGAATTCCTGAGTCGAGTAAATGATCAAGTCTTCAGCCAGCCGCGACAAATGCATCATCGTGATTGCCGCAAAGCTCGTGAACTCAATGATGTAATCACGATCGCTGACGGCGTCCACACTATTTCGCGTTACACCGTCGAAGCCAAGTTCCGCCGCCATCCATTCCCGATCCACCGGAAAGTTCGTCCCGGCCAGCGCTCCTGATCCCAGCGGCAAAATGTTCACGCGTTTTTTGACATCAGCGAGTCGCGCACGGTCGCGAGAAAGCATTTGATAGTAAGCCAGCAGAAAATGAGCAAACAGAATCGGCTGTGCTTTTTGCAGGTGAGTGTAGCCTGGGATTGGATCGCGCTGGTATTTTTCAGCCAGTTCAATCAGCGCAAGTTGCGTGTCGCGTATGACTTCGTCCATGCGTTCAATTTCGCCGCGAAGAAACAGCCGCGTCGCCACAGCAACCTGATCGTTGCGGCTGCGTCCGGTGTGCAACTTGTAACCGACCTGACCAATCAGTTCGACCAGACGCGATTCGATAAAGCTGTGAACATCTTCAGTCGAGGAAAATTCGGGACGGTCCAGAAAGGTGGGATCAAGAATCAACTCGCCGATCTTTTGTAAGCCTTGCGTGATGGATTCGACTTCGGCGTCAGGCAATACGTCTGCTCGGCCCAAAGCCTTGGCGTGAATGGCGCAGGCTTGCAAATCAGCAAAGATCAGTCGGCGGTCAAAACGAAAGCTGGCATTGAATGCTGCAAAGTGTCGGTCGGTTTCGCCGGTAAATCGGCCTCCCCATAAATTCATAGTTCACAGTTCGCAGTTCGCAGTTCGCAGCCAATTGCTCACACCTGTCTGTGAACAGTGAACCGCGAACAGCGAACTTAATTCGTCCTTTTCATTACGTGAGTTTGAACCAGCTTGATAACCAGGTCGGCTTCTTCCTGCTTGCCGCTGCCGGGTTCGAAAATGAATTGGCGGCGTTCGCCAGTGACGGTAATCAGGTTGCTGCTGGCGGTCAGAATTTTCGACAATTCTTTGATCTGCGCTCCGACTACAGTAACCAGAACCTTATTGCTCGGATCGGTCAATTCGACTTGGCCGGGGCGAATCCGTAACCAGCCGGTGCGAGGATCTTCCCAGCCAAATTTGCCGCCCCTCAACTTGGCCATTCGCCGCCACTGTCCGTCATAGGTGATTTTGACAACAGCCGCGCCATTCAACTTGATGGCCTGGTCCATCGCCTGTTCGGCTTTGGCAATGTCGTGTTTGTTGTACAAAGAAATAATGCCCAGAAACTCGAACGCGCCCGCTTTGCTGGCATCGGCTTTGGTCAGGTCTTCCAGTTTGGCCATCGTTTCATCCACTGAAGCCGGATCGCTTTCGCGGAAGTTGATAACAATCTGGTTAAACCGTTCATTGTAAACATTCGCAGTCAATCCAACACGAACGACTTTCAGCGAAAACGGAATCGCCGTTTTGCTGGTGGCTCCGACGACACGAACGCGGTATTCCCCGTCCGCAGGCAACCCGCCGTTCGCCGAGCTGATTTTGAAATTTCCGGTCGCCGCGTCTTTGACCACCGCAACTTCGTTTTTGTCCTTGTCGCGAATTTGCAGGTTGAGATTCGTTTCTGCGCTTTGAAGCTGAAAGATCAGCAAATCTTCGCTCTTCGCGTTCAGAATGTGATCTTCAACCAGATTGCCACCTTCTTTTTCCGAACCTCGCGGATCCAGTTTGCCTTTCACTTCCTGATCGAACGTCAGTGTCGGCGTCACTGGGGCGACAGGCTTGGCAGCCGTTTTCGCGCCGCCTTTCGGCGTAGGTGTCGGCTTCGTGCTGGGCAATTCGCCGGTTCCACTTTGCGCATAAATTTTCGAATTGGCGCTAAACGGGGAAAAGAGAATCAACGCCGCGACAGCAACAGACAAAACTTTCAGTTGACTCTTCATCATTCTAAATCTCACAAGAAAACAATCCGGTTGAATTAGTCCGCATCTTTAGCTAGACGAAAACCGGTTTTGGAATAATCCGGGGCGACAGATTTGGGCCAATCTTTGCGCGACGCAGGCCAGCCGCTTCTCAGCGTGGCTGTCGCATCCGAAAAACTTGTGTTGTACGTACCGCCACGAATCACTTTCAGATTCTTATATCCGGCATCGGGCGGTTTGATCTTGCCGCCAGGGTATTCTTTGTAATCGCTGGCAGTCCATTCCCAAGCATTGCCAATCATATCCAAAGCGCCGAACGGGCTGATGCCGCTGGCAAACTGGCCAACAGGCGAAAGCTGATTCAGTCCCGCGCCATCTTTCATGACGTTGGCCGCGCCATCCAACCACTTCAATCCCCACGGATAAAGATTGTCTGGGTTTGATCCGCGAGCGGCATATTCCCACTCTTCTTCCGTCGGTAATCGCTTGCCAGCCCATTTGGCAAAGTCACTGGCATCTTCCCAACTGACATCCGTCACGGGAAGTTTTTCGCTGCCCGCCGGGACCGTTCCGCCGTTCCACGAAGGCGGCGCGGCATGCCCGGTTTGAGCGATAAACGCCTGATATTCTTCGTTGGTGACTTCGGTTTTGCCTATGTAAAACGCGTTGAGGTTGACCACGTGAGCCGGAGCTTCATTTTCCTTGCCGTCGTCCCGTCCAACGCGAAGAACTCCTTTGATGACCAAAGCCAATCCTTCGGGCGCAGCTTGTTGAGGAAATTGATTGGTTCCGGAAGAAGCCGGTGCGCCGGTCGAAGTGTTTTGAGAAGTCGTCGTGGTCGAAGGCGTGTCGGTTTTCTCGCTGCCTCCGCTAATCAACCAGGCTCCCACTCCTGCCACCGCTGCCAGCAACACAACCAAACCGATCAACAACGGAGCGCGCGATTTTGTCTGAGTCGTCGCAGGCGTCACGGTAGATTTCACCGTGGCAGCTGGCGAAACGTTGGGCGCAACAGATTTAACTGCAGCAGCTTTCGCCTCGACAACAGGTTTCTGTGTCTTTTTCTCCGGCTCAACTTTCGCGGACTTGTCTTTGTCTGCTTTCTTGTCTGGCTTGGGCGAAGAGTCTGCTTTCGCGGATTCTACTTTCTTGGCTGTCGTCGCAGGCGGCTCCGCTTTGACGGGTTCTTCGTCCGGGACGACTTTTGTCGTGCGCGCAGGCGAAGGCGGTTTCGCAGCCTCCGGTTTTTTCTCTTCCGATTGAATCGCTTCAGACGTTCCCATCACCTGCGTTTTTAGATCAATCGCTCCAAGCCTTTGTTCAGAAGTCGCCTTCGGGTCCTGGAGCAAATTGGTTCCCGCAGAGGGAAGCTTGTCCGTCGCCTCCTGCCCTAACATTTCTGTTCCCTGTGAAGGCGGAGCGATAACGGTGTCATAACTTTGCGGCGGAACGCCAACGGGCTTTTGGCTGCCCGTGTCTTTGGCGCGCGGCAAAATCTCGGTTCCGCGACTATCGTCAGTCACGGGCGTGGTAGAAGCTTTTTGTTCCCCAGCCCTGACCAGCATTTCGGTCGAACCTTCATAATTTCCTTCGCGGCGAAGCGCAGCTTCAAACTCCCGCGCCAGCTCAACGGCAGTCTGTGGCCGCAGGCTGGGATTTTTCTCCAATGCCCGCAGCACTACAGCTTCAATCCCAGGGCTGACGCCAGGATTCAACTCACGCAACGAACGCGGCGCTTCGGTGACATGTTTGATCGCCACACCAGTCGGAGTCTTGGCCAAAAACGGCACAACGCCAGCCAGCATTTCGTAAAGCACAACTCCCAGACTGTAAATGTCCGAACGCGAGTCGGCTTCTTCGCCCTGGCACTGTTCCGGCGACATGTAATGCGGCGTGCCAATGATGGTTCCGACGTTCGTCAACCGCTGCTCTTCCAGGCTCAACGTGTCCAGAGCTTTGTCGTTCAAGATCGGAAGAGCGTCGTGTAGGGAAAGAGTGTCTTCGCCTGTGTAGA
>ERZ650309.1353-NODE-1353-length-11524-cov-7.120499_pt1 | contig 11524 bp, 8 predicted proteins | sample MGYA00376245_ERZ650309 | MGnify/ENA primary metagenome ERZ650309 (study PRJEB26733, sample SAMN07839294) | wastewater metagenome | biome: urban; feature: wastewater treatment plant; material: waste water | place: USA: North Carolina | collected 2016-04-26 ...
TTATGCTGATCTAAAAAGAAAAGAAGAAATTATTCTTGCCAAGAATGACGTTATTTTGGCTGAAGTTGCTACTAGCAATGCTCTTAGAGAATCTTTGAACAGAGTTAGAAAGAATATTGATAGCAATAAATCAAGAGTCGGAGATCTTGAAAGAACTATTCTTGATGGAGTCACTTTCCCTGATGTAGGAAGCTTTGAAATTAGAGGTGACGTTCTTACTAAAGAAGGTGCTGCTAGCCGATCAAAAGGATTCCAAAATCTTCCTCAAAATCAAAAAACTAAAACTCAATTAGTCCAACTTTTCAGAGAATTCGAAAGATATAATAACCAAGATGGTATTACTGATGCTGATGCTGAAAGAATCTTGTAAGGTTTCCTTGTTGGATTCAACGGAACAAGAATTAAATAATCAGTTGACTTATCAATTGCAAGAAGAAGACAAGAAGAAGATTATACCAGACTTAAATAACAATTTGGAGTTGCAGTTGGCATCTTCCAAGGCGCTCTTGATAAAATCAGAACAGATAATCCTGGCTTGAGAATTGACATTGATAATAGAGTATTTGACATCTTAAAAGACCACAAAATCGCTATTTTCAAAACTGGTGGTGATATTGTTCATCTTGAAAGATTCAGTGAAAGAACTGTCGAAGTTCCCGTCCAAGATGCAAGAACTAAACATTTAATTCATCTCTTAGCTGTTCAAATGAAGAAATTCTGTGGTAAATATCCAAAACTTATGGATGAAATGGATGGAAGATTAACCGAATTCTTCCAACAATAATTAATTGATATGATTCAAGTCGATGAAATTGACAGACTCGTTGAAATTGTTAAGTATGTTCCACAAGTTGTCAAAGTTGAAAACGTTTATGCTTACAGCAGCGAAAAATCAAGAAGAATCGAATTCCATTTAAGAGTTTTGGTTAAAGCTCTTCTTGAATAACTTGAAAAACTCAGAAGAAAAACTGGAGCTGTTCTCGAAATCGATGAAGGTATAATTGGTATGATCAACCAAGAAATTATGGGTGTCGTTGATGTTGATGACATTCTCAAAGTTTTCAGAGTTGTCCCCAAGATTGTTGAAGTAGAAAAGATAGTTGAAAAGATTGTTGATAGAATTGTTGAAGTTCCACAAGTTGTCCCAGTTGAAAAAATTATTGAAAAGCCACAGGTAAGCCAAGTCGAACAAGCCCTAAAAGCGATAGATATTGACAACCTAACGCCTCGTGCTGCTCTACAACAGTTATATGACTTACAAGCATTATTGATGAAAAGCTAAGTAGATTAGGGCTTACAAATGTGTCTAATCATGCGTAGAATAAGGATATTATATAAGTTTTTCCCATTGGTTAAGATTTAGGCGTTATATCAGCTTAAATTTGATTGTTTAAATTAAGAGGCAGGACAACATGGCTTTTGTCGTTACCGAAAACTGTATTAAATGTAAATATCAAGATTGCGTAGAAGTATGTCCTGTAGATTGCTTCTATGAAGGTCCAAACTTTTTGGTTATTCATCCTGATGAATGTATCGACTGTGCTTTGTGTGAGCCAGAGTGTCCAGCAAATGCGATTTTCTCTGAAGATGAAGTGCCAAAAGGTCAAGAACAATACATCAAGCTCAATGCTGAATTAGCCGAAGTATGGCCAAACATCACCGAAAAAGGTGATGCACCTGCTGACGCTAAACAGTGGGATGGTGTAAAAGACAAATTACAATATTTAGAACGTTAATTCGTTTTAACAAAAAAGCCGCGAATTTCGCGGCTTTTTTGTTACGTTTTGTAATGTTTTTGTTGGCTAGCCAGTTTTTTGAATTGTTTTTCAATGATAGTATTTTACACTCGAATCACGTTTTATTTAATCAAGGAAGTTTCTAATGAAAAACATTCCATTTGCACCTAAAATTCTTTCTGCTGCTGTTTTATCAGTATTACTTGCTGCCTGTGGTGGCGGTGGTGACGATGATGGAACAGCAACAGTCGCTCCTGTTGTCACAGAATCAAGTATTACAGGTACAGCCGTTAAAGGTTTATTACAAGCGGCTAAAGTCACCGCTTATAAAGTAGTTGATGGCAAAAAAGGTGATAAACTCACCGAAACAACCACCGACAATAACGGTGCATATACGCTGAAAGTATCAGGCTATAGTGGTGCAGTTATTTTAGAAATGGCTGCTGATGCTTCAACTAAAATGTTGTGTGATATTCCAACAGGTTGTGAGGGCGATGTAAAATTTAATGCACCTATTGCGGTGAATGGTTTGGTTTTACAAACCGTATTGCCAGAGTTAAAAGCTACCAACAAAACAGCGATTACGCCCTTTACCCATTTAGCGGCCAAATATGCCGAGGACAAAGGCTTTAATAAAACAAATATTGAAACAGCTTTAACACAAATTGCTGATTTATTTAATTTGCCTGCGTTAAATGATACAACAGCCGTTAATCCATCAGGTAATTTAGCAACAGCTAATACAGCCGAACAACAATATGCGATTATGAATGCCGCAATTGCTCAATTAGCGGGTAAAGTGGCAGATATTTCGGCTAAATTAAATGCGTTATCAGCCGAAATTAATAGTAAAAATGGCCAATTACAAAGCAGCGAAGCGGTTGGTAAAAATGACAAGTTAGACCTTGCTGATGTATTAGCCGCTGCAAAAGCCGTTGCTGAGTCCAATCAGTTTAAAAATGCTGTAAATAGCGCAGTTAAAACTTTATTGGCAGCACAATTAGAGTTAGCTAACAAAAGCCAAAACGATACAACCGCAGCTCCTACTAATGGAGCTGGTTTAGATGATTTGGTTAAAGCTAAAGCCTTTGTTAATAGTGCCAGTTTGTTATTAAGTACCTTACAACAGTATGATGACCAAAGCTTTATTAAAACCGCAGAGCAGAAAGTTAAGTCCATTCAAGCGTTAACTGATGGTGATAGTTTGATTTTTGATGCATTGGGTGCAGTGACTGTGGTGATGGCATCAGCAGTTGAGGAAAGTCAAGCAACTCGTCAGTTAGCAACTGCGCAGTTAAACACATTATTTGGCAAAACATTTAATAATGGTGAGTTAGAGGCAATAGCAAGCAATGATTTACGACTTAGTATTGATGCTGCAACGAATACCGCCGTGTTAAATGGCGAAGTAAAATTACAACGCAAAAAACGTCAATATAATAATGGGGTATGGACATTAGTTAATGATGGTACAGCAAAAGGTTTTACTGTAACTAATTTTAAAATTAGCTATCCCTCAAAAACTGCTTCTGCTAAAGAATTTACTGTAGCGATTGATGCTAACAGCAAAATTAAAACCGCTAATGTAGAGTTTGGATTGGCAAGTGATAGCCAAAGCCGTGTTGTCGCGTATTTTGATGCTGCAAATACCTTACAAAGTCATATTGATTCAACTGATTCTATGCCAGATGACTCACATATTCCAATACGTGCTGAAGCTAAACTTGATAGAGTAACTTTAAAAGTTTTAAACGCGCCTGCAAACGAAATTAGCCAATTTGTGGGGAATGCCACTTTAACAGGCAAACGTTTAAATTTAGATACTACGACAGGTGGCAAACGTTTGTGGCCAATGCCTGATTTAGCAACATTGTCGGGTAAGTTTAGCAGTGCTGATGGTGATGTGGTTGAATCAACAGCTAGTGTGACTTTAAGTGAGACAAATCCACTTGTGTCACCTGAGCAAAACTTTATAAACACAGGCTTTTATAATTATCAATATAACCCACAAGCTAATACCATTACCTTAAAACCTAAGAAAGGCACAATTTATTATAGTAATGCAACACAAGTTGTATTATCAATGGACAGTCAATATTGTGCGGGCGGACAAAAACGCTTGATGGCTAATGTTGGTTATTCTTGGTTAGGTAATTGCACAACAAATACAGATGCGGCCGTAGCTTATAAGGAGTTTGTGACCACTTATAATTATTGGTGGGCATTAAGAGCAAACGTTGATAGTGATGGTATTTATATCCCTGTTTATCCTGCCAATTTTGATTATAAATCCACAAATGCTCAAGTTGATGGCAAGTTAATCTATTCCGAAGATACGGTATCCGAAAATGCCACTCATCAAGTTAAAGGTACAATCACGGCTAATACCAAAATTAAATTAGTCGGTAATGCTGCTGCTGATATTGAGGCTTTAGTGACTGCTAATTATGCAGGCCAACAAAATGGTAATTTAACCATGACTGTGCGTGCAGGTGAGGAAAAAATTGATGTGACAGGCACAACACAAAATGGCAAAACCACGGTTAAATTAAGCAACAAAAATGGCGTAAGCATTGATGTAGCAGAATCAACTAGTGATGCCAATAAATTGGAGTTGAAAGTCAATGGCACTGTGCAAGGTTGGGTTTATAAACTTAATGGCGCACCTGTAGTTAAATTTAAAGATGATAAAATTAAGTTTTTATAATTTTTGATGTCGTTTAGAAAGACGGTCTTTTGACCGTCTTTTTATTTGGGGAATTAAATGCGTTTTTTATGTTTTTTTACTTTATTACCCATATCAGCATTAGCAAATAATTTAAATTTAGATATTGATATAAATGCTTATGCTGAGCCTGTTTCTATTAAGGCATTTACCGATGATTGGCATGATACCCTTAAAAAGGGTGATAAAGCTTTTTTACAAGGTCGAGCAGAAATATCAACTAAAAATCAATATAGACAATTAAGTATATTATGGCGTTATGATTATTTATTAGATTTTAGTGAGCAAACTGCACAAATTTATCATGCCTATAAAAATAATTACTTACCTATTGCTCAGCAAGATTATCCTTTATTTATTAAAGCAAAATATAGCGAAAGTTATGGTGTTCGTTGGTTGCAATATAAGGAGTTTAATAATAATTTAAAACTTGGTTTAGCAATTAACCTGCTTAAAGGCTATAAAATAACTGACGGTCAATTAGAAGGAAATGTAAATTTTAAGCAACAAGGATTTAAAGTTAAAGATATTAATAATATGCAAATGGATGTTAATTATTATTATGATGAACCCCAATTAAAAGAGGAACAGCTAGAATGGTATCCCAAAAATCCGAGTGCATTAGGTTTTAGTGTAGATGCCGAGTTAGATTGGCAAATTAACTCAAAAACACATTTTGAATTGCAAATTAATGATATTTATGGTCGTTTATATTGGCACGATATTCCAACCACACAATATAATGCAAGTTGTCAATGTTATAAATTTACACATAATATTGAGGGGCAGTTGGCGATTGATGATAAATATACGCAAAAACTGATAGTTAATGGTAAGGCAAAGTTAAATTATCAATTAAAAAGTAACTATCAAACGGAATTGAGAATGTTTTTTAATAAAAATATCAGCCTATAAAGACTGATATTTTTATTTTTTAAAAATTTAAATAGAAGATTCTATTTGTATCTGAAAATCTATTGGTGTAGTCATTTTTAAAGATTTTCCATTTTTATTATAAATACTAGGAGTTCCACTAATATTCAAATCTTGTTCTAATTTTTTCAAATTAACAAGAGTATTTTCAGCTTCTGGACAATTATTTAAAGGAGGTAAAATTTTATTTCTTAAAACATCCATATCAGAAGGTTTTATATTTAACCATTTATTTAATGTTTCACTTGGATTTTTAGAGCATAAAATTCTTAAACTATCACTTTCTGCATTTGGATGGATGCCTGTTAATGGTGTTAAAAAATTATAAACTGTTACATCATTTAAATTTTCAACAAAAACATTATTAAAAATATGACAATAAGGACAATCTGGATCTGAAAACACATAGATTATATTTTTTCCATTACCTTTAACTTCTTTTATAGCTAAATTTAAAGGTAATTTTTTCACATCAATAACATTTTTTTCATCAATATATTTTTGTGTTATATCTGTATTATTAATAGTTGAAATTATATGACCTGAAATAAGAAATTCACCATTTTGACTTAAATAAATAATGTCTCCCCTAACATAAACTTGATAAAATTTTAAATCAGGCAAATATTTTATATCTAATGTATCGGGTAAACCATATTTTTTTATAAAAAACTCTTTTGCATCTTGAATATTTTTCACTTTTATTGTATTATCTGTTTTTTTTGTTATAGTTGTTTTATTATTTACATATTCACTTTGTGAAGTCTTATTTATTGAATTATCACAAGCAGTTAAAATACCTAGTGAAATAATTGTAATAATAGTTTTTTTTATATTTGTTTTTAACATTTTTTATCCTTTAAAATTATAATTGATTAATATTATAAAATAAAAACCTACTTTTGTCAAGAAAATTACGTAATTCATAAAATTTCATATAAATAGTTCTATATTTTATCATACTTTTTTAATAATTTTTATGAAATTTAAACATTTTGAAAATTAATGCAAATAAACTTGACAATATATTAATTTTATGCTATATAATTAACATATATAATTTTATAAAGGGCTATAATTGATAAATCATATTTCAAATTTAACATCAATAATTTTTATTTTTATTATATTTACTATAAATTTAGGAATTGGGTTAAGAGCAGTTTGGATATATGAAGATATATCTTATATTAAGCCACCTTTAATTAATGGAATTTTTTTTATTATAATTGTAAAATGTTTAATTTAAAGCCCACTAAAATAGTGGGCTTTTATAATTAAGAATTTAAATCTGTTTTTAATTTTTTAGCAACAGAAAATTTAATTCCTGTTTTTTCTGGAATTTGAAGTGCTTCACCAGTTTTTGGATTTCTACCATTTCTAGCCTGTCTAATACTTTGTTTAAAAGTACCAAGATTAGCAATAGCAACTTTTTCACCACCCAAAACAGTTTCTCTAATAATTTCTACCATTTCATGAGTAACTTCACTAATTTGTTTTTTAGACATTTCTGGAAATTTTTCATGTAATTTATCTCTAAGTTCATTAGTATTCATATTTTAATTTTCCTTTTTAAAGTTAATTTTGTAACTATTTTTAATAGTATAAACAGATATTATTATATTTTATTTTAAAAGTCAAGTTTTTTTATAAAAAAAATTATTTTATTTCTAAAATATCATTTATATAAAATGAAACCCTAATTTCTTCATCAATATTTTTAAAACTAAAATTAACATTTAATACAACAAAAGCATTGGTTATTAGTTCTTCTTGATGAATTTTATATGAAGTTAAAGCACTATCAGAAAAATATAATTTTATTTTATGTGAATAATCATAAATAACAAGAAAAGCTCCTGTTCCCATTTTATGTTCTTTAATAATTCCACATATTTTAAAGTTCCTTGATTGTGATTTTAAATCAATTAACTCATCTTCTGATTTATTTTTAAAATCAACAGGACTTAAATATTCATTGTAAATTTTATATTTATTATATTTTTTAAATAAATTATCAGTTAAATGAAAGCCAATGATATCAAATTCTTTTTCTAATTGATAATTGATATTCCACTTTTCATCACTTAAACTTAAAGCAAAATTACTTAATTCATAATTTTCAAATAATGATGCAGTGTTTTTTGTTTTTTGTAATTTTCTCTTTTGTTTTATTATAGAATCAATGTTTTCAAAAATAGATTTTCTCGATACATTTAATGAATCAAAACAACCTGAACAAACTAAGGCTAATAATATTTTTTTATCAATAAATTCAAAACATCGATCTAAAAAATCATTAATATCTTTATAAAATCCATTCTTTGTTCTTTCTTCAACAATTTGTTTTGCACTTTGTTCTGTAATTCCTTTTAAAGCACCAAAACTATAAATAATTGTTGTATCATTAATTGGCTGAAATTTATAATCACTTTTATTTATATCTGGATTTACTATTTCTAAATTATTATCTTTTGCATCATTTATCAGTATTTCTAAATGTTCTAAATTATTCATATCAGATGACATAGTTGCACTCATAAAATAAGCTAAATAATGTCTTTTCAAAAAGGCAGTATGATAAGTAATAACAGCATAAGCAGCAGAGTGAGATTTATTAAATCCATATTCTGCAAAACTTTCCATTAAATCAAATAAATGATTCGCTATTTCATTAGAATATCCATTTTTTTCAGCACCTTCTAAAAAAATACTTCTTTGTTGTGCCATTTCTTCTGGTTTCTTTTTTCCCATGCAATTATGAACTAATATATCATTTGCATAGAAATTATGATTTGTTTCAATTTCTAAATCAAAAATTTCTTCAATTTCAAATTCTTCTATTGATACAATTTCATCCCAAAATATATCTGAATTTGATAATTTGATTAATTCATTATCATTTAATAGACTAGCTATTTTTTTAAATTTATTTAAATTTATTTTTCTTTTGCCATTAGGGGTTTTTAAATTTAAACCAGATATCAAATTAGTTAATCCTAATTCTTTCCAAGATTTTCTGCTTCTATATTTACTTTCTAAAATATATTTTAAAATTTCATTAGGAATACAATGTTTTGAGAATGTTTCAATTTTTTTATTCAATAAGATTAAACAAGTATTTGAATATTTTTGATTTTTTTTACTTAAAAAACAATAAAAGTTTTTATAAAATTTAAAAAAATCAATTTTTCCTGTAATTTGACTTCTATAAAAAGGTTTATTATTATATTTTAATATTCTTTCTTCTTTTTTAGCAACAATACTAAATCTTAGCAACAAAGAATTTAATTGCTCTATCAATTTTTTTGATTTAGAATTATAATCACAATGCCCTATTGATTTATCAAAAGAACCATCTGTATTCCATAATGTTCCAATAAATAATTTTAAAAATTCATCATTTAATTTAAATACTTCTGTGGGGATAAATTTATCCGCAGATTTTTTATCTAATAAATATTCTTTAATCCATTTTTTCCCTTCTCCATTTAAATGAATATAAGTTATATTTTTTAAATTTTGTTTTTTTTGAATTGCAATTGAAAAACAATTTCCAAATATTTTTTTATATGAATTAATGAAATCATCTATTAATTCTTCATCTGAATTACAAAAATAACAATTTTTGCCAGAAATACAACCATCTCCTAAAATATATGCAATTAACTTTATTTTTTCTGCTGATAAAGAATGGCTAATATTATTTTCAATTTTATTATATTTAGAGGTTGCAATAAAACTTCCTAGTTTTAAATTTTTCAATTGTTTCCAACCGTCAATAGTATAAAACAAATGGTCATTTGTTACTTTAATTTCTTTTCCTAATTTTGTTTTTACTTTATATGTTAATTTTTGTCCATTATAATAAATATTAGTAATTCTATCTGTTTCATTTTTTTTATTATTTTCATTTAATGAGGTGATGTTTTTATGAATATAATTGTTTTTATCTTCATAAATTTCTTTTACTGTTTTTACTTCACCATTTTCTAAAATTATATTACTATCTCCCGAAATACAACGTCTAAGTAAATCAGCACCACCCAATGAGTATCCAGCAATAATTTGAGATATTTTCATTACCTGTTCTTGATAAACAATAATTCCATATGTAGGTTTTAAACAATCTTCTAATGCTGGAACAAAATAATTTGAAACTTGATATTTATCTGAAAAATTTATAGTATTTTGAGGATCTGGTTTACCATTTTTTTCCCATCTTTTTCTCTTAATGAAATCATCAACCATTCCAGAACCCAATGGACCCGGTCTATATAAAGCTAACATTGCAATAATATCTTCAAAACAATCTGGTTGCATTTTTACTAAATATGATTTCATTCCTGATGATTCCACTTGGAAAATTCCAGTAGTATTACCATCTTGTAATATTTTAAAAGTTTCAATATCATTAAATTTTTGAGTATCTAATTTTACTTCAATATTTTTTTGATTTTTTATCATTTGTAATGTATCATGAATAATAGTTAAGTTCTTTAACCCTAAAAAGTCAAATTTAACTAATCCTACATCCTCAACATCAACTTTATCTAATTGAGAAGTTTGATTTCCTTCTGTTTGATATAAGGGGCAATAATCAGAAATTTTACTTGGAGCAATAACCACGCCAGCAGCATGTTTACCAATACTTCTAGCTAAACCCTCTAATTTTAAAGCATTATCCCAAATATCTTTAACTTCCTCATCCTTATCTGCTAATGCTTGCAAATCATTATCTTCATTATAGGCACTTTCTAAGTTATAACCAAAAGGAATTCTTTTTGTTAAAGAAGCACCTAAATTATAAGGATAATTTAAAACTCTAACTACATCATTTATTACTGCTTTTGATGCCATTGTTCCAAAAGTTGCTATTTGTGATACACATTCTTTTCCATATTTATTAGTAACATAATCTATAACTAAACCCCTCTTTTCTTGACAAAAATCAATATCAAAATCTGGCATAGATACACGTTCTGGATTTAAAAATCTTTCAAATAGTAGATCATAAGGTATTGGATTTAAATCAGTGATTTTTAAAGAATACGCAACAAGAGATCCTGCTCCAGAACCACGCCCTGCCCCAACTGGAATGTCATTTTCTTTAGCCCAATTTATAAAATCAGCTACAATTAAAAAATAACCAGGAAATTTCATTTGAATAATAGTTTCTAATTCATAATTTAATCTTTCAAAATAAATTTTTTCATTTTGTTTATAATCATTTTCATTTGGAAAAATTTCTTTAAGTCTTGATTTTAAACCATCAATTGCTATTTTTTTAAAATAAGATTCAATAGTTTCATTTTTTGGGATAGGAAACTCAGGTAAATCAGCCACTCCCAATCTTAATTCTACATTACAATTATCTTTAATATAATTTAAATTAGTTGTAACTTCTTCTTGTATTTCATTAAATCTTGAAGAAAATTCATTGGCATCAAGGAAATACATGTCATATGTATATTCTTGATTTAATGATTCAATATTATTTTTATCTAATTTGATTTTTTCAATATTACATTTTTTTATTTGATGAGGTATATAATCTTGTGTTTCATTAAAATATATTGGATGAGTAGCAACTACTTTTATATTTAAATCAGTTGCTAATTGATACATTTTTTTATTTAAAATATTAATATGATATTTTATTGTTTGAACTTTTTGAAGTTCAATAAAATAATCATTTTCATAAATACTCTTCCAAAGTAATAATCTTTCTTTAAGAGCTAGTTCTTTATCTTGTTGAATAATATTTACATATTCAGAATAAATACCACCAGATAAAATAAATACATCATGGATTTTATTTTTTTTAGACAGAATAAAATCATCTGGTATTTTTATTTCACCTAAAAATAAATCCTTATATTTTGTATAAGCATTTGTAATTAATTCAAAGATATTAACTAAACCTTTATTATTTTTAGCTAACATTAAAATTTTATAATCACCAAATTCATTATTGTTTAATAATAATTCTACCCCTAAAATAGGTTTAATTTTATTTTTTAAACAATTTTTATAAAATTTAACAAATCCAAACATATTCATTAAATCTGTCAGAGCTATAAGATCGGAAGAGCACACGTCTGAACTCCAGTCACTTAGGCATATCTCG
>ERZ650309.1355-NODE-1355-length-11507-cov-4.171673_pt1 | contig 11507 bp, 17 predicted proteins | sample MGYA00376245_ERZ650309 | MGnify/ENA primary metagenome ERZ650309 (study PRJEB26733, sample SAMN07839294) | wastewater metagenome | biome: urban; feature: wastewater treatment plant; material: waste water | place: USA: North Carolina | collected 2016-04-26 ...
CGGCGCGGCTTTAACCGTGATCGTTTGCGCGGTGTCAGGAATGTAATCAAGCACAACGCTACGACCAGCATACAGCGATTGGATTTCATCAGTGACAGTGGTTGCAGACTCCGCAGAAACGCTACCACGCAGCGCCTGCGCTAAGTTTTCCGGCTTGAAATCGTCTACAGTCATTTCGCCTTTCACCGAAGTGATGCGCTCCAATACATCCAGCTCACCACCGCCAGCGTTTTGGTAGTCTATACGCGCCTTGCGGTCGGTATCTACCGACACGGATAACGCTTTGCAGTTGCCAATTTCCACAGGCGTTTTATCGCCGGTTTTGGGGATGATGCTGATCTTGCCTTTACCGATGTAACCACGGGTTGTTGATACTTGTGCCATGATTTAATTCCTCAATTAATCGAATCGAAAACGGCAGAAAGTGGACTAGCTGCCATCACTTTTATTTTTTTCGCGTCTTTTCCGAGCGCCTGTTTTGCGCCAGCCCAAAACTCTAACTGCAGTTTTTTGTCTGCCTGCCCAGCCATAACATTCGTGCCGTCAAAGTATTTACCCGACTCGTACAAATCAACGCCGCACAAGATAACTTTTGTAAATCCCAGCTTCACGGCGAGAACAACAGCGGGAATCGTGCTTTGGAATGCCGCACACAACTCTTCTTTGTCCTCATCGTAAATAACGAAATCTACAGCGGTCTCATTTTGCTGCGAAATGATTTTGCAGTCGGAATACTCGCGGATTTTTTCAGCAATTCCGGTATCTAAACAAACGGCATAATCAACAGGCATAAAACTAGCCGCATGTTGATTTACACCGATGATAGCGCAGCCTTTGGGTAATTTTTCAATGTCGCTTTGCAGCGAAATCCCACCACCCAAAACTGCAACAGTCCCTCCAGAAACCGTGCCGAACAACTCACGAACGCTTGGCTTTTTGGCAGCCGCAACCGGCACGGCAGCAATAGCTACCGGCTGGTCTTGGCTAACAAATGACAACAGACCCACAATAATCGCCTTAGATTTTGTGCTTGAACAAAACGCAGCGGATTTGCTTGTTGTCGTACACGCGGGTGTAGCTCGCGCCTGTCTCCAAATCTGTACGAGTTGGGTGACCGCTAGTGCCATCGCCGGTGCTGATTGTCGCGCTGCCGCTGTATTTCACGCCGCGCAAATGCTGAACGAAATGACGACGGTTAATCAACACATCGTAACCTGACAGACTGTTACGATCAGTCTCGACCGGCATACGAACCTCGCCCTCAGCATACGCAACCGCGCCCGCACCGAACAGGTATGTAGGATAGACGGTGCTGGTGGGGGTGAGCGAATCATCAACAATGACGCGCTTGCCCTGATAAGTTTGGAAATAAGAACCATCGGAACCGCGTGCAGTTGCAATCAAATCCAACTTGACCAGCGCAGCCATGACAGCCGAGTGCATCGCTACAGCGGTCAGCGAGGTGTACGCATCGCCCAGCTTGAAGCTGGCATCAGCAAATGTAGACGCGTTGATAACAGACTTCGCCGCGCTCAAGCCCGAAATATCGTGAATGTTGCCGGTCATGTCAGTGCTGCCGCCGCTGGCTGCAAACGCACCTTTCAAGCTAGACAACAGTCGCGCCTGCTGAACACGCGCCCAAAAGCCAGCGACCATGTCGCCAACTGCCTTCATTGGGTCATCACCACTTAGGGCATAGGCGAGATCATTCGCACCCCAAGCCTTGCCCAGCGCCTGCAATACGGCAACATCCTGCCCCGCTGTAATTGCGTTCACGGTCAATGATTTTTGATCGCTCAACACTTCTTCAGTGCTGCCCAAATCGTTCCAAAACGGCATATTCACCGACTCGCCGCCCGCACGCAGACCAACCTGAATGCGCGGGTCAACTTCTACAACACCCGACTGAACGAATGCGTTTAGTTCGGCTGTGCGATTTTGCACATACGGAACGAATACTTCGGGAACAATTACATTTGAAATGCGTGTTTCTGCCATGATTTTATCCTCAAAAAATTATTTACCGCGATGCCGCTAAACGCAATTTCTGCGCCAGTTGCGGATCAGTTTTTAAAATTTCGCCCTGTTTTGTAAGGTTCAAATGCTCCTTACTCCAAGGGTTTTTTTCGTCCGGCATCGCGCCTTTGCTTCTGAAGCCGGAGCCGCTCGCCCCAGCTTGTTTCAGCAAGTGCGGTTTTGCACCTGCCAAAAATTTCACGCCGTCAGCAATCGAAATCAATTTGCCGTCAGCCTCAAAATATGGGTCATCGTCTTCCCACTTGATCGCCTGTCTGGCTAACATCACAGCCACATCACGATCAAGCCACTCAAACTCACTAACCGCCTTTTCTAACGCGCTTTCCAGCGTAGTTGAGCGGATTTTCTCGCCCAGCGTTTTGTTTAACCCTACCGAATCAGCTAATTCGCGCTCAATTCGTTTTAATTTCTGCTCGTACTGCTTTGCCGCTTCTGCCTGACCTTTCGCGTCAGGTAATGCGTCAATATCCGCATCATCATCCAAGCCAAGCCGCTCAAACAGTTTCGCACGCGTGTTACGCAGTGTTTCCACCTCTGCCTTTAACGCTTTGCGACCGCTAATGCTCTCAGCCCGCGCAGCGTCACGCTGCCCAGTCAGGTCTGCAATGTAGCCAGAAAGCTCGGAAAAACTCTCATCGCCAATTTTTTCTTTTAGTTGCTCAATATCCACGGACTCACTCCGAAAATGGGTACAAGGGCAACATACGCTAGATTTGTGCGACAATTCCGCACAATTTCAGCTAATCATGTGCAAAAACAGCGAGGCATGATATGGCATCTGCACAACAGCAATTCAGCGAGATAGGGCAGGCATTAAACGCTACAGGTATTTTTTCCGGTGGTGGCGCATTGATCCAATACAACTCCGAAACCGTAGACCAATTCAGCAAGCGGCAAGAGGTGAGCTGGTATGTTAATGACCTGCGTCCCGCCTGCATGCGGTTCTCAGGGTATCTCGCCAAGCGTCCACCGCTGCGTCAAACAGACAACCCAGTTTTATCTGTGATTGTTGACGATGCAGATTGGCGCGGAAATTCGCTGGAAATCTTTTTCAACAATTTCATTGTAGAGGCAAAAGCGCGTGGATCAATGCTGCTGCTAATCGACATGCCGAGCGCCGAGCAATTATCCGAAAGAGCCGCGCCTTTTTTTACTGCTATTGAGCCTGAGCGGTTAATCAATTACACGCTCAACGAGCGCGGTGCACTAAGCTCCTGTGAGTTTCAGGATGCGATAGATGGGCAGACGGTCACGCGATTTTTCGATGAGACGAAATGGCAGATCATCAACAATGACGGCGACACGGTTGCAAGCGGAGAACACGGCTTGGGATTATGCCCAGTCATTGCATTTACAGAATCCGGCGCGTTTCCGTGCATCGGCGAGTTTGCTGCAATCGTTGGGCTGTCAAAACGGCTGATCAATTTACGCTCTGAACTAGATGAGATTTTACGCCGTCACACATTCCCAATTTTTAATGCAGAATTTCCGATTCTACAGCCCATCGACGGCGAGACTCCAGACTCATTGCAGAACAGACAGGCGGCACTTATCACAGCGTTAAAAGAAGCTGTGGGCAATCTCGGCAAAGATCGCGGCATTATCTCGCCGTCACCTGTTTCGTTTGTTGCGCCGCCCGACACGCCAGCACAAACCTACCGCGATGTGATCAAAGATATTGAGGCCAAAGTCAACGATATCGGCATGAATGTTAGCCAAGTCGGTGAACGATCAGCAGAAAGCGGAATCGCGTTAGCCATCCGTTTTCAATCGTTAAACGCTGCTCTGGTTTCATTTGCGAGACGCATGGAAGATTTTGAGCGGATGGCTTTTTATATAGCAGGATTGTGGCTTGGTGTAAATACAGACGAAATCTATTCGACATCGTGGAGCCGTGATTATCAGATAGCCGACATTGCTACAGAATTATCCACACTAGACGCATTGACTTCCGCTAATTTCCCGCAAGAAATCATTGATGAGCAAATGCGCACAGTAGCGCAATTATTATTCTCCAATCGCCCACCGGAAGAATTTGAGTCTATCGTTGACGCGATTGGCAGTGCCGAGGTGCGAGAATGAGGCTAACAATCACCGGCACGGATGTTGTAGCAAAACGCATTGATGCGGTGCCGGACAAAATACGGCAGGGCGTTGCTATCATTGCAGAACGGATATTCGACCGCGCAATCGAAGGCGCTGAAAGCCACAGAAAAACAGGAGCGCTCGTTCGCTCGCTCGGCACAAACCCGATAAAAATAAAAGGCGGCTACTCGATTAGAAGCAGTGGAGAAATTGCGCCGCACAATGTATTTGTGCATTTTGGTAGACAGGGCAGAATTTACCCTCGCAAGAAAAAGGCGTTACGGTTTGCAATTAACGGCGTTTTTGTTTTTGCAAAATCTGTGCGTGGCTACAAGGGCGACCCATTTATTTTCCGCGCCGCCGATTCTGTTGCAAATGAAATTGACGATATTTTTTCGGGAGTGCTAAAAGATGCCTAACCTAACCTACACAGACCCATTTCTCGGCAGACTTGTCACTGATGATCGGGAGCAAGCCGCTATAAATTATGTCGAATCTATTGCCGTGTTGTCTCAGGATTGGCGCGATAGATTAGTTGTGTTGCGCGTGTACATTGCAATCTGCCTTGAATCACAGAAAGGCGGTGAAGATGATGTTTACAGTACGAAACTGAAATCGTACCAGAAAGAATTTGACACTACTTTGGTCGTAGCAAAACAGAGCAACCAAAACGGCATCACAGTGCCACCTTTGTACCCATCTCTATCTGCTGACGCATCACGGTGATTTATGCTCGACTCTATCTACCCAATGCTAACCGAATTAAAGACAAAACTCGCTGATATTGACGGCGTGACAACCTGCAAAATAGGACTAGAGCAAGGCATCGCCCATGAGGACTATCCCATATTGCGTATAGTTCCACAGGACATTTCAGAGGGCGGTAGCTACACGCGCCGAAAAACGAATGTGCTGGTTTATTTCGGCATGCCAATCGACGAAAGCACCGATGGTCTCGAATCTGTTTATTCCCAGTTGCTAACAATGGAAGCCGCAATTGTTGCCGCATCAAAAATCTTCGGTGACGGGTGGCGGTCAAAATATCTCAGCACAATCACCGACGAAGATCGCGTAGAAGTTTACAAACTGATGGCGGTGCGGCTAGAAATCGAGGGATGATATTTCGCGCCCGATATGATACTGCTCAGGCCTGCCTTTGTTGTAGATAGATTCGAGACTTTTCCCGCGCAACATCAAATCCAGTTTGCGATTGCTGCCCGCCATTTTTCGCGCCATATCTTCGTTCTGTTTTGCAATAGATTGCATCAATTCTTTTTGCGCGTTCGGATTATGTTTTGCGCCGTCAGCTTTTTTTGTCAGCGAGCCTTGCAACCGACACCGACAGTACGGGTGCAGTGGCACGGCAGGGGCTTTGTCTTTCGGGTAAACGCCCTTGCCAAGCCCATACAAATCTTGCATTGCGTACACATCGCAAATATCGGTAGCAGGATGCGACGATGACAACTTAAATGTGACAACTTCTATTTCGTCATTGTCTAGCAGCTCTTTTGCTTGAGCGTCCGACCACGCTCTGTGCATTTCTGTTTGCGCAATCCGGTTAGTCTGAAAACGCATCCGCTCATTCAGCGCAACATTTAATTTTTTACTCAGCGCGTTAAATCCTGCACCGCGCTCAACCTCAGCGAGTAGCTCATTGTATGCAGCCCGAAGTGCGGGCGTTTTGATCTTGTCATTGACCGCTCTACGCGTGATTTTTGCTAGTTGGATCTGTGTAGGTCTATCGCGCAAAACATCACGAATGTACAGCGGCAAATCTCGATTGCGTGGACTCCACTCGATTACCTGCTTGTCTGCTGTGTAGCCATCGTACAATTCGACAGCCAGCTTGTTGATGCTTTGCCAGCCCTTCACATGTTTTTTTATCACGCGCTCAACATCAGCAGACACCACAGCAGAATCTTTAATTAGTTTATTTGTCAGCGTGACCTTCCCTATTTTTATCGCGCCAACCGATTCTGCAGAAATGCTTTTTCTCAGAGTGCGCGTCATCGCGGCAGCAAGTTCCGTTGTGTAGTCGTCACCAAATCCCGTCAGAATATCAGCGAGTATGTCTCTAGGGTTGTCGTATCCAGCCGCCTTCAGTCGCCGCATAAACTCGACAAACGCAGCTTCTGCCATCAGCTCAATAGTTGCGCCTGTTTTTTTTAACTCTTTTCTGTGCTGCTCCCAATCAAGCATAATTTAACGCCATCTCTAGTATCTCGTAAGCTCTCCTACGAGAAATTGCAAACCGTCTGCTCAGTATCTCGCTAGCTTCAACGCGCTTTACACCATCGCGCAGTAATTTATGCGCTACGACTACCCTGTAGTTTCTCACCGCACTTTTGTCTCGTGAAATAAAATACAGCAACTCAGCAGCAACTAGCGGGTCTGCTATTGCATGCTGAAGCAACTCCATCGCATCTTCTTTTTTCATGCGCTAGTTCCAGTGGTGAGCGAGGCAAAGGCGTTTGATGGTTTAATGACAGCGGATCGACGAATGCGGTTCCCGATTGCATAACGCAGTGCATCTATCCCATGATTGTTCGCGTCAATAATCACATCAGTTGGGGCGTCTGTGTTTTTGTCGATTTTGTAGCAGTAGTTGCCCATTTCTGCGATTAGGTTACCACAGCGTGGATGAATATATATCTTGTCGTATGCCCCGCGCAGGTGACTAATGCCATCCTTGACTGAGCCGCTCCACTTGTCAGCCGCCACACAATCAAACCCAGCTCCACGCATGTGGCTGATCGTTTCAGGGCGCGCTGAATCGCAATAAATCCTGTGCTTGCGAATGTCGGGGATGCGGTCAAACATGGCGGGCAGGTCGATTAGGTCCACCCCCTTCCCGAACGCCTCGTGTGAAACCCACAGGGCTTGATTGTGGGCATAGCACTTGACCACAGCAGTCGGGTCTTGAGAGAACCCCCAGTCAGCTCCTAGCATCGGCTTACCCATGCACGCATCGTCAAACTCCCTCACCTCCCAGCGTCCGCTCATAATCTGCGCGTCAGATCGGGTAATACACTGCCCCTCCCATACATGCAGGTAGGCATCATGATCGCGCCTTTGCAGTGTCACCCGTTCCGCTTCCAGCACAGCAGGGAACCACGGATTGTCCCGCCAATTTATTTCAGCGATTGCGATTGATTCAGGCGGCTGCAAAATAAAATTACGGCGCACATACGAATCCAACCTCTCTGGGTTCCATGTCGCCCATATCTCTGACTTGTCAGCGCGGATCGAGGGAATGATTTTTTTCCAGCTATGCTCGCTAGCGCTTTCCGCCTCGTCGATCCATAGGATATCGATCTGACCAAAACCTTTTACATTGTCGAGATTGCGATACAGCCCTGTATAGAATATCTCGCTGCCGCTTGTCAGACAGTTGATATAAGTTTTCCCGCAGTCAAAAAAAGCAGACAAGCCCAACATCTCGACAGCGTGACACAACTCAGCGTGTACCGACTCCTTGATGCTGTTCATGATCTCGCGGGCGCATAGAATCCGCTTCTTCTCAGCATACGCGCGCAAAATTGCCACCTGTGCAAATGACATAGTCTTGGCGCTTCCACGTCCGCCATACGCGCAGCGATACCGGACATGCTCCGGCGTGAATACAGGCGCGAGCTTACTCGGTAGTTTGACTTGCAGCGTCGACAAATGAAATCTCCACGCGCTTTGGTGGCGACATGCTGCCATCACTGCTACTCAAGTCCACCTTGCTCGGCGCGTTGTAGCCGTGCATAGCGTTAAGCTCTTTGATTGCGCTCACACGCTCGCTTGGCTTTGTCTCACCCGTTCTGTCGGTAGCAATGCTGGATAACTCCCGTACGCTATCCTCACGCGTCCAAAGCGCCTGTGCTGTCAGCATAGCCCGAAGCTCTTCGACCCTGCCCGCGATCTCCCCGTCCGCCATCAATTCACTAGCTCTTTTGTGGATGCTCGCTGACTTCATCGCCTCGGAGTTATATGCCGTTCTGTACGCATCGGCTTGTGTCATTCCGTCCGCTATTGCCTGACAGAACTCCTCTTGTTTCGCTGTGAGCACGCGTAAATACCCTAGTTTTAGATAGCCGATAGTAGCTGATTATGTTATGCATGTAAAGTCGCCATCCGTGGCTTATGGTTATGCTGCTCTACTAAGATACGATTGCATCAACGGGCAGAATCCATCCAGTGGATACCGCATTTTTGCGGGATGCTTGCTGTTGGTTCGGTAGACTCTGCTAGCGAGTGATTGCAGCGCGTTGATTATTGTCTCGCTCATTTTCGCACCTTGTGCGCATTGCAGACGCGCTCAGATTGCGCCCATAACACCGTAGTCTGTTTGTCCTTCTGCCCTGCCGCGCAGTCGCCTATGCCCAATCCTGAGCCGATTTTGTCCGGTATGAAATACACGCAGTCGCAACAGCGCACCCTTGGCTTTATGTCGTAGCTCATACATCAAAAATCTCAGAGTAGTCTACCAACTTGAATTCTTCCGGTAGGTATGTTTGCAGCTCGGCAGTATGCATAGCATCCCCATTGCCATCTAAAACTTTAACGCCATAAATTGAAATTGATGAGCCGCTTGTTGCCAGTGGGTTCACCCCAGATTTATCGTAACAGTAAAACTCTGTGTATCTGATTAGCACTCCGAATAGACTACTCGCAACCGTGACCGCGCCACGGATAAATCTGCTATCTCCTATACTGTACGCTAAATCGTGTTCGCAATCAATAACATCGTGACTCTGGATGCGACTCCAATCGCAACGAATTACGATATCCTTGAAATGATCCAGATTCATAATTCTAGGCTCAATACAGCAATTCATGTCATACAGCCCACCGCATCTGCAGCACGGACTGCATCGCCGCACAGAACCCTTCCAGCGGGTAGCGCATCACAGGAGGAGGTGGCGGTTTGCGTGGCGAGTAAAAAGCCGGTCTGCAACGCTTGCCGTCCTTGTTGATGCCAAGCACCCTGCGACGATGATTTATCACTTGATCGCGTGACAGCCCTAGCTGCTGCGCGATCTCAGGATCAGAGAACGCTTTGCAGTTGTCTGCAATGTATTGACTCATTGCCGCCGTGATTGTTGTTGACGATCTGCTCATGACAGCCAGCTCAAAAACAAGACGATGCCGATGATTGCCAGCCCAGCAGCCGCGCATGTGAAGGCGAACGCTGCCGCCTCCCAATGCTGATCATTTCTCGCCATCGCGCACCTCGTTTTGCTGCGCACGCTTCATAGCATCGCGCGCTGCTTTCTCTCGGATTGCTGCACGGATAAATCCACAGCGACCACCGCCAGCCGAGCGGTTTGTCTTCAGCGGCTCAGGCAGCAATCTGTACTCTTCGAGCGGCAGTTGCAGGTTAATGCAGTATTTAACGCCCATTTGTCTAGTCCAAGGTTAGTACACCCAGAATGATATGATACAATTTAGAGGACTGCAAGCATAAATCAAAACAAATCCCGCTGATCAGACACTGTGCGAATAAACAGCTTTCCGCTGTTCTCTGTTTGTGCTAATCGCTGCCGGTAATTATTCCGACCGCAAGCCGCGCACTGATCGTACACAAGCACGGTTTGGTAGTTTTCCGTGATCTTATGCTCTCGCGTTTCACCACCACAGCTACATTGCATAACGCTCTCCAAGTAAGTGAGTGCTTACAAACTAGCATGGAAGTTAGTGACCACTAACAAAAAAAGAAAAAGTTAGTGAGTACTAACTAACCTGCAAAAGAAAAAATATATAAAATGCCCCTGAGTGAGCTTGAGGTGAATTCGGGCGAAAATACTCCAAACCATGTTATGCACACGGTTTGAGGTATCGCCACACGCTCAAGTCATAATCTCAGGGTATGCCCCCTCGGTCGCTCTCGGCTTTTTGGGCGGTCTAGCTCCTGCCAATCGGCTAGACTATCCGGCGTAACGCATTGGGCGCGTCCACAGTAATGCAGTGCCGGTATCCCCTTTTTATCGGGTCACTCCATACCTGCCGCCCCTACTCTGTGTGTCGTCTTGGGCATCTTCAGTTAGTGCAGACCGTTACCCGATACACTAACCTAGTCTCTTCTCTTGCAGCGCGGTGCTTGGATTACCGCCTTACTCTCTCTCGCTTTAATCTGCAACTCCAACAAAAAAGGCGCTATAAGGTGCAATCTTTCTAGCGGTTTGAGGTTTTACCCTCTCACCAGATTGCACTTTAGAGCGCCTTTCAAGTCGGCTAGAATCGACAAAGCCAACTCTACACAGGTGTTTTGAGCTTGTCAACCACCCCCGCAAAAATAATTGCAGTGATGAATATCAATTTTTTGGGTACAGTCTATTGACTAAGAGGAACAATACTGTACTATACGGCAACCAATAGGAGGCTATATGCAAATCGAAAAAATACAAACCACCGGCACACAGAGTCGCGTTTCCGTCGACACAAAAACAGTTGACGAATATGCAGAATCGCTACAAAACGGCGCAACACTGCCGCCCGTCACTGTATTCTTTGACGGCACAAATTACTGGCTGGCTGACGGATTCCACCGTCTCGCTGCACACCGCCGCCTGAATCGCCGCGAAATAGAGGTAGAACAACGCGATGGCACACAGCGTGACGCGATCCTGCACAGCGTAGGAGCCAATGCGAGCCACGGTCTGCGCCGTAGCAACGCAGACAAACGCCGCGCTGTAGAGATGCTGCTATCGGATCCAGAGTGGTCAAAGTGGAGTAGCGAGGCTATCGCAAAACAATGCCATGTTTCGCCGCACACTGTCGCCGCTATCCGCAAATCTATCTCTGCAAATGCAGAGATAGACGAGCCAGTAACTCGCAAAGTCGAACGCAACGGCACTGTGTATGAACAAAAAACCGCGAACATTGGACGCAGTGCACAGCCTGAGCCAGCACCACAGCCAGCACCAGCTAATGACGCGCCACCGTGGGACGATGCACCGCCACCGATGACCGAAATGGAAGCACTAGAGCAATCCCTGCGCGAGGTCACAGACAGCCTGGAGGATGCGCTGGCAGCGTTGGCTGATCTGAACAACCCAAACCAAAAAGAATATATGTCTGAGATTGGGAAGCTACGCGCAGAATTGCGTGCAGTTGAGACAACACGGGACGCGCTGCAAAACGAAAACGCAGCGCTAAAACGACATATTCGGATGCTCGAAAAGAAATTAAAATAATCGATTAACTGGCGAAACACTACGGGAGCCACCGATGGAACTACGACCCTACCAAACAGCGAGCATTGATGCGCTGCGCGATAATTTTAGAACCGGTATGACAAGACAGGTCTTGTGCGCGTCAACCGGCGCCGGCAAGTCCGTGATGGCAGTCGAATTGATACGCGCATGCGCTGAGAAAAAAACGCGCGTCATGTTTGTTTG
>ERZ650309.1356-NODE-1356-length-11482-cov-4.545112_pt1 | contig 11482 bp, 6 predicted proteins | sample MGYA00376245_ERZ650309 | MGnify/ENA primary metagenome ERZ650309 (study PRJEB26733, sample SAMN07839294) | wastewater metagenome | biome: urban; feature: wastewater treatment plant; material: waste water | place: USA: North Carolina | collected 2016-04-26 ...
TGGTTGAAGTCAGCCCAATGCTGGTTCGCAACACTAACCCATCGCCCATTCCGACCAGCATGCGATTTGAATCGCTTGGCGCAATTGCGATGGAGCTAACGGATTCCGTCCCCGGAGTCAGCGTGCTGCCGCGCGACCAAATCGCCGCGCTGTTCGAGGTGCGCCACAGATAATAGCCACCAGTCCAAAGTCGTTGAGAATCGCTCGGATCCATGGCCAGCGGAGCCAGAAAATACGATCCGACGTCGTTCACGCCAAACGTCGCGTCTCCAAAAGTGTTGCCGCCGTCCGTGCTCTTTCTGAAAAGAATGTCTCCGGCAAAGGTGGCAAACAACGTGTTCGCATTGGATTGATCAATTGCGACGTAACCGCCGTCGCCTCCGTTAATCAATCGCCAGGCATTCACGCCTTTGTCATCCGTTCCCAAAACTGTTCCGTTGTCCTGGGTGCCGCCAAAATAGGTTTTGCCGTCAGCGGAAATTGCGCCGTCGTAAAACTGAGTCACGCCGTAATTGTTATTGATGGATGTCCATTTGACGCCGATTGAAGTCGGGTTGCAGACGTTGGCCGTAGTCGTCGCCGTCGCTGCGCGCGCATTGTCGCTGCGGAACAATCCTCCGTCGTTGCCGATAAAAATGGTTTGATTCCCGACGCCATCGTATTTCGGATGGAAAACAATGATGTGCTGATCCGGGTGGATCGGCCCCAAATCAAAGTTTCCATTCGCGTAAGCCTGAGCGGCAACGCCCCAATTCACGCCGCCATCATCCGAACGCGCAATCTCAATTCCGCCAACCCAGATTCGATTCGGATCAACCGGATCAACGGTAATCGCCAGGTCGTACCATCCCTGAGCAAAGATAAAATCTTGCAGGTCGTATCCGCAATCGGTCGCTGCAGCTCCCGCTGAAGCCGCCAGAATCGAGCGGTTGATTTTGTTGGCGTCCGTGTTGCGAACCTGAGCCGTCCAATTGGTTCCGCCGTTGGTTGAACGGAACACTGCGTAAAGCGAATACTGTGAATCGTTTCTTTCAATGCTGGATGAAAGCGCATAAATCGTGTCCTGGCTGGAAGGTGCAATCGCCAACGCCGTGCGCCCGACTCCGGATTCTCTCAGTGAAACATCCCACGTGCCGGAACCGCCCGCATCGGTGTTTCGGTACACCAACGCTTGCTCGAAATTTCCGCACGAAGCAAACACAACATCCGTGGTTTTGTCGGTGCGAATCGCCAGATCAAGGCAACCGGAATTGACCGTCACGCCGCGCGGCCCAATCGGGTCAAGCGCCTTTGTCCAGGTTGTGCCGCCGTCCAGCGAACGCATCACACCGGATCGAGTTCCGGCGTAAATTCGGTTTTTGTCGGTCGAGCTGATGACGATATCGTTGACGAAATAAAAGTCCGCCGAAGTCTTTGTGCCTTCCAGCCGAGTCCAGTTGGCTCCGCCGTCCGTGGTTTTGAAAATTCCCGCGCCACGAAAATCGCCACTGCTCAAATCGCCGTCGTAATCGGAACCGTACACGCCTTCGCCTGTGCCGACGTAAATCGTGTTGGGATTGCCCGGCTCAAAGGTCAGCGAACTGACGGTGATGTTTCCCAGCAGGTCGGCAATCGGAGTCCAGGTTTGCCCGCCGTTGGTGGATTTCCAAACACCGCCGCTGACACCCGCCGCATACATAATGTTCGGATCGTTGGGGTTAATGATCAAAGCTCGCGTGCGGCCGCCAATGTTTCCAGGTCCCAGCGGCGTCCACCCGGCGGCAACCTCGGTTTCTGCGCTGGCGCGCAACGCCGCCGATTCCGCCGACGTCAGAAAGCGATTGAGCGAAGTCGAAAACTGCGGCATCGAACGCATCTGTTCCTGCGCGTCGAAGTATTTTTCAATCGGAATCTCTTTCTCGCCCACAGGCAAACGCTTTTTCAAAAAATACTCGGCGGCTTCCTTGGGTTTGTCGAACGCTTCTTCGGTTTCTTCATTGCGCTTATCCGTCATGCGAAAGCGCGGCAATTCCAATCCACCTTCCGCAGTCTGCTGCGGCCAATTCTGCAAAGCTGACGATAAAGAATTTGTCTCTTGCTCGATCCAGGGAATCTGCTTTTCGACCTGGCGTTTGGGCTGATGTTTCGGTGGCAAACGGAAGCGGTTTCCCTTTCTGGCACGCGCGGCTTCAATGCGCTCTTTCGCAGCCGTTTTGCTCTCTTGCCCTGAAGCTGTCAGAAACGGCAGCAAAATGCTCGCTGCCAATGAAACAGCAAAAACTGCCAGAAGCAGAGACAAGTTCACCTTCACCTTATTGCGATTGGCCGATTTAGGCATTATGGGTCCTCTCCTTTTATTCGAGACTGAGCGTTCAACCATTCTTGCGGTCGAAACTATCACGTCAGCAAATTGTCAGTTGTGGATTTTTCCGGCTGATGATTTTCAACCGGCGGGTCGTCCGTCGTTATTTAGAATTGAGGCGCAACGCGTTCGACTTCGATCACGCCTTGAACTTTTCTGAGCGCGCTGCGGACACGCTCCAAGTGGTTTACATCCAAAATATCTACCGTCATTTCAATCAAACGGATACCGTTACTGGTTTCCCGATTGTCCGTTCGCGCGTCACGGATATTGGTTTTAGCGTCCGCAACAGCATTGGTCAATGCCGCCAATTGCCCTGTGCGGTCTTCGGTCCTGACCGCCAAAGTCACGGCGTAAGGTTCGTTGCTTCCATCGCCGACCCAATTGACTTCGATCAGTCGTTCGCGGTTGACCATCAAATTGGCGACGTTTTTGCAGCGGCGAGCATGAACGCCGACGCCTTTGCCGCGCGTGATGTATCCGATGACTTCTTCTCCGCGAATGGGATTGCAGCACTGAGCGCGGTACACCAACACGTTATCAACGCCTTTGATGGCGATCCGGTCGTCGCCGAGCTTCAACGCGCGTTTGACGACTTGCGTCATCTGCTGCAACCGCGTCGTTTCGGCTTTATCCAGTTCTTCAAACTTTTCCGCTGGAATCAATCGCGTCAGCACGGTTTTGGATAACAGTTTGCCGTACCCGATCGCCGCAAACATATCTTCGAGTTTTGGAAAGCCATTTTCCAATCGGTATTTTTCCAGCAACGGGTCATCCAAAACCTGTTTCGGCTTCAGTTTCAGTCTGACGGCTTCTTTCTCAAACAGCTTGCGACCGACTTCAATGGCTTCTTCGCGCTGTCGCTGAGCGACATAATGCTTGATCTTGCTTTTAGCTCGCGTCGTGGCAACAAATTTCAGCCAGTCACGATTCGGTTTATGGCTGGGACTGGTCAGAATTTCAATCGTATCGCCGCTTTGAATCCGATACTGCAAAGGAACGATTCGCCCGTTGACCTTTGCACCGACACATTGATCTCCGACGTGCGTATGAATGGCATAAGCGAAATCCACTGGCGTGGCTCCATGCGGCAATTCAATCACACGGCCTTTCGGAGTTCTGGCAAAGACTTCCGCCGACTGCAACGGCAACTCTTCTTTCAGCGAATCCACGAAATCGCGCGCATCCAAATCCTGCTGGGATTCGACCAGCCTGCGCAACCATTTCATCTTTTCATCTTCGCTGTTGTCCTGCCCTTTGCCTTCCTTGTACTTCCAGTGAGCCGCAATGCCTTCTTCGGCAACGCGGTGCATTTCCTCCGTGCGAATTTGAACTTCGAAATGGTGCCCTTCGTCACCGATCACAGAAGTATGCAGCGACTGATAGCCATTGCTTCGCGGTTTGGCGATGAAATCCTTGATGCGGTCTTCAAACGGAGTCCAGTACTGGTGCATCACTCCCAATGCAAAATAACAATCCCGTTTGTCAGGCACAATGATCCGAACGGCAGCCAGATCGTACACTTTGTCCAGCGGGATTCTCTGTTTCTTCAACTTCAGGTGAATGCTGTAAAGTCGTTTGATGCGGCCATCAATTTTCGTGAACGGCACTTTGTTTTCGGTCAGACGCTCAGCAATTCGCGTTTTCACCTCTTCCAAAAACGCTTCGGTGGATTCGCGTTGCTGTTCGACTTGCTCCTTCAATTGTTTGTACCCGTCCGGGTCCAGGTATTGAAACGACAGGTCTTCCAGTTCCGCGCGAACCTTGCTCATTCCCAAACGGTGAGCAATTGGCGCATACACATCCAGGGTTTCCTGCGCGATCCGTTTGCGCTTTTCGGTTCTCAGATGTTGCAACGTCTGCATGTTGTGCAGCCGATCCGCCAGCTTGACCATCACCACGCGCACATCGTCCACCATCGCCAGCACCATTTTGCGCAGGCTTTCGGCTTGGGCGTCTTCTTTGGAAACATTGCCGAGATTGCTGATCTTCGTGACGCCATCCACCAGATGCGCGACCGTCTGGCCAAAGTTCTTTTCGATGTCCGGCAGCTTGGCCAATGTGTCTTCGACTACGTCGTGCAGCAGGCCGGTGCTGACGGTTTCCACGTCCAACCGCATATCCGCCAGCAGATTGGCGACCGACAAAGGATGACTGAGATACGGCTCTCCCGAGGCGCGAACCTGATCTTTGTGCATCATCGCCGAATACAAATAAGCGCGGCGAAGCATGTCCAGATCAGCGTCTGGCTGGTATCGCTCAATTTTATTTTGAATTTCTTCAAAGCGGATCATCGGCGGGATTATAGCTGAAGGAGTAGGCGGTAGACAGTCGTCGGTAGTCGGTGGCAAATTTCGATGATTCATCTTTCAAACCAAGCGCCTTCACCCCGTTTCATGCCGTGAAAACGATTGCTGCTTTTCGCCGTCCAACGACTTTCGACTCAGGCGGAGTGAGTTCCCAATCACGGACAAACTGGAAAGCAGCATTGCTCCGGCAGCCATAATCGGATTGAGAACTCCGACAACGGCAAGAGTGATGCCGAGCGTGTTGTAGAAAAACGCCCAGAACAGGTTCTGCCGAACCACGCGCCAGGTTTTATTGGCCAGGTCGAATACTTCCGAGAGTTTGCTGAGCGAATTCGTCATCAAGACAATGGCTGCTGCCTTCATCGCGATGTCTGCGCCGGAGCCGACGGCGATTCCCAGATCGGCAGCTGCAAGTGCCGGAGCATCATTGATTCCGTCGCCTATCATGGCGACGAACTGCCCCTGCCGCTGCAACCGTTCGATCACAACCGTTTTGTCACCCGGCAAGGCTTCGGCGATGAAATCATCCGCGCCAACCGAAGAAGCCACCCACGAAGTCGTCGCCTGCGCGTCGCCGGAAACGATCATGCTTTTGACACCGCGCGCGCGCAGATCGCGCAACACAGCTTCGGCCTCTTCCCTGACACGGTCACCCAACCCCATCAAACCTCGCAATTGTCCGTCCCAGCCAAAGAAGGCGACGGTTCGGCCTTTCGCTTCTAAAGACTCGGCGCGAACTTCCGTGGCAAAGTTGACCCAGGCGCCTTCCTCTTCGGCTAAATGGCGGTTGCCAACAAAAACTCTATGCCCGGCAACCTTACCAACCAGCCCAAGGCCTTTGCGAATTTCGACCTCTTTGGCCTCAAACAGTTCTACGCCATCTGCTTCGGCATGTTTGACAATAGCGCGCGCCAGCGGATGTTCCGAATATCGTTCGAGCGAAGCGATCAATCGCAAACTTTCTTCATCGAAAAACGGGCTTGCTGACTCGGCCTGACTGCTCTGCTGAACCGAATGTTGAAGCGACGTAAAAGAAAGCCTCGGCGAAACCTCGGCAAAACTCTGCTCTTCTGCGGCAAGCTGAGCAGGCTCGAATTCCAACAACGCAAAGTCGCCTTCGGTAATAGTTCCTGTCTTGTCGAAAACGACCGTGTCCACTTTGCGAATATTTTCCAGCACGCGACTATCGCCAACCAGAATGCCTCGGCGAGAAGCGGAACCGATTGCCGCTGTCACAGCCAACGGCGTCGCCATTCCAAGCGCGCAGGGACAAGCAATGACCAAAATCGTAATTGCGCGCATCAAGGCCTCGCTCATTTCGGTGATTCCGCCCAGCCAGCAAATCAGAAAGGTCAACGCGGCAATTACGACAACTCCCGGCACAAACAAACGCGAGATTCGGTCCACGGCGCGTTCCAGCGAAGATTTGCTGCCCAACGCGTGTTCGACCATTTTGATGATCTGCATCAGCGTCGTGTCTTCGCCGACTTTGGTGGCGCGAACCTGCAATACACTGCCAGAATTCAGACTTCCTGCAATGACGCGGCTGCCAGGTTCTTTTTCAACCGGCGTAGATTCTCCTGTCAGCAAGGATTCGTCGGCGTATGAACTGCCTTCGATGACTTCGCCGTCCGCAGGGATTCGCTCCCCGGCCTTGACCAGAAACACATCGTCAACATTGAGCGCATCAACAGAAACGAACTTCTCTTCGACGCCAGAGGCGGCTGAAACCATCAACCGCACTTTCTTCGGCATCATCCGGTAAAGCATGGTGATGGCGCGCGAGGTTTGTTCTTTCGCGTTTCGTTCGATCAGTTTGCCAACCAGCACCAACGTCACAATGGCCGAAGCGGTGTCAAAATAAACGTGCCCGCCCAGAAACGCCTGCGCCGCGCTGTAAAAGTACGCCGCCAGAATTCCCAACCCCAAGAGCGTTTCCATTCTGACTACGCGATTGAGCAAGCCATGCCAGGCGGGTTTCAAAATTGGCATCGCCGAATAAAAGATGATCGGCGTTGCCAACCCCATCAGCACAAACGGCAAAAACCGGCGCACGCTTTCGGCAATCTGTTCAAAGTACCCGACGTAAAGCGCCATGCTCAGCGTCATGATGTTCAGGTACAAAAATCCCGCGATGCCCAACCGCAGCAGCAAATCGCGCCGTTCTGCATTTGCCAGATCGTTTTCGCCATTACATTCGCTGGCCTTGTAACCAAGCTCTGCAATTCGTTCGGTAATTCGGTCCGGCGGCATGTACTGAGGACAGTATTTGACTTTGACCAGGTCGGAAGCGAAGAACGCTTCGGCGGAAACCACGCCGCGCTCTTTGGTCAGCACATGTTCGATCAACCAGGCGCACGACGAACACCACATCCCGGAAACTTGCAGCATAACTTCATGCGTTGGTGCGTCGGCGGGGATTGGCGGCAACGCGTCTTTCCCGCGTTGCACGCCAGTCGAAATTAATCCAAGCGCCAGGCTGCGTTTGAAGACTTCCGTTTCGCGGATGTCCTGCCCGGAACCAACGACTCCGCTTTCCAGCAAGATGGCATATACGTTCATACAGCCAAGACAACAAAAGGATTTTTCTTCGCAGTCGAAGCTGCGTGTGAACGGATGACGCCCAACTCCTAAACCGCAAAGGTCACACAAGTTATCGTTTTTGTCTTCAGTCATCGGCTAAGTCAATTGAACCTGTTCAGAATTGCCCTTGGCGCGTCTCAACTCAAAGCCACGCACAACCACGTAAGCCAACAAGGCAAATAAAAAGAAGATCAAGAGCATCCAGGCAACACTTTGCAGCGTTCCGATCACGGTTTTGTAGACTTCAAGAACCCAGCGATCAAAGTTCAAAGCCAGCGGCAGATCGTCTTTGGTTTTTGGGGTAATGTATTTCTCAAGATCCCATACGCGGACTCCGCCGGAAATTCCGACGATGTAGACGGCAAAAAGAATGTAGCGTTTCCACGTCACGCCGAGTTCTTCGGAAACCAGGCGATCAAGAATCCGTTTTACGGGTTGGTTGAACAGCAGTGCCACTAAAGTTGCAGTGAACGTGGCAATCAGAAATGTAACCAGCATTAATGTCAGGAACATATTTTCAACCTTCACTTTCTGTTCTGTTGGTCGCCAGCGTGAAGGCCACACCGTATTTCTTTGGCAATGGCCATCATTCTCCTGTCCCGCTCAACCATCAACGATGATCAACCGTCTGAGCATTCACAGGCCTGCCCGTCTCATCCAGAAGGATTGGGTTCGCGCGTTTGGCGATGATGTAAGTCGTCACTAAAATGCCAATGAAGAGCACAAACACCAGCCCCAGCAGAAAAGTCAAAATCTTTCCTTGTTTCAGAGACAGGTAATTAACGATTCGTTTTCTCATCGTGGTTTCCTTTCGGTGGGAGTGATGAATGTCATCGGAGTTTTAGTGGTGTCGCCGCCCGGTTCAACGTGGCTGACGACTTCAAAATGGTTGACACCTTGCGGCAAAGCTTGCTGCTGCACGGAAACGTCAAACTGTAGCTGGCGCTCTTCAGCAGGTTTCAGTTTCAACGGCTGTTCCAGTTCAATCTGCGCGCCCGGCAGATGCTCCAGCGACAACGTCAAGGAGGCATCTTTGCCCTGGCGATTTGCGACAGTCATTCGGAATTTATTGTAAACGCGGCCATCGTCACCCAGACGATACAGTTCTGTGCGAACCGGCGCGATTTTCACCATCACGTTATCCCGCATCGAAAGCACAACGAACAATCCCGAAGCATAAAACACCAACAACAATGCGACGATGACCCGTTTGGCATCGCGCAATCCCAACCGCCTCAGCAGTGGAGTCTTTTTGTCGCTCAGCAATTCGCCCTTCTCGCCCCAGGCGTAATGAATCAAGCCTGGCTTGCCCAATCGGGCTAGCACGTTTTCGCAGGCATCAATGCATTCGCCGCAATGAATGCATTCAATCTGGAACGGCGAATTTCGAATGTCTATGCCCATGTGACAAACGCGGACGCACTTTTTGCATTCGATGCAAACTTTCTCTTTGGCTTGCCCGTCGCGGTACTGAACAATCAGCGTTTCCTTGTCGCCGAGCATTCCTTGCAAATAGCCATACGGGCAAATGGTTTTGCAGAAAGTCTGTCGCACAAACGCGAAGTCAAGAAAGATGATCAACGTCGTCGCCGCTCCGGCAATTCCTCCCGCCGTGCGAATGTCCAGCGAGAACAGGCGTCCCAGCAAATCCCGCGGTTCGACAAAATAAGAAATGAAGACGAATGCCAGAAAAACTGCCGCGACCACCACCACGGCGTAAAACAACGCGCCGCTGATCAATTGACGTCTTTTGGCCGGAAGTTTGATGAAGCGCTTATTGATGAATTTTTTCAGGCGTTCTTCCAACGCCAGCGACGCTTCGCTGAAAATCATCTGTGGGCAGAAATAGCCGCAGTAAATTCGCCCGTACAACATTGAAGCCGCCGTCACGACATAAAGCATAAACAGCATCGAGAAAAACAGGATGCCGAACTCATTGATCCATAGTTCATACCCGGCAAAGAAAAAGCGCTGGCGAGGAATATCGAATCGCATGACGTTGAAAAACGGCAACACGACGAACACCAGAAAGCAGGCGAATTGAATAATGCGACGATAGCGATGATAGGTTGATTGTGCTGGCAACACCGGTAACTGTTTGCCAGCGGGTTTATTGACGGGTTTGGGAGCAGGTTTGATACCCGAAGGGGCTTGCTCAGCCAGGCCCCGCTCGGCGGATAAGTTTGGGCTGCTGACGCTCATAATGCTTATATTTTATTTTTGAAAATCTTAGTGATGACAACTTGCTGCTTCGGTCGTGGTCATCGTCAGCAAAGGCATAACACCTCGCCAGACCAAAAACGCTCCGAGCAGCGCAACGCTGATGGCAGTCAACCGGCTTCCCCATCCACTGGCATTTAATCGCGCCAGCTTCAAACTGAAAGCTGAAGAAACGGCTCCCAGAGCAAACAAAGCGCCTGCCGTTCCCAATCCGAAAGCCATCATCGTCAGTGATCCAGCAAGCGCCGTGCCTGTGGCCATCGCTTTTAATAGCGCGGCGTAAATCAGTCCGCACGGCAAAAATCCCAGCATCAGTCCAAGGACAAATTTACTGGCAACGGTTGGTGAAGAAATGCGGCGACCTAAAGGTTGAAGGAATTGAGACGTGTAACGAAGCGGATCGAAGCGTTGCAGAAACCGATGAGGAAGCAGATCGAGCATCAACAACCCGGCGAGGATCATTAAGGCTCCTGCGACAATAGCGACAATGTTTTCAACGCCTGCCAGCTTGCCAGCCAGGTCAAAAACCTGGCCGGTCAGGCCTGCAACTGAACCTAGAAGGCCGTAAGTAAGGACCCTACCTACGTTATACGCCAGATGTGCGGATATTTGCTGACTTGCTTTACGATGGCTTAAGGATAGGCTGAATGAAACAACCACAGGTCCACACATCTGAACACAGTGCAGGCTACTGACCAAGCCAAGACCGAAAATAATTGAAAACTCGATTGCCGACATCGCTTAGTTTTTGTCGCAGTTGCGTGTTATTCCCCAAGAAAACCTTTTCACGCTGCGGAAATCTGCACAAAACCGTTCTGCTTAATCTTTGGATTGGGCGCGTTGATGGTCACGCATTCTCGATAAAAATCGAATCGTTTCATCTTGATCGCTTGCGTCGGACAGCGCGAAGCGCACATCGCACAGCGAATGCACGTGGATTCGTCTTTCAACATAATCGCGCCAAGCTCTTGCAACTCTTCGTCGCTGTATCCTTGCAAATCTTCTGCCGAAATCCCCGCGGATTCCGAAGCCAGCTTCATCAAGAACGCATCCTGACGCAGCTTATCCAGTCCGACCAGTTTGATCAGGTTTTCAGGACAGACGTCCACGCAACCGTTGCAAGCGATGCAGATCGAAGTGTCAAACACCGTGTTGATGTTGCAGCGCAAACAACGCGCGGCTTGTTGACGAGCTTCGGCTTCCGGGAAGTTAATTTCGACGATATTCAGCGTGGCAGCACGTTGTTCGGCTTCCAGTGCCGGAGGATTGTGCCGTTTCAACTGATCCCAGCCGGGCGTCATCGTGTAATCCGCAGACAACCAGCGTTTGCGAACCACAACATCCGTTCGCGTGCCGCGCAGGTAATCATGCATGGAGCGCGCAGCAATCTGCGCCGAGGCGATGGCGTGAATAAACAATCGGGGGCCGTGAGCGATGTCCCCGCAGGCGAACACATCAGGCGCAGTCGTTTGATACGTTTCAGGATCAACTTTGATCAAACCGCGCTCGGTTTCGACGCCATCGTCATCGTTCAAAAATGCCAGGTCAGAAGTTTGGCCGATGGCGAACATAATCGTATCGGCTTCGATGTCTTCGATAAACGATTCATCGAATTTGGGATTGAACTTCCCTGCTTCGTCAAAGACCGATGTGCATTTGACCGTGCGCAACCCGGTGACGTAACCGCCTTGTTGCAAAACCTCGCGCGGGCCGCGAGCCGTGTGTAATTTGACGCCTTCTTCTTCGCCTTCTTCAATTTCGATTTCGTCGGCGGGCATTTCGTGGCGATCTTCCAAACAAACCAGATGAACTTCTTTGTCGCCGCTCAACCGCAACGCCGAACGCGCCACGTCATAAGCAATGCGTTCTGTCCGTTCCATATCGGATTTGGCGTCGGCCATTTCCACGGCTCTGGGGCGAACTGCCGAACGCGCCACGTCAAAGGCCACGTTGCCGCCACCGATGACGACGATCTTCTTGCCAAGTTCCATCGGCTTGCCTTCATTGAAGGCTTTCAGAAATTCCAGCC
>ERZ650309.1357-NODE-1357-length-11479-cov-4.709646_pt1 | contig 11479 bp, 6 predicted proteins | sample MGYA00376245_ERZ650309 | MGnify/ENA primary metagenome ERZ650309 (study PRJEB26733, sample SAMN07839294) | wastewater metagenome | biome: urban; feature: wastewater treatment plant; material: waste water | place: USA: North Carolina | collected 2016-04-26 ...
ACGAGATATGCCTAAGTGACTGGAGTTCAGACGTGTGCTCTTCCGATCTGAGGTTGTTGAGGTTGAGGCGGCCGGAGAGTTCCTGCAGTTCGCCGCTGACTTCGCCTTCCTCGACCGGGGTGGGCGGCACTTTGACGGCCCAGGCTTCGCCCAGGTGGTCGACGGTGCTGCTGCGGGCGTCTTCGGCCAGCACGTTGCGCGCCCAGTCCACGGCGCCGCGGGCAAGCTGGCGGGCCTGGGCCTGGTCGTGGCGGCCGGCGACGTGGTCCATGGCCACGCCGAGGTCGCTCACCGAGGCGGCGGCAAGGCCGGCCACGAGGGCAACGGTGAGCAGTGCGAGGATCACCGCGGCGCCGCGTTGGCTGGCAGGACGAAGGATGGGGTGGCGCGGCAGCATCAGCGAAGGGCGATCATGCGGGTGATGACGCCCACGTCGGGGAGGTCGAGTTCGAGGATGACGGCGTCGGGCAGCGGGTTGCGGTTGTCGCCGGGCGGCCAGGCGTCGAGGCGGGTGTTGTTGAGCAGGAAACGCCAGCGCAGATCGCGCACGTTGGTGAGCAGCGGTTCGACGCTGGGCTCGCCGAGGGCGTCGCGGCCGCTCCAGCGCAGCCAGTCGAGGCGGCCATCCACCAATCGGTAGCCGACCCGGCGCACGCCGCGGGCGTCGTCGAGGCGCAGGAACTGGAATTCCGGGCCGCCGCCGCTGGCCGCCCGGCCGAGGATCATCGGGGCGGCAGCCGAACTGGCGGCGGTCTGGCCGTTTGGCAACCCGCCGGCGGGAACGCCCAGGGCGACGGGGGCGACGACCTGGATGAGGTCGGCATCGATGCGCTGCATGCTGCGACCGAGGTGGTTCCTGGCGAAATTGAAGAAGCATGCACGATGATCCCATTTGTGCCCCATATCGTCCTGGCAATTGCCACTGGCGTGTTTGATGAATACAAAAACTTAGTAGATACCGGATCGGCAGATGCCGCTTATTGCGAAAGAGTAAGGTTTTTTATTGAGGACAAGCTAAAAGATGATCGCGGGCTTCCTGTATTGTGGATAAACGACGATTTCTACCTAACGTTTATGCTCAAATCGGTCAGAGCGTCTCTGACAGCGGCAACCGGCGGAATGGTTCCAACGAATTGCGGAGATGTCCGCTTAATGGAAGCCGAAGCCTACTTTACATCGGATGTTTTCAGTGGAACCGGCGCACAACGGGTCGAGGCTTATAGAAAGCTCCGGGCTGCCTATCAAAACATTGGCGCTTCATCCTGTGTGCAATAACTGGCCTTCTGGCAACAAAAGCAGATGATGTTTCTGGTTTCTTGAATATGATCGCTCAACACGACCTCAAACTCGTGAAAGGAGTATGCATCCGGGGCAACCTGTCCGGATGCTTAAGGCTTGATATGAACAAAAGAATCCTTACCCCATTGGCAGTGATCAGCTTTATCCTGTTCGGATTTGCCTCTCCAGGCTCGGCGCAACAGCGCCAAACCGGCAATGTGACGCCTGTTGACGCGTCATTGCAGGCAAATAAGCAGATCATGAGTTTGTCTGAGGCTGAGAAATTGCGCAGCGATCTGGTCGCTGCTTATGCCGAGAGTGAGGAGTTGCTCAAATTTCTAGGTGGATACAGTTCTCTTCGGCAAAGCGTCGCAATGAAGGATTACGAATTGGCCTGTCAGGCGCTAGCCGCTGGACGGATGCGAATTGAACGCATGTCCACAGAAGAAATCATGTCACAAACCAGTTATTGGCCTTACGCGAAAACTTTGAGCCGCACCGTAAAGCTCTCGCAGAGTATGAGGACTGATGCAAATTTTCAAAAGGTGCTTCAAAAGATGCAGGGATTCTCACAGGCAGATCTTCAATCACTGAATTCTTCGGTTGCACGGGGAGCGAATTCCCGTGGCGTGATTGCTGCTCCTGCCTATATCCCACCTGCCTGCAACTATGATGATCCGAGCAATTATCCCTCTGGCGTTGACCTGGGGATTGCCAAGGGAATCGCAATTGCGCTGCATATCGCGGTCGAAGCCCAACCTGCTGAATTCATGATCTTTTGCGTCATCATTCCCAACCCCTTCCGGATCGCCTTTGCAATTGCCGCAGGCATCGTAGATGAAGTTTTAAACGCATTAACGGCGGTGGCCGCAGATGCTACATATTGCGAATCCATTCGGTTGTTTGTTGAAGAGACGCTGACAGCCAATGGCGGGTTCAATGCGCTCATGATGAACGACGATTACTACCTCACATTTACGATTAAATCGGTCAGGGCATCCCTGACCAGAGCAACCAACCAGGGCGTTCCGACAAATTGTGCGCAACAACGATTGACGGAAGCATCCGCGTTTTTCGATGGCTCTGACAATTTCACTGGGACGGGCCCGCAACGTGTTGACGCCATCAAAAAGCTCCGAGCCGCCTACCACAACATTGGCGCTTCGGCGTGCGTGCAATAAACTATTTGTTCGTCAGGATCGTGCCCCTCACAACAGTTATTGAGAATTTGGTCTTCTGGTTTCGGCCACTTGATTTGGAATGGAAGCTCCGCAGAGTCAGTCGAAGCTTCAATAAATCTGGAGAAAAACAATGCGAACTACACACACTCTCAAAACTCCTTTGCGGCGCGCCTTGTTGGCCGCGTTCGCGTTTGTCTTGTTGACTACTTTGGCGTTTGCTTACACCCCACTTTCGGCAGTCATGGCCAGATTGGGGATGAGCGCACCGGTGAAACAGCTTTTGTCGGCAGGCAAGCGGCAAAATCCGAAAACATCGCCGGTCAAAGTGGGCGTCAAGCAGGCGCTTGCCAATCCTGCGCCTGTGGCCGTAAGCAACTCTGCGGCGATGTTCGATGCGCCGATCACCAAAATTGCCAGCCCTCCAGATGGTACTCCTGTATCGGGTGGCCAGACCATCACATACACAGTGACAGTGACCAACGATGCGGCGGTGGACGAAACCTTCGGCACCAATCGGCTCCGCGTCAAAGACATTATTCCGGCAAACACCACCTACGTTGGTGGTTCCGTCACAATTTTGCAGCAACCGGGAAATGGATCGTCCCCATGGACATGCAGCCAGTCCGGCTCTTTGGTTGAGTGTTTGACGGCGACAGGTGGCATTTTGCGCGAATTTGCCGTGTTCAAGTTTGAATACAAGGTAACGGTGAACAGCAACGCCACGGGAGCGGTGATCAGCAATCAGGCGCAGTTCTTCAACGAACAGCAAACCGGCGCAGTGGCCACCAACAGTTCCAACACGACAAATCATCCGGTTGCAGTTGCTGACCTGGGAATCACCAAGGTGACGTCGAATCCGTCTCCGGTGAATGGCGGCGCGGCGTTCTCTTATACGCTGACCGTCACCAATAATGGGCCGGGGGCGGCGTATGGGGTCGTGGTGACTGACCCGATGCCGGCGGGCATCATTTTCCAGAATGTGGCAGTGGTGAATTCGAATGTTGCGGGCCTGGGGCTGACCTGTTCAGGGCCACCCGTCGGAACCAATGGTGTTGTTTCGTGTACCGGCAATTTCCCGGTGCCAAGCGGAGGCACACCCACTTCGGTGATCACCATCGTTGCTCAAGCGGTAGCCAGTCAGGCGTCGGGGGTTCGTACCAACACGGCTACGGTTGCTTCCAATACCGCCGAACCGACGCCGAACGTGTTCCCCAATTCTGCCAGCGTTCAGCAGAACCTTGTGGTTGATGCGCCGCTTTCCATCACCAAAGCCGGGCCGGCGACGGTTTGTGCCGGTGACACCTTCACCTACCACATCACTGTAAATAACGGCGGATCGAGCACGGCAATCAATGCGACGATCAGCGATCCGCTGCCCGCAAACACCACCTTTCTGAATATGAGCGGAACAGGAGCCTTTACCACTGGTTGCGCGCACAACGGCGGCACGCCCGGTACGGTAACTTGCTCTCAGGTGGACATTCCGACGGGCCAAAGCACGCTGGACATCACTGTGAAGTTGGCGACGAGCGCGCCGAGCGGCAATTTGAGCAATACGGCGACGATCACGAGTGCTGGCACCGGCACAATTGCTGTTGGCACTTCGACCACCACTGCGTTGGTCAATCATTGTGCCGATCTGGAAATCACCAAGACGGCGACTCCGAACCCGGCCGTGGCTGGCCAGGATCTGAACTACACGCTCACCGTTAAAAACAACGGGCCGAGCGACATTGCTGCGGGTGAGTTTGTCGTCAATGACACTCCCTTCCCGCCTACGGGAACGACGCTCAAAGGAACCATCACCGCTGTTGGATTTAGCTGCAATGGAGGCACGACTTTCCCTTGCACGGCAACCGCCACACTGGCGGCTGGAGCCATCGCAACAATCAAATTCACTGTTACCGTCAATTCCAATTTCAACAATGGCCAGCCAGGCGCTTGCGTCAGCAACACGGCCAGTGTCGCCATTGTGCCTGGCTCGAATGCAGTAGATTCGAACTCGTCGAACAACTCTTCGACGATTTGCACGCCGGTTGTCTTTAGCTCAGACCTGGGAATTGCCAAATCGGCTTTGCCTGTGGTTGACCCGGATGGCGCAGGCCCGTTGACTCCGGTGGCGCTGCCGGTTGTCGGTCCGAACGTCCCGCCGGGTTCTGTCAACGCAGGCGGTTACATTCGTTACGATTTGCCGTTTAGCAATAGCGGCCCATCCGATGCCGTCAATGTGATGATTACGGATCAAATCCCCGGAAACACGGCATTTGTTGGCGCTTTGGCGACTGGCGGAGTCTTTGTTCCGGCGGCTCAACCTCCGGCGATTCCGTTCACCTTTACCATTCAGGCTGTTGATACGGTTGCGCCGCTTGGGCCAAACGTCAACCTGACGTGTACGGTAAACGGTGCGCCTGGCAGCCAGGCAATTTATTGCCGTCCGCAAGGAAACACCGGATTGAATCCGTCATATCCTGACGGAAATCTCCCTGCCAGTTATTCCGGTCAATTGACGTTCTTCGTGAAGGTCAACGAATCGGTTACAGGCGGAACCATTGTGTCGAACCCCGCCAACATCACGTCAGGACTTTGCCCGAATCCTGTCAATCCTGGCCCGGTGTTCCCGCCGAGCGTTTGTGGCGGCACTGCCGACCCGAACACGTCCAACAACACCACAGTGCCAACTCAAACCGTGGTGATTGCTTCATCGAACCTTTCGATCAGCAAGATTGTTCAATCGGCTGTGACTTCGGCCAGTAATCCAAATCAGACTGGCCCGATTGGACCGGCGACTCCGCCAAATGGCGCGGTCACAACCGGCACAGCGGTCTTGCCGGGTACGGCGCTGACGTATCGAATTACGCTGACAAACAATGGGCCTTCGGATGTGTCGAACATTCGATTGACCGATGTGCTGCCATCTCTTTTGGAAGCGCCGCCCGGTCGCGTGCTTGGCGTGAAATACCTGCAGGTTTCGCCGGTGCTGCCTTCGGGCGCAACGTTCACTTGTGCCGCTCCGACTGGCATCAACATCGTCAATAACCCACAGGGCAACGGCGGTTCGCTGGTTTGTACCGCTCCGTTGTTGTCGGCAAATGCGCCGAACAATACTGCAGCGATTGACGTCACTGTTTTCATTGACCCGGCCACCAAGGCCAGCCTGGTTGATGTGGCAACGTTTGACGCCACGATCAATAATGTCAACCGTCCGGTTTCCGGCTCGACGACGCTGACCACGCCTGTGGCACCGACTTCGGATTTGGCATTGACCAAAACGCACACGAATGCCGCTGGTGTGTTGGGCGGCCCAATTACGGCTGGAACGTCTGGCAATTTTTATGATGTGACGGTGACCAACAATGGTCCCAGCGAAGCGCAGATGTTCAATCTGGTAGACACGCTGCCGCCGTTCCAAAAGATTACCAACATTCAGGTGGGACGATTGAACGGCAATGGCCAGTTCGTGACTCCGAATTCTAAGGATGGCAACGGCAATCCGAACGTCACTTGCACGGCGAATCCAGTAGTCGGTTCAGCGGGCAACACGGTTAGCGTGACTTGCACGGCAGCGGAATTGCCACCCAACAAGAACCCGGATGGAACGGTCAACCCGGCGGGCACGTTCATTGTTCGGTTGACCTTTACGCAGGACGCGTTAACCACGCAACCTACACCGGTAAATTACCAGAATTGTGTGACGGCGACTTCGATGTCCACGGACCCGAATCCGACCAACAATACGAATATCTGTGACACGGTTCCGATTGCGTTCTCTGGCGACCTGTCGGGAACGAAGACTGCTACACCGGAACCTGTGATTGCCGGTAACTTGTTGACCTACACCATTACCGCAAATAACGCCGGACCGAGTGCGGTGCTTAACGAAATGATTACAGATCCGTTGCCGGTGGGCACGGTCTTTATCTCTGCCGTGGCGTCTCCCGGAGCAACTTTGACAACGCCTGCGGTGGGAGCCAACGGCATCGTCAAGGCGACCTGGAATGCTGCTGGCGGCACGCCGGGAGGTCTGACAGGACCGGGCGTGGTTCGCACGCTGACCATCGTCGTGCGCGTCTGCCCTGACTTCCAACAGATTCGCAATCTGACGGATGCTCAAATGTGTGTGCCGAATCTGACGGATACTGCGCTGATCAGTTCGGATACGGCTGATCCGAATACTGCCAACAACACGGCGTCAGTGACTTCGACGGTGCAGGCGCAATCCGACCTATCCATCAGCAAAACGGATGCTCCGGACCCGGCGCCTTACAGCACGACTGGAACGCCATCGAACGTGACGTACACGTTGACGTTTGCCAACGCAGGTCCGTCGAATGCCAATGGCGTGACGATTGTGGACGTGTTGCCGAAAGGCTTCACGGTGGTGGGAACGCCGACTTCTACGGTTCCCGGCACGACCTTCACCATCACGACGACAAATGGCATCACGACAGTCGTGGCCAATCTGGGAGTGCTGGGCGCTGCCAATCAGTGCCAGTTGACCAGACCGGTCAGCGGTACGATCGTCATCGTTGCCAGAATTCCGATCAAACACCCGACGATTACCGTGACCAACACGGCGACAATTGCTTCGACCAACTGCCTGCCTGAAACCGGCACGTTGGCCGTGCAATCCAACCCGTTGTCGGGCGAACCCGCAGTGATCGTTCCGGGCACGGGCATGTTGGCCAACAACAGAGCATTTGCCGACACCGAGATTGTTCCTCCTGGAACCACTCCCGGCAAAGCATATAAAGCGCTGTCGGAAGTGAGCGATCAGAAAGAAGGATCAATCCTGTTCTATCCGATCTACACTTCGGATGCGACCAATCCCAACTCGCAAAATTCGCGCATTTCGATCACCAATACCTCTCAGACGGAAAAAGTGACGATTCATTTGTTCGGTGTGGACGGAGCCAGTTGCGGAATTCTGGATTCGTTTATTTGCCTGACTCCGAACCAGACAAGCTCGTTCCTGGCTTCGGATTACGATCCGGGCAACACCGGCTATATGGTGGCGGTGGCGGTGGAAGACAACACCGGATTGCCGCGCGCGTTCAACGAACTGATTGGCGATTCGTACGTCAAATTCTCCAGCGGTCATCAGGCCAATCTGCCTGCCGAATCCATTGCCGCGTCCATGATGTTCCCGGCCGGAATAGACACGACCGCGACCATTGCAACGCTGCGATTTGACGGCATGAACTACAACAGACTGCCGCGCATTGTCGCGGCGGACAGTATTGGCAGTCCTGCGGACGGCAATTCAACGATGATGATCATTGACCGAATTGGCGGCAACATGGCGACTTCCGGAGCGACCATTGGAAACCTGACCGGGTTGCTGTTTGACGATACGGAAGTATCGTTCAGCTTCACGGCTAATCTGGCGCTCTGCCAATACAGAACGATTCTGTCGAATACCTTCCCGCGCACACCCAGCACTTTCACCCGTGTGCTTCCGGCGGGCAGAACCGGCTGGATGAAGTTCTGGACGTTTGAAGACCGTGCGTTGTTTGGCGCGACGATCAACTTCAACCCGAACACCAGTGCCAGTTCAGCGGCGTTTAGCCAGGGACACAACCTGCATCACCTGACGTTGACTCCAACAACGACAATCGTGATTCCGGTTTACATCCCGGCTTGCTAACGCTCCACGAACGCAAAGCCTGAAACAAGAATGCGGCTGCGAGGGGTACAACCTTCGCAGCCGCATTCGCTTTTGAAGCAGGTTTTATTTGTCGCCGTCAGACAGTTTTCTCAGCTTCCGAACACGCCACAGTTTGGCCGGAGAAAAGCCTGCCCGGCTGAATTTTCGCAGCAGGTCAAACGGGCGGCGCAGATAATTCCAGTACACACTGCCTTGCTGAGTTTTGCCATAAAGCTCCGTCAAATGCTGGCGCGAAGTGAACAGCAGAGAAGCCAAATTGCCAAGCTTGGTCATCGGGTGGCGGCTAAAATCCAGATATTCAAACAACCGAGCGGCATCAGCCAGCGGCAGAGTTTCTTCGTCCAAGGCGGTTTCAAACGCCAGGGCGAATCGTGTGTCTTTCGCAGCTTCATCCAGGTCAGCCAACAGAACACCAGCCAACAATTTCTCCAATTCATTTGCCAAATGCCCTGCGCCGCCGAATCCGAACTCTTCGGTCTGGTGAATCATCGTTGAACGAGATTCTGGCTGAGCGGCAAAAATGAAATGCAGATCGGCGATGGTTCGCAAGATGGCTTTGGTCGTTTGCAGGTCCACCAGCGTGTGATGCACCAGATGAAATGCCAGATCGGTCGGCGACGGCAGCAACAATTCAGTTCCGGCGACAGAAACCGCAACGGCACGGCTGTGAACTTCGGCAAAACTGAAATCGCGCTCGCGCCGTGCGAACTGAAACGCTCGGCGATGCAATTCCAAGATCAATCCGTTCTGCCCGCGCCTGGGCCATAAGTGATTCACTTCGTTGGCCAACCGTTGCCGTTGACGAACTGAACGGCGTCCGGGCAAATCTTCGTACCCAAGCGCCGCGACAATTTGATCGGCTTGGTCAATCTTGTCCGGCTCCACCACCAGATCAATATCCAGCGCAGCCCGCAAGCCGGCTTGCGGATAATATCCGCCCAGCATCAGGGCCGCGCCTTTCAGCGGAATGGCGGTGATGTTTTCGGCTTTCAGGGCGGCAATCAATCGCGCTGCTTCGTTGACGTACGCCAAATGCCGAGCCGCCCAAACTTGACTGGTGGCGCGCAACTGCTCGCGATGAGCTTCCGGCACAGAATCCAGCAAACCAGCTCGCCCAAGATTGAACCGCAGCAGCGATGCGATGCTGTGAAATTCGCTGCGACGGGTTGCCGCCGCCCAATCAATTTCCGACGGCGACGCCAGCAATTGCCGCAACCGTGCCGTGCTGGCTTCGGTCGGCAGCAATCCGCTGAGCAACAATTTGTCTGTGGCGCTTATTTGCACAAAAGTTGGCTTAGGTGGGCAGCCCGAAAGAGCGGCGAATCGTTCGCCTGATTTTTCGACAGCGTTTAACAGCATCCTGAGCGTCAAGTTTTGTCGCTGTCACTCCGGGATAACGATAGGCGATGGCAAAAGTATTGAGCACATTCAAATCCGTAGACAAGTTTTGCCAGGTTGGTTCAAGCGGACTAACAAGAGTGAGCAAGGCGTAAAGATTATGAGTTTTTGGAATCGCCATCCCCGCTTCTTCGAGTCGAGCTTTCAAATACTTTTCCGCGCATTGTTGTGTGTGATAACAAGCGGCGTCGTAATTCGGCTGCTTTCGAGCACGATAGGACATTTGCGCCGTCACGAAATCGCCTTCAGCTTTATCAATCCATTCCTGTGTGCTGAGCTTCATAGGTGACCTTACCGTGCTGAACAATTTGCTGCATGAATCCGTCTTGCATAGCCAGACGATCCATAACTTGCTGTGGCGTACGAACAATCAAATCCAGCGCCATCGGAGGATTGATTTTTGTCAGGATTCGAGCCGCTTGCTGTAATGGGCTTCCTTCAAACGGCATGACAACCATCAAATCCACATCGGAAAACGGTCCGGGAGTTCCGTAAGCATGCGAACCGAAAAGGACAATTCGCTCCGGTTTGAACTCATGAGCGATTTGTTCGCAAAGCGTGTTGATTTGTTCTGGTGTGACGGTTTGAAGCATTGTCTGGTGCCTTCCTCATTTCTCGGCAAACGTACTTTGCGCGGATTCGCGGCTTTTCGTCAAGCTAAACACTTAGCCCAACGGCACGCATCAATTCCAGCGCGTTGCTTCGTTGCACGACGCCAGGCTGCATGCGGTAATCGAAAATCATCTTGCCGTTTTCCAGCCGGTCTTCGAAATGAACGTTCGTGGCGTGTTCGCCCATCGTCTCGGCAATTTGGGTCAGCGCCAAATCGTGCGTCGTCACCAAGCCGATGGCTCCGCGTTTGACCAAACTGCGGACGACAGCTTCGGCTCCGATGCGCCGGTCGTGCGAATTCGTGCCGCTCAGAATTTCATCCAGCAAAAACAGCAGCGGCAGCGGTTCATTCGTTAGCTCGACGATTTGTTTCAGCCGGGTAATTTCCGCGTAAAACCGCGACGCGCCGGTTTGCAGCGAATCCAGAATGTGAATCGAAGCGCCAATGGTCAGCGGAGACACGCGCAACCGTTGCGCGCAAACCGGCGCGCCAGCCAGCGCCAGCACGACGTTGATGCCAACGGTTCGCATCAACGTGCTTTTGCCGGACATGTTCGATCCGCTGACGATCATCAGTTGTCGCTGGCTGTCCAATCGCACATTGTTGCGAATGCAGCGAGCCGCAGGCAACAATGGATGCCCCAACGCTTCGCCGTTAAAACAGGCTTCGGATTCGACAATTTCAGGGAAAGGATTGTTCGGTCGTTCATAGCCAAAATTGGCCAGCGAGTTCAACGCTTCGATTTCGGCGACGGTGTCCAGCCATTCGCCAATGTGCGAACCCGTAGTTTGCCGCCAGCGTTCAACAGCGACAGCGATTTGGGCAGGCAACAACAACAAAAACGCAATCGGCGCGAAAAATTGATTCTTCGTCCAATCCAGAACGTCCAGCAGCCGGTTCAGCTTCTCAATCTGTTTTGATGGCGGCAACCCATTGGTGTTGAGTTGGGATCGCAGCGCAACCAACTTCGGGGAACTAACCGGCTCGTGTTCCAGTCGCGCCAGAATTTCCGCCATCAACTTCAATTCGCGGCTTGGCCGTTCGACTGCCGAAATGATGTGCTTCACTGCGTTGCCGTAACGTGAATAAAAAAGCAGCAAGATGATCAACGCCGCCAACATCGGCAACCGAACACTGAATGCCAGCCACACGGCGACAGTTCCAACCGCCAGCAACCCCGTGATCGCAGTGGAAATCGCCAACGCTCGAATCTGAGCGGTGGTAAAAACCGGCGAAGCCTTTCCCCAAGCTTCAATCTCTTCCGTGTGAATGCCCGCTCGTATTTCAGCGCCGAGCAGCGAAAGTTCTTCGCGCAAATCCAGCCGCAAACGAAGCTCTTCGACC
>ERZ650309.1358-NODE-1358-length-11479-cov-4.101015_pt1 | contig 11479 bp, 4 predicted proteins | sample MGYA00376245_ERZ650309 | MGnify/ENA primary metagenome ERZ650309 (study PRJEB26733, sample SAMN07839294) | wastewater metagenome | biome: urban; feature: wastewater treatment plant; material: waste water | place: USA: North Carolina | collected 2016-04-26 ...
CTTGGGCCATAGATCCCGTAGGTGTGCAACTGATTGGCGAAGTCTGTGTCGAGATCGGCGTGGGCCGTGGCCGAATTCGATACTGCCACAACGATTCCGATGCCAGCTGCGGCCAGCGCGTGTACGGCTCGGTGATGTCGCGTCATTCAGCGCGTCCTCCCTGATGGTGGATCGCCACAATCGTCAGCCGATCGCAGTGTTCGTCATGAAGCTATTCAGGTAAGTGGATGGAGTCAATCCACTTACCTGAATAGTGTCTCGGCTTACACTGCGGGGGTGATGACCGGCCCAGCCACAGATCGACCACTGCGTAAGGACGCCGTGCGCAATCGTCAGCGAGTGATTGACGCGGCGCGCGATCTGTTCGGTGTCGAGGAAGGCGGCGAGTTGCGCTACGGACTGATCGAGCAGGCGCAGGGTGGCACGCTCCTCATCGACGAGATCGGCTACGCCGTCAAGGTCCAGGGCGGCCGATACCGCGAGGAGGCGCGCAAGGCGCGGACGGAGGTGGCGCTGCTGAAGCCGCTGGCGCACCCGCCGGCGCTCGTGCCGGTGTTCCTGCATCTGGGCCTGGGGCTGATGCTGGGCTTCTTCATCCCGCCGTACCTCGACGCCTGGTACCGGCAGGCGGCGGCGATGCTGGAGCCGACTCGCTTGGGTGCGGTGCTGTACGTCGGGGATGGCAAGCCCACGGTCGGGGAGCTGTCGCTGCCAGCGCTGCGCGAGCGACTGGCGAGCTTGCCACAGCCGCTTCGTCTGTACGCGGTCGGAATTGGCGATGATGCGAACCTGGACTTGCTATCGGGGCTGGCTGCGGTGAGCGCGGGACAGTCCTTCCGCGTTGGGGATCGCAGTGCAGCGGCAGAAACGGCGCTGCAAGTGGTCACGCACGTCAGTCGTCCGGCGGTGAGCAAGCTGAAGATCGATGTCGGAAGCTCACTCGATCGGGTGTACCCGCGTGAGACGGTGGCGGTGCGAGCGGGCGAGCCGTTGTTTGTGCTGGCGCGACTGAAGAAGCGGCTGCCACAGAGCATCACCATCGAGGGCGTGCAGCTTGGACAGCCGTTTAAGCGCAGCTATCGACTGGAAGGTCACGGCATCGACAACACGTCGGATCTGCGGCTGCGCTGGTCGCAGGCTCGGCTGCATCAGCTGCTGGAGAGCGGTGGTTCCGTCGAAGAAGTGGCGGAGCTGGGCGTTCGTCAGAACCTGATTACGCCGTATACGTCGTACTACGTGCCGAGTGAGGAAGAGGTGTCGCGGCTTGCGCGCTCGATTCCTGAGGTTCGCGCGGCGGGCTGTAGCAGTCGGTCGCCGATTTCCTTTAGTAGGAGTGAGTCCGCCCCGGCGGCAACGTCGGCTCCGATGGTGGTTGCGTCGGCGGATGCTCCCCCGCCACCGCCGGTGATGGCGGAAGGCAAGATGGGCAACAAAGACCGTCGTCGCAGCAAGCAGGACAGCGAAGAGCAGAGAGAACAGGCTAAGCCGGCGCGAGAATCGGCTGAGGTTCTGAATTCGCTGATGGACAAGCCGATGGCTCCCAGTGCGTCGGCTGCGGCCACGCTTGCGCGCGATGAAGCCTACGCGGGAGCGCCCGCCAAGAAGGCCAAGCGCAGCGCGGCCCAAGAAAAAGCAGAACTGGATGATGTGGACGCGCTAAAGGACCTACCGGGAGACGGCTTTGGTCTGGTCGGAACGGGCAAAGGCGGTGGCGGCGCGGCGGGCTCGGGTGAAGGAACGATAGGACTTGGCTCGCTCGGGACGATTGGTCATGGCGCGGGCGGTGGCTACGGCAGTAAGACCGGCGCGAGTCGAGGAGCTCGCGTGCTTAGCCCAGACCTGGTGCTTGGTATGGCGGAAGTGCGTGGCGGGATCGACAAAGAGATCGTCCGTCGCATCATCCGTCGTCACATCAGCGAAGTGAAGTTCTGCCAAGAGCGCGAGATGCACCGAGGCGGCGCGAGCGTGGGACGGGTGGTCATTCTGTTTTCGATTGGTGTAGATGGCGGGGTGAAGACGAGCTTGGTGCAAAGCTCGACGGTGGGAAATGCATCGCTAGAGCAGTGCGTGGCTGGGGCAGTACGTCGCTGGGAGTTTCCAAAGCCGCGCAGCGGTAGCCCGGCGGTGGTCACGTATCCGTTTACGTTCAAAGGCGATGGCATCAGCAGCGGCTATCAGGAAGTGGCGATGCCGTCGGTGGAAATCTCGACGCCGGATGTGACGGTGGTGGTCGGAATTGTGTCGCACCGGCCCAGAGGCTGCTCGGCGGCGTCGATGCAGCCGCTTGATGAGCGACGACAGCTGTGGAAAGAGCGCTTGTCGGGGAGCGTGCGCAAGGCGATGGAAGTGCTGCAAGACGCCGAGCATGGCTGCGAAGTCCGTCGCTGGACCGATCGTCGTGAGCTGCTTCGTCTGATGCTGCGCAACGTCGGTGGTCCACGCGGGATGGTCGAGCTGTATAAGAACCTGTCCGAGGAGCCCGATGATCAGGAATACCTGCGTCACTCGATCCTCGGTGAGGTGCGCAGTCCGCGCGATCTGCGGGTGGTGTACGACGGGCTGGGGCTGGGCGATGAAGAGCGCGCGCTGCTTGCGCAAGAAGTGGTGGCGAAGGCCAAGTCGCTGCCGGACAAGCTGACTCGGCTGACGGATCTGCTGGCGAAGTGGCCGGAGGATCTGCGGCTGCGCATCTTGCGGATGGAGACGGAAGAAGCGCTGGGCGAAGCGGACGCGGCGCGCCGGACGGCAGAGGAGATTCAGGTCGATCCGTACGCGGATGCGCAGGCGCGGACGGCGGTGGGCGAGCTGCTCGTGCGACTGGGTGATGAGGTGGGTGCGCGACGGGCGTTTTCGGAGATCGTCGAGTTTGCGCCGCAAGATCCACTGGCGCGGCGACGGCTGGGGGATCTGTATCGGGCGCACGGGCTGTTTGACGAAGCGTATCGTCAGTATGAGACGCTGCTTCAGCTTCAGCCGGGGGACAACTCGGTGCTGATCCTGCTGGCAGCGGCGGCGGCGGGTTCGGGCAAGGTGGAAGAAGCGCTGGGTCTGGAAAAGCGCGTGGTCGGCGATGCAGAGCCGGGCAGTGAGAGCGGTCTGGCGAAGGTGGCGCTGCTGTGGTCAAGCCTGCGACTGGCGGAGCTGCGCGAGCAAGCGCGGACGCTCAAGGGCAAGGACACGGCGGAAGAGCTGGCGCTTTTGAACCTGCGGGCGCGACAGAGTGGCATCGAAGGTCTGTATCGTCCGGTGCGGGTGTTTCTGTCGTGGGCGCACCCGGAGGCGGACTTGGATCTGCGGGTGGCGGCTCCGGGGGAATCGGCGGGTCCAGCGATGGACTTGGCGCCGCAGTTTGGTCTGCTCGGCTGGCACAGCGACAAGGCTGCGTCGTCGCGCGGGGAATACGTGATTGAAGTCCGTCGGCAAGATCGCGCCAGAGCGATTGGCTACGACGTGGTGTTGGAAGTGGTGGTCGCGGAAGGTCAGAACGACGAGCGACTGCAAAGTAGCAAGTTCAGGATGGCGGGCGAGCTGGACTCGCGTCGCTTCCTGCTGCGAGACGGACGGCTTTTGCCCCAGTAATGAGGTCGCCATGAAGAGCTTTGCGCAGGTTCGCAACAAACAAGTGGGCGGCCGCTTCGTCCTGGCCTGGACGCTGTCAGCGGCGCTGTGGATGACGGGCTGTCCCAAGCCTCCGACGCAGGAACCGACGGTGGCTTCGGTGGAAGCAAGCCGAGACGGAGCGACGATCACGGCGGGCAAGACCCAGCTGCCGATTCAGCGCAGTCATCGCTTGGTCGCGGGCAGCGTGGTGACGACTCCGCCGGGAGTTCGTGCGTCGCTGTACCTGGATGCAGGCGCGTGGGTGCTGCTCGATCAGGGCAGTGTGCTCAAGCTGCTCGACAAAGGCATTGAGGTGGTGAGTGGTCGGGCGTGGATCGATGCGCGCGTCGGAACCGATGTGCCCGTGGTGGCGGCGGGCGTTTCGCTGACAGCGCAGCGGGCGGGCCTGGCGGTGACGATGACCGAGGGGGGCGCGAAGATCTATTGCGCGAGCGGTCAGGTGGCGTGGAAAGGCGAAGCGAAGTCGGGTCGGCTGGAGTCTGGTCTGACGCTGCTTGTGTCCGCGAAAGAGGCCAAGCAGACGGCGCAAGCGCTGTGGGACGACTTCACGCTGGGACTGGCTGAGCCGGGACCGCTGCGTGCGCTGGAGCCAGCAGGCGTGGGTCAGCTGACGGCGCGACCAGCGACGGGACTGGGGACAGCGCGGACGCCGCTGATTGTGCGTGCTCACGACGTCAATGTGTCGATAGATGGCGACATGGCGACGACGACGGTTGAGCAGACGTTCTTCAATCCGCGCTCGGAGTACTTGGAAGGTCTGTACACGGTGCGGCTGCCGGAAGCGGCGATCTTGGAACACTTCTCGGTGGCAGACGGCGACCAAGTGCCGCGTCGAGGCACGGTGATGCCGATGGATCGCCAGGGCGGCGGGCTGTCGAGCTTTTCCGCAAACCTAGAGTGGGCGGGCGCAGGTCGCTATCGCGGCTTGGTTCGCAACATTGCGCCGGGAAAAGTACGCAAGGTGGTGCTGCGCTATCGCGAGTGGCTGCCGCACATTCCCTACTCGGACGCAGTGCGTCGTACCTACGTCTACCCGATGGGACAGAGCGCGCAGATGCAAGCGGGCTCGCTGTCGAACCTGGGAGAGTTTTCGCTGTCGGTGGATGTGGCGCAGGCGCAAGCGGCGGCACTGCAAGCAGGACTGGGCGCGCAGATCGAAGGATCGATGGTGACGCTGCGGCGCAGTGACTTCAAGCCGTCAGCGGACTTTGTGCTCGATCTGATCGACGGCAAAGAGCGGGTGAGTGAGCGGCTTGTGGCGTTCCGAGGGGACGAGCTGGACGGTCAGCGCTATCTGATGGTGCAGCCGACGCCAGCAGCGGGAAAGCCGAGCAAGGGCCTGGATGTGGTGCTGCTCGTCGATGTGTCGGCGGGAACGGATGAAGCGCGGCTGAGCCTGGCCAAGAGCGCGGCGCAAGCGGTGCTCAAGCGACTGACGCCAGCGGATCGGGTCGCGGTGGTGGCGGCGTCTCTGTCGTCGGCGACGCTGGGTAGCGAAGCGATGGGTCCGGCGACCAAAGAGCGGATTGATCAGCTCGATGTTCAGCTTGCGAAGCAGACGCCGGGCGGAGCGACGAACCTGCAGCAGGCGTTTTTGCGCGCGGTCGAGCTTCTGCCGCGCGGGCAAGGCGCGGTGATCTACATCGGGGATGGTCGTCCGACGGTGGGCGCGCTGACTCCGAATGATCTGAAGGCGCAGCTTCAGCAGCTTGGGGATCTGCCTCGGTTCTTTGCGGCAGCGGTGGGCAGCGATGCGAATGTGGCGCTTCTGGAGTCGCTGTGTCACTCAGGGACGCGATCGGGTGTGGTGCGCATCGAAGACGCGCCGGATGCGTCGCGGGCGGCGCTGTATCTGCTGGAACGGGTGGCGCAGCCAAGCCTGACCGGCGTCAAAGTAGAGCTGGGTGAAGGCGCGGATGTGGTCTATCCCGACGAGCCGGTGACGCTAGAGAGCGGCGATGCGCTGACGGTGGTGGCGCGGCTGCGTGCGGATCGAGCGGCTCCGTCGAAGCTGGTGCTGCGCGGACTGCGGGACGGACAGCCGTTTGTCGAGCAGCGCGATCTGACGGTGCGGAACCTCGAAGACGGCGGGGACTTGGCTCGACGCTGGGCGCTGTATCGGATGCAAGGTCTGCTAGAGCGGGCGTCGGGAAAAGAAGCGATTTTGGACATCGGCAAGCGCTTTCAGGTGGTGACGCCGTGGACCGCGATTGTCGTCGAGCCGTCGGGTGGAGAGAGCTATCGTCCGATGGTCGGTGAGCTGGAGTCGGGACAGTTTGTGCCGCCGTCGCTGCGTGGACAGGCTCCGCAAGACTCGGCGATCGTGCTGGAGTCGGGCGTGTCGACGCAGAGCCTGCGCGCGGTGAGCGTGAGTGAGATGTATGTGCGGGCGCTCAAGTCGCAGAGCAGCGCGGCACGGCTGTGTTATGAGCGACGGGCAGCGGGAAATCCGGGTCTGTCGGGTCGCGTCGAGCTGAAGCTGAAGGTTGGCATCGACGGGCTGCCGAAAGATGTCAAGGTCTCGTCGTCAACGCTGCGCAACAAAGAGATCGACGACTGCATCGAGCGAGCGCTGCTGGCGGTGAAGCTGCCGGTGTCTCCCGACGGGAAGCTGCACGATGTGGACTACGCGCTACAGCTCAATCAAAAAGAGCACGACGACGGGCCGCAGCGCTGTAGTCCGGCGTCACGGGCGTATCTACAAGTGCGTCGGTCGCTGTGGCGAGAGCGCTTGTCGAGTCATCCGGGCGTCGAGGGTGCGATGACGGTGTTCCAAGAGGCGGATGCGCGCTGTGAGCTAAAGACGTGGCTCGATCGACGGGCGCTCATCGATTTGATGCGTGTTCACGTCGGTGGCACGGCGCAGCAGGTCGATCTGCATCATCGCTTCGACGACAGTGAGTATGCGCAGGAAATCCAGTCGCATCTGCGTCGAGAGATCCTGCGTGCGGTGCGAACGGAAGCGGACATTCGGGCGGCGCAGAGTGGGCTGGCGCTCGACGGTGGTGTCGATGAAGCACTGCTTGCGCAAGAGCTGAAGAAGACCAAAGGAATCGCGGATCAGCTGACGGTGATTCGTCGCTTTTTGGCGCTGCTGCCGGACTCTTTGTCGCTGAAGCTGAAGCTGCTGGCGCTGCTGGAAGAGGCGAGCGCGGAAAAAGGGCTGTCTGCGACGGGTCAGCAAGCGCTGTTTGCCGAAGCGAACCGGCTGATTGAGTCGCTGCGCGTCGATCCGGGCGCTGATGCGGCGATTCGTCAGGCGGTCGGTGAGTATCTGATCCGTCGCGGGGAAGGGGCCGAAGGTGCGCGCGCACTGTCGGAGATCGTCGAGTTTGCACCGTTCGATCCGTGGGGACGACGACGGCTTGGTGATCTGTATCGCGCACACGGATTCTTCGACGCTGCGTATCGGGAATATCAGGGGCTCAGCTGGCTTTTGCCACAGGATGACAGCGTGCTGCTGCTGCTGGCGGATGCAGCGGTGGGCGTCGGACGAACGGACGAAGCGCTGCGGCTGACGAGTCGGGTGGCAGAGTCGGTGGGCGCGCAGAAGACGCAGAAAGGGGCTCCGGCGTGGGCGCGGGCGCTGTATGCGGTGCGGATGGCTCGGCTGGTCGACGAGGCGCGACGCAAGGGCGATCAGAACCTGCTCGGGCAGCTCAAAGCGCGTGGACGCAGCGACGGAATTTCCAGCTACGCAGGGCAGATGCTGGTCGCGGTGACGTGGTCGCATCCCGATGCGAAGCTGCAGCTTCAGATTGCTCCGCCGGGGAAGGGGAGTGTGTTTCAGGGCGCCAGCATGTCGGGCGGTGAGGTCGGCATCGAGGCGCAGCGCTATCCGCAGACGCAGCCGGGTGAGTGGCAGATTCGCGTGATCAAGCCGAGCATGGCGCTGGGTGCGGGCGAATACAAAGGCGAGCTGATGGTTTTGTTACACGCTGGAACGGCGGAAGAGACGATTCTGCGACAGCCGATCTCGGTGAGTGCGGGCTTTTCGTCGGTGAAAGAGTTTTCGCTGCGCGGTAGCGCGCTGACTCCGATTCCCACCAAGTAGCGCGGAGATAGCGCTCGTCGTTTCGGGCGAATCGCTTCGGCGATATTCTCTGCGGATGCCAAAACTCAAACTCCCGGTCCTTTGCACGCTGGCGCTCGTCGGCTGCACGAGCGAAGGACTTGATACCCTGGTTCCTCACTTTGATCCGCCCAGCTCGACGACGCTTCCGTCGGTCAACTCGCTGGTGCATGTCATCAACCTGGATGCCGAGCCGACGATCTGCTATTCCACCGATGGAAGTCCCGTCGAGTGGAGCGATGGTAGCTGTGCCAAGAAGCTCGACGACAGCCGTGCAATTGCGGTGCCCGCGTGCGGCTTCAACCTGATTCGCATCGCGTGGCCGACGGGCAGCGACGAAGCCAACTACAAGGTGGAAAGCGAAGCCTGTGCGTCCAGCTGCGAGCCGGTGGTTCCATGGCCAAACGGCGAGCTGGCGCAAGCGTTTGCGCGCTGGACCGACGAGGTCAAGTGCATGCTCAACAACTGCCAAAACCCGTCGAGCACCGGCAACTGGTCGATGAACTGCGACTCGGGAAAGGTGAGCTGGAACGTGAGCCTCAATGGGCTGCGCGCGATCAGCACGTTCACCTACGAGTCCTGTGCGCACTCGGTCAGCATTGACGTCAGCGACGGAGGCAAGACGGTCTCTCGCAAGTTCAACTTGGTCATTTCGGGCAAGCTGGTTCAGGACACCGACTTCGACGGCAGCGGCAACGAAGGCGGCAACGTCACGATCGCGGGTGACTTCACAGGCAAGATCAACTCGCGGATGGTGCTCGACAGCAAGCAGCGCACGGGCGGTACCGTCGATGCGGGCTGTACGCTCGATCCAATCGACGGCAAGCAGTGTGCGCCCGGCGGAGCGACGATTGCGTACAACTTTCCCGACTGGAGCTGTCGCGGCGGCATCTGTCCGGTCGCTGCGTCGGGAACCTGCAAGCAGCCTGACAGCGATGGCGACGGAGTTACCGACGACAAAGACAACTGTCCGATGGTGGCGAACACGGATCAGCTCGATGTGGATCGCGACGGCGTCGGTGACGAGTGCGACAGCGAGCCGGCATTTGCGCTGCTTCGCTTCAAGGTCGGGAGCCGCTGTCTGACGCTGGGGAGCAAGAAGCAAGTTCACTCGACCAGCACCTGTGAGCCGACGGATCCCAAGCAGCAGTGGCAGATGTTTCCGTCGGGAAATGCCTATGGATTCCGCAATCTGTCGACGGGAGAGTGCCTAAGCCAGAGCGGCGTGCTGGCGGGACCGTGGACGGTGGTGACTGCGCCGTGCGACGGAACCGACAAGCAGCGCTGGAAGCTGGAAGCCTATAACCAAGGCGGCACCGACGCGAAGTATCCGCTGCGGATGCACAATGCCGCCGAAAACTTCTGCATTTACACCGACCTGACCGGGCTGGTCTACGGAACGGCGCTCAACTGCGACTTGGCTGGAACAGAGTCCAATCGCAAGGTCGGCGTGTATCTGGGCGGCGCGTTCGAGAAGGCTCCGTTTGTTCCATAGCCCAATGTAGGAATCGGGTAGGAATCGGGTAGGAATCGAGTAGGAATCGAGTAGGAATCGAGTAGGAATCGAGTAGGAATCGGCTGGGTTCGATTCCTACTCGCGGCGCTACGCTTTGAAGGCGCTGGCGTCGGGCAGACCGCTTCCCGCTAGATCGGCACCCATGGCGGTGAGTACGCCGGAAAAGATGTCGGGCTCATTGGGGGTGAGCTTGCCGACCTGCGGTGCGCCGGTGCGCGCGTCAAAGCCGTAAGTGAGGGTGGTCAGCGGATCGACACCGCCCAAGATGGTGTTGCCTTTGACCATCGGGGACAAAAGGACAAAGCCGTTGTTCAGATCATGTCCGCTGCCGAACGTGGTGGCGCTGTCGGGACGATTGCGGGTCCGGCCAAAGTCGGTGGCGACATAGATCATGGTGCGATCCCACAGGCTCTCTCCGGTTGCGGCGTCAAACGGTTCGGACTTGAGCAGCGTGATGAGTTTATCGACGGTGCCCATGATCCGATCCCACATAAACGCCTGACCGCTGCGGTGATCGTTGTGGCTGAAGTCAAACGCGAGCGGCGGATTGAACAGTCCGGTGCCACCACCGAGCTTGACGTTAAAGTCGGGACCGATCGTGACAGCGGAAGAGACACGATACTTGATGAGCAGGAATGCGAGCGCAGCCTGTCCCGCAAACGGATCATCAAAGAACGTAGGAAGCACTTGTCGGACGCGCGCACCGTCGGGAGACGTCGCAAGTCCATACTGCGTAAGCGGAATCTGCGGTGGCATATCCGGCAGTACGTTCAGCTTGGTGATCAGGTCTTGGGCTTCCAGCGTAGAGCTGGCCGCGCTCTGGGCGAGCCAGCGCTGCATCGACACCGCATCCGAAAACGTCTGACCAAAGACAGACTGCGTGTGCAGCTCATCGCGGGCCTTGCGCGCCAGATCCACCACGTCTTTACCGGGGGCTCCCAGAATGCCGCGCGTGCCATCCAAACCGAGCGGCCACAGCGACGGATTGGTGACGGTTTCAGAGTACATCGCCGCAGGAAGGGAGTCGTCTACGCCGCGCTCTGTGTAGCCACCAAACGCCATGTTGACGTTGGGAACTGGCATTCCCTGTCCGAACTGGAGCGCAACACACTCCTGAAGGGTGCGTCCCTTCCATGCGTTGTTTCCGGTGATGGAGCGCTTTTGGGCTATGACGTGATTGACCGACGTTCCCACCGAGGTCGCAACCAGCATGTCATCGGCGTACTTTTTGACAAACGCAAGCTGGTCGGTGTTCACCGGAATCGGAATGCTCCCGATCTTCGCAGAAGAGTGACGCACCGCGCGGAACGGACTTCCGGGGACGCTCTGCACAGACGCATCTGGGAATGCGTTCAGACGAATCGCATTGGCACCCGCTTCGGATTCCCGAACCGCGAGCATTCCGTCGACAATGCTGGCTCCTCCTGCTGCTGCGATCACGACCAAGAACTTGGGCTTGGTGCTGAGCGGATCGATGCGGGTTCCGAGCTTTTCACGCGACTGTGGAGTCTCTAGCGACTGACGACAACCGATCAGAAAGGGAGACAGCGAGGTCGATCCGGCAGCCAGGAGTCCCAGTGCAGAGAGCGCCTCTCTTCGCGACAGTCTTCCGCTATTTCGTAGTGACATCTGCTTGGCTCCCTTTAGTAAAAGACCGACTCTGCGGACGATAGGATCGCGAAACAGACAGCCTGCATCCACGCGCGTGCGGGCTCTGCGTTTCCGGTCGTTTCGATGTCTTTGGCAAGTCGAACGTAGCGCTCCAGCTCGTTGCGATAGGGATTGCGCAGATACACCCGCTGCGTCAGCAGTCCGATCACACCACGAACCTCGGGACCATCCACATTCCCAAGCTTTTTTCCACTCAAGGGAACGCCGCGAAAGATCACTGCTGCGGATGGATTGTCCAGATCCGCACTGACGCGCTGCGTACACGCTGTCCACGCCACGCGCTCTGCAACAATCGGAGTCGTGGTGGCTGTAGCGTTTGGTGATTCATACAGTCCGGCTCCGTAGGGATCGACGCCTCCCAGCGCGACGTTGTGTACCGCAGCGGTACAAGGATACAGTCCCAGCTCCAGACAGACAGACTCTGGACGAAGCTCAAGTGCCGTCGCAAAGTCTGTGTTCAAGCGCTCTGGACCTTTGAAGCGGATGTTGCCGCGCGCAGACTTCGCAACCGGAGTGGCCGGCAGCTCTAGGACATCGGGATCAGGGGGCGCTTGGGCGGAGTCCGTACACGCTACGCACAGCGCAGCACACATGAGGAG
>ERZ650309.1359-NODE-1359-length-11478-cov-5.683008_pt1 | contig 11478 bp, 13 predicted proteins | sample MGYA00376245_ERZ650309 | MGnify/ENA primary metagenome ERZ650309 (study PRJEB26733, sample SAMN07839294) | wastewater metagenome | biome: urban; feature: wastewater treatment plant; material: waste water | place: USA: North Carolina | collected 2016-04-26 ...
GTGTCGAGCACGTGGGTGGTCAGCTTGCCCATGGTTTGCTTTCGATGATGCTTGCGGGAACGCCAAAAGTGTATACACTTTGCTCGCGCAATCAAGTACCAGAACCCACCGACATGCCGCGCAGCAGCCCCACCCTGCAGGTCGTCCGCCCCTCGGCGAAGACGAGCAAGCCGCGCGCCAGCGCGGAGGCGGGCACCAGCACGCAGCGCATCGTCGAGTCGATCACCACCGCGATCGTCGAGCGTCGCCTGATGCCGGGCACCAAGCTGGCCGAGCAGAAGATCGCCGACATCTTCAAGGTGTCGCGCACGCTGGTGCGCCAGGCGCTCAACCAGCTCAGCCGCGACAAGCTGGTGACGCTCGAGCCGGCGCGCGGTGCCCCGCCGATCAGGTCTGCCAGGGCGGCCAGTGGCAGACCGTCGACCTGCCGGCGCCGGCCAGCGATCGTTGGGTCAGCTTCGGCAACGCGCTCACCCTGCATGGTCAAGCCATGCAGAACCCCGGCATGCTCGCCGGCAGCTGGACCGGGACCCCCATCGCTGCGGGCGGCCAGTGCACGTCGGTACAACAAACCGTCATCACGCCGGGCACCCTGAGCAGCCCGTTGACCGCTCAAGGCCAGCCCGACGCACCCCTGACGTTCCAGGTGGCGCCCACCGCATTCACAGTCAACCTGACCGGCAACTGCCTGTGGGTGCGCCACGCGTGAGACGCTGTCAGCAATGACTCGTCGACTTCTCGCCGTCCTCGTGACCATCGTGGCCGCAATACTGTGCGGCGCGCCGGTCGCTGCGGCCGATCCGGCCACCGATACGTCGTGCACCCCCGCGTTAGAGGGAGTGACCACGAAAAAGCTCGAGGCCGATGTCGTCATGTTGTGCCGTGACGGAATGTGGTACCCACAACCGGCCGACACCCCGCCGAGCAACCGCTGGGTCAGTTGGGGCCCGACGCTGACTCTGCGCGGTCAAGCGCTGCCCAACCCGAATATCGTCATGGGCCGTTGGCTTGCCAGGCCGATCGGAGAGTGGACCCGCTGCCGTGCCGTGCAACAGACGGGCGTGGCAGCCGGGGCGATCAGCAAGCCGGTAGATGACCAGGGTTCAACCGACGTACCGATGCTGTTCGACATCGTCACAAACGTCGTCAACATCCACTTCAGCGGTTACTGCCTCTGGACCCTGCAGCCCTGATTTTCAGGCGCAGATCGTGACGAATCCCAACGGTCCCGTCGCGCACGGCGGGTTGAAGTAGACGCCCGGTGCCGGACCATTCCAGCCGGGGCCGTTCCAGTCGCCGCGTCCCCAACGACCGTGACCGTGACCGTGGTCATCCCAGTCGTCGCCACCCCAGCCATGATCCTGCGAAAACATGCCCGGGCCGACACCCGGCGCGGCGCTCGCCACACTGGTACCTACCCCCAGGAACACTCCACTCGCGGCTACAGCGACAGCAGTACCAGCGACAATTCTTTTAAGCGTGGTCATGAGAAAACCTCCACAAACAAACAATCAGCGATTCAAAACGCACCTGACCTTACATACGCTCTACGCCTCAATAATATTCCCCGCTGCAAGCCCCAATTATGAACTCTCACAACATGTTTGCTGTTCTTAAATGACCCGGGCGTCAATGCTGCACACAGCAACATCCGGTAGTCGGACCACTGTTTCTGACGGGCAAGTCAGCGGTTCCAGATTGCCGTTCACTTTGCCCACGTACTCTGGACACATGCTCAAGAAGTGCTCAGTCGCGGTATCCGCAGCAGCCGTCGCGGTTGCCATGGCGATCGGTATGGCCTCTCCCGCCTTTGCCGACCCCGCGAACTCCACCGACCAGCAATTCCTGCAGGCCGTCAAGACCAAGGGCGTCCACATCGCCGACTCCACCGCGCTGCGGTTGGCCAAATCGACCTGCCTGGTGCTGCAGCAAGGCGGCACCCTCGAAGACGCGCTCGCACACATCAAGTCCGGTTCCAACCTGAGCGACAAAGACGCCATGACATTCGGCGGCTACGCGGTCTACAGCTACTGCCGCCAATACCTGCCGAAGGGCAACTGACGTCACGACAACGTGTGCGCCGCCTCCATGAGCATCCAGCCGGCCAACTGAACCGACAGGTCACGTTCCGCCACATCCGATGAGGGCAGCTGCGGAATCTGCGCCTCACGGTCCCAGAACGCAGCGAACAGCGGCAGGCCCTCGACGATTTTCCGGTTGTCCCAGGCAGTGTTCGCTGAGCTGAGCACCAACCGCCGCGCTGTCGACCGGGCCTGTTCGTCGGCAGCGGAGGCGCCTGGCAACGCCGTCGCAACCAACGTCAGGTAGCGCGCCGTGATAGCGGCGAACAATCCACCGTCGCCGCCGCCGGCACCGACGAGCACTCCGCCCGGCGCCATGTGGTCCCATACCGCCGCCACCAACCGGTGCACCCGAGCACTGTGCCGCGGGTCAGCGGTGCGTGCTGCCAACTCCACCTCCAACCCGAGCACGACGCCCTGGCAGTAGGTGTACTGCGCGCGGCTCAGCGAGCCGGATTTGATGCCGTCGAACACCAGGTAGGTCTCAGGGTCGATCAGGGTCTCGTCTATCCAGTCCGCCATCTGCTGGGCCCGACGAAGCGGCCCGCACCGGGCGAGGAAGATGCCTGCGGGCCCATTGGCCGGCGCGTTGAAGAACTGGTCCTGCTTGCGCCACGGGATGCCGCCACCGTCCTCAGGCACCCAGGCGTCCAGGATCTGATCACCCAACGTCGTGAGCGCACCGGGGCGGGCGATGCCGACAAACCGGCCCGAGCGCTCAAGAGCCAAGGCCAGCCACGCCATGTCGTCGTAGTAGGAATTGGTCCACCGCCCGAAGTTGCGCACCCGGTGCCCACGGATCTGCCGCTCAATGATGCTGCGCCGCACCACATCCGGATCACGGATTTCGGCGTCGACCAGACAGTCCAACAGGTGCGCCTGCCACCAGTAGTCCCAGCGGGCGAAGTGTCTCTCGGCATTGGTAGCCGGCCAGCCGACCACACCCAACTGGGTGCCGGGCAAGTACCACAGCCGTCTGACATGGCGTTGCATGATCGCTGCTTCAGCGCTGGCCGCACGGTTTGCCCACACCTGCTCCATGCGGTCCATCCTGCACTACCAGGCCTGTTCGAGGTCCCCATGTTGCGCGATCCAGGTGTGCATCGCGATCCCGGCGGCCACCGCCGCGTTGATGCTGCGCGTCGAGCCGAACTGCGCAATCGATACCGTCAGCAGCGCACCGGTTTTCGCGTCGTCGGTGATGCCCGGGCCCTCCTGTCCGAAGATCAGCAGGCAGTTCCGCGGCAGCATCGTGCGCTCCAGGCGAACCGACCCCGGCACATTGTCCACGGCCACCGGCGTCACGCCGGCGTCCGCGGCGAACGCGAGTAGTTCAGCCGTGGTGTCGTGGTGCTGCAGCCGTTGGTAGCGGTCGGTCACCATGGCGCCGCGGCGATTCCACCGACGCCGTCCCACGATGTGCACCGTGTCGACCGCGAAGGCGTTCGCCGTACGGACCACGGCACCGATGTTGGCGTCGTTGCCGAAGTTCTCGATCGCGATGTGGAGCGGATGGCGCCGCCGATCGATGTCCTCGATGACGGCTTCCCGCGTCCAATACCGGTATGCATCAACGACATTGCGTGCATCGCCGGCGCGCAACAGTTCCGGGTCGTACTTCGCGTCGTCGGGCAGCGGGCCCGACCACGGACCGACACCGGGCGGTGCGCCCCACTCTGTGGGACCCGGTTCGCTCACTGCGAAACCCACAGTGCTGCATGGGTTCCCGCCAGCGCGACGGTGGCATACAGGAGTGCGGCATTGATGTCGCCCTGCGTACACAACGAAGCCCGAACCGAGATGCCGGCCAACGACGTCTCCGGCATCACGAGCAGCGACGAACCGTACACATCACAGGCCCGCGAAATACCGGGCGGAGGAACCGATGGACTTGCCAGAATCATCAGTGGGCCACCACGTTTGACCGATCCGTCGCGGTATTGCAGCGTCTGGCCCGTGATCTCCAGACCCATCAGCATGTAGCCGTTGCCGCTGAACGCTTTCGGGTCGCCCAGCGCCTGCGGCGGCAACTGCGCCCCGTCGGCCCGGAACGCATCGACGCTGGAGGTCTTGACGGTCAACCCGTTGTCGGTGTCCGGCGTCGCCATCAGTCCCATGGGGAAGGCCGCGGGATACGCCACGGTACTGCCCGCGATCCGGTCCTCGGGTGAATACAGATATGCGCCGCGAACCTGCGAGTGATCACGCATCGGACCCAGGCACACCGTGCCGGAAACCTTGTCAGGGTTGACAACTGCGGCCGGGGTGAAGCCCAGGCCGGAAACGCCCGAACACCCGCCGATGACGTTGGCCTCGATCGGATGTGCCAGTGCCCCATACAGTCCCAATCGCAGCGACTGGGCCTTCACGTGCTGACCGCCGGCCTTCGCCGCCGCGGCGTCGATGTCCACCAGGACGTAGTCCGCCTCGAAGCGCAGGTTGACCAGCGACACGTTCCAACCCAGAATCGCTTGCGACTCACCGAGTTTCGCGGTCCCGTAGGACGTCGGCGCAGGCGCGTCGCCAGAGCACGCTGTCATCATGACCGTCAGCAGGATCGCCACAGCGGCGCGCAGGATCCTCATGTGCGGCCGCGGCCGCGGCCGACGATCTTGGTTGCGGCGCGCACCAGGCCGCGTGGGGCCATCCGGCCGGCTGTGGTCAGCGCCTTGTACTGCAGCCCGGGGACGATGACGACCTCGCCCTTGGCCACCGCCGCCAGGGTCTCACGCACGACGTCGGGCACCTCCAGCCAGAACCATGACGGCGTCCCCGCCATGTCGATGCCCGCCCGCTCGTGGAATTCGGTGTGGACGAATCCCGGGCACAGGGCGTGCACGCTGACACCGGTGCCCTCGACGCCATTTGCGAGGCCTTCCGAGAACGCGATGACCCAGGACTTGGATGCCGAGTAGGTCGAGCCGCGCCCCGGCAGCAGCCCGGCGACGCTGGCCACGTTGATGACGGTGCCCTTGCCTGCGTCGAGCATCGATGGCAGCGCGGCGTGGGTCAACTGCATGACCGCGGTGACATTGACGTCCAGCTGGGACTGCAGCAGCGAGTAGTGCGCGTTCCAGAACTCGCCGGCGGTTCCGAAACCGGCATTGTTGACCAGCACCTGCACCCCGGCCGCCAGTCGCACAGCGACCCGCTCACGGTCGGCGGCGACGGAAAGATCCGCCGCGAGTACCTCGACCTCGACGCCGGCATCGGCGCGCAGTTCGACAGCCAACTCTTCCAGCCGCGATGCGTCGCGGGCCACCAGCACGAGGTCATGGCCGTCGGTGGCATAGCGATGGGCGAATCCGGCACCCAACCCTGAGGTCGGTCCGGTGATCAAGGCGACGGGGCGCGACATGCGAGACAGGTTACTTCTCGGGCTTGTTCAGCCCGCCAGGAGATCTACCGCTGGACGTTCGACGCCGAGTGGCCGTTACGGGCCTGCGCGAACTGCGTGTACCGGCCGATGTCGGCGCGACCTGGTGCCTGGTTGCTGCGGCCGGCAGGCAACTCGTTCTGGCGCATCGGGCCGGCGCTGAGCGGACGACTCGGCGAACCACTGCGGCGGGCCAGCGCGGGGCCACCCTGCTGGGTGGGCGGAAGCACGCGGAGGAGGTCGTTGAACTGGCGGACGGTACGCAGGCCTTCATCCCACTGGGCGCGGGTGCTGGTGATCGGCATGGACACCAGGGTCCAGTTCTGCTCGTTCCACATGACCTCGGCGCAGTCGGGTGCGGTGTGGGCGAACGTCACCATCCGCCGGTCGCAGGCACGACGTGCCGCGTCGAGGTTGGTGGAGTAGACCATCCGCGGGCCGATGGCGCCGAGCAGCCAGATGTCGCTCTCGCGGGGTTCGGGGATGTCCTTCAGGCGCAGGTCGACCGCGACATTCGTGCCGATCTTGCGGTGCAGTGCGATGACGGTGGCGACATCGTCGAGATCGAAGATGAACACGGCCTCGCCGCGGATCTGACCGAGGACCACGTTGCGTGCGTGCACGTGCTCGCCGACGGTCGACATGATGCCGCGACTCCAACGCTTGACCAGTTCGGGAGACTCGTGCTCGTAGTCGAAGCCATGCGACTTCGCCCACGACTTACGACGCCGGCCGAGCCCGCGTCGGCGGTCGATGTCTACGTACAGCAGCACCGCCGCACCCACGAAGCAGAGTGCGGAGAGCGTGAACCAGAGCGGGACCATCGGGCCAAGCCTACTTGCTGGCACCCGAAATGCCCGAACTCGAATTGGTCACAACCTTGTTACTTGAGTGGCCTCGAACGCCCAGTGGCCACTTGTCGTACGGAATCTGCGAGAAACCGTGCAACAAGTGGCCACTGAGCAATTACAGGCGTCAGCCCAGGGTCAAACCCTCACCATCAGCCGACACGTGGACGGGGACCACGTCGCCGTCGTGCACCTGACCGGCCAGCAGCATCTTGGCCAACTGGTCGCCGATGGCCTGCTGCACCAGGCGGCGCAGCGGACGGGCACCGTACAGCGGGTCGAAGCCGCGGTCGCCCAGCCACTTCTTGGCCTCCAGCGAGACCTCGAGGGTGAGCCTGCGCTGCGCCAGCCGCTTCTGCAGCTGGGCCAGCTGGATGTCGACGATCTGCACCAGCTCGCTGGGGTCGAGTGCGTCGAACATCAGCACGTCGTCCAGCCGGTTGATGAACTCCGGCTTGAACTTGGCCCGTACCGCCGCCATCACGACCTCTTCGCTGCCGCCCGCACCGAGGTTGGACGTCAGGATCAGGATCGTGTTGCGGAAGTCGACCGTGCGGCCCTGGCCGTCGGTCAGCCGACCTTCGTCCAGCACCTGCAGCAGCACGTCGAACACGTCCGGGTGGGCCTTCTCGACCTCGTCGAACAGCACGACCGTGTACGGACGCCGACGCACGGCTTCGGTCAGCTGGCCGCCGGCGTCGTACCCGACGTAGCCGGGAGGGGCACCGACCAGGCGGGCCACCGAGTGCTTCTCGCCGTACTCGCTCATGTCGATGCGGATCATGGCGCGCTCGTCGTCGAACAGGAAGTCCGCCAACGCCTTGGCCAGCTCTGTCTTACCGACACCTGTCGGCCCGAGGAACAGGAACGATCCGGTGGGCCGGTTCGGGTCGGCCACGCCGGCACGCGCACGACGCACCGCATCGGAAACCGCAGCCACAGCTGCCTTCTGCCCGATGACGCGGCGGCCCAGCTCGTCCTCCATACGCAGGAGCTTGGCGGTTTCGCCTTCCATCATTCGGCCGGCCGGAATACCGGTCCACGCCTCCACGACCTCGGCGATGTCGTCGGGGCTGACCTCCTCCTTGAGCATGATGTTCTCGCGAGCCTGGGCGGTCGGAATGGCCGCGTCGAGCTGCTTCTCCAACGCCGGGATACGGCCGTACCGAAGCTCGGCAGCCTTGGCCAGGTCACCGTCGCGCTCGGCGCGATCGGCCGCCCCGCGCAGGCCTTCGAGTTGTTCCTTCAGCTCGCGGACGATGTCGATGGCGTTCTTCTCGTTCTGCCAGCGCGTCGTCAGCTCGGAGAGCTTCTCCTTGTAATCGGCCAACTCACTGCGCAGCTTCTCCAATCGGTCTTTCGACGCGGCGTCCTCTTCCTTGGACAGCGCCATCTCCTCGATCTCGAGGCGACGGACCAGCCGCTCGACCTCGTCGATCTCGACGGGCCGGGAATCGATCTCCATGCGCAACCGTGATGCGGCCTCGTCGACCAGGTCGATGGCCTTGTCCGGCAGGAACCTGCTGGTGATGTACCGGTCGGACAGCGTCGCGGCAGCCACCAGAGCCGAGTCGGTGATCCGCACACCGTGGTGTACCTCGTAGCGGTCCTTGAGGCCACGCAGGATGCCGACGGTGTCGTCGACCGACGGTTCGCCAACCAGTACCTGCTGGAACCGGCGCTCCAGAGCAGCGTCCTTCTCGATGTACTTGCGGTACTCCTCGAGAGTGGTCGCACCGACCAGTCGCAGCTCGCCGCGGGCCAGCATCGGCTTGATCATGTTGCCCGCGTCCATCGCGGACTCGCCGGTCGCACCGGCACCCACGATGGTGTGCAACTCGTCGATGAAGGTGATGACCTGGCCGGCCGAGTTCTTGATGTCGTCGAGGACGGCCTTGAGCCGCTCCTCGAATTCACCGCGGAACTTGGCGCCGGCCACCATCGAACCCATGTCGAGGGAGACCACGGTCTTGTCGCGCAGGCTCTCCGGCACGTCGCCGGCGACGATGCGCTGGGCGAGACCTTCGACGATCGCGGTCTTGCCGACGCCCGGCTCACCGATCAGCACCGGGTTGTTCTTGGTACGCCGGCTGAGGACCTGGACGACGCGACGAATCTCGGTGTCGCGGCCGATGACCGGGTCCAGCTTGCCTTCGCGCGCACGTGCGGTCAGGTCCGTGGAGTACTTCTCCAACGCCTGGTACGTGCCCTCCGGGTCGGGGCTGGTGACGCGGGCACTGCCACGGACCTTCACGAACGCGTCGCGCAGCGTCTGCGGAGCGGCGCCGTGGTTGACCAGGATCTTGGCGACATCGCTGTCTCCACTGGCAAGGCCGTAGAGCAGGTGCTCGGTGGAGACGTACTCGTCGTCCATCTCGGTTGCGAGGTGTTGGGCAGCGGTCAAGGCCGCGAGCGATTCCCTGGACAGCTGCGGCGTCGAGTTCGCGCCACTTGCGCTGGGCAGGTGGTCCACCAGCCGCTGCGCTTCAGCCCGGATGGTCGACGGATCGACCCCGACGGCCTCCAACAGCGGCGCGGCAATGCCGTCGTTCTGGGTCAGCAGTGCCATCAACAGATGTGCCGGACGGATCTCCGGGTTGCCTGCGGCAGTCGCCGCTTGCAACGCCGAGGTCAGCGCCGCCTGAGTCTTCGTGGTCGGGTTGAACGAGTCCACGACACCTCCCTTTCGTCTGGAGAAAAATGTTTGTCGCTGTTTTCAACGCCGTCAAGGTTGAGTCTGTTCCGCTCAACTCTATAAATTTCCGGGAACTTCAATTTCGGCGTGTGAAGCTCGTCATACACCTTGGCGGTGTACACAGACATTCACCGTGAGTGACACAGGGCGACCGGAAGGCTGGCGATGACAGATTGGATTTCGGTCCTCACCGAGCTGATCCCCCTTGCCTTGGTGATCGCGCTGTCACCGCTGTCGATCATTCCCGCAGTTCTCATCTTGCAGTCCCCGCATGCCCGCATCACCGGCCTCACCTATCTCGCCGGCTGGCTGCTCGCGATCGCCGCGCTCACCGGCATCTTCGTCGAATTGTCGGGTCTGATGCCCGAAACCGGTCAGCCTTCGACAAAGGCCTCCTATGTCCGCATCGTCATCGGCGCATTGCTGATCGCGTTCGGTCTGTACCGGTGGTTCACCCGCGGCCGCACGGCCCACGAGCCGGCCTGGATGCGCAAGCTCAGTACGGCGACGCCGGCGCGCGGGTTCGTGATTGCCGCAGTGCTGGCCGTGGTGAATCCGAAGGTGCTGTTCATGTGCGTCGCCGCGGGCCTGACGATCAACACGGACAGGCTGCCCAACCCGCAGATCTGGCTGTCGGTGCTCTACTTCACCGTGGTGGCAGGCAGTTCTGTCGCGATTCCGGTTCTGACGTACGCCGTCGCCGGGGAGCGTCTGGCCCCCGCGATGGAGCGTCTCGGCGCCTGGTTACACCGCCAGCACGCGGCACTGATCGCCGCGATCCTGATCGTGATCGGACTTCTGGTGCTGTACAAGGGCATTTCACACCTGTAGATCCCGGCTGTACCAGGTCAGGCGGGTTACGGTCTAGGCATGTCCGACTCCGGTGATTTCGAGTTCGAACGGAAATTCCTCGTCCGGGACCTGCCTGCCGTCACGGCGTCAGATCCGAGTCCGGCGCTCATCGTGCAGGCCTACCTGTTCGCGTCCGACGGATATGCCGTACGCGTCCGCCTTCAGGGCCGGGCCCCGATCGACCTCGATCGGCCCGTCGACGCACTGATCGAAGCGCTCGACGCCGACGCCATCGGCACCATGACCGCGAAGGGACCGGCCACCGGCGGCACCCGCTACGAGGCCGAGCGCGAGCTCGACCCGGTGGTGGCCGGGCAGATCGTGCGACGCGCCGATCACGTCGTGACCAAGGTGCGGTATTCGGTGTGGCTGGGCGAGGACGGCTGGATCGTCGACCGCTTCCTGAGCGGCAACGCGCCGCTGCTGCTGGCCGAGGTGGAACGCGGCGGACCCGTCGTCGACCTGGCCATTCCCGCGTTCTGCGTGACCGAGGTGTCCGAAGACGACCGGTTCCGGAACGAGTACCTGGCGAACCATCCGTACGGCGCCTGGGCCGAGACCCACCTGCACGAACTCGACGTCGCGGGACCGACGTTCGTCAGTACCTTGGGGCAAAACCGCTTCGGCGACCTCTGAGTCCTACACTCCGACAGCGTGGGACTCGAAGACCGCGATGCGCTGGCAGTCCTGCGCGCCGCCGTCGACCCCGCGAACGGGGCCGACGAGGTCATCGGGCACTTCTACACCCGCTGGTTCGCGATCGACCCATCGGCGCGTGACCTGTTCCCACCGGACCTGACGACGCAGCGCGCCGCCTTCGGCCATGCGTTGTTCTGGGTCCTGGGCGAGTTTGTCGAACAGCGCGCCGAGGAACCGGTCGCCTTGCTGGCCCAACTGGGCCGCGACCACCGCAAATACGGTGTGACACAACAGCATTACGCCACCGTGGAACCGGCCCTGGTCGGTGCTCTGCGCGATGCCCTCGGCCAGAAATGGGACGACCGCGTCGCCGAGGCCACCGCCCACGCCGTGAACCTGATCGTCGGCGTCATGCGCGGGGCCGCCGACGCCGAGCGCGGCCTGCCGTATCACGACGGCACCGTGGTCGAACTCCACCGGGTCACTCGCGATGTGTCGGTGGTCCGACTACAGCTCGATCAGGCGATCGACGGTTTGGCGCGCTTCCTGGCCGAGCATCCCGAATCCGACGTGACCGCCCGGCTGCTCGGGGATGCCTATCTGCGCCGCGGGGATGCCAACGCCGCCGCCGCGCTCATCCAGCCGCTGCTCGAACGCCAGCCCGATGATGCCGCGCTGCTCGATCTGCTCGGCCGCATCACGCTCGCCCAGGGCGATGCCGCGCGCAGCCGCGAGCTGCTGGCGCGCGCCACCGAACTGGCACCGGCTTCCGCCTTCGGCCGCTATGCCTACGGCATGAGCCTGCTCGCCGCCGGCGACCAGAACCGCGGGCTGGAGGAGCTGCAGAAAGCCGTCGAGCTCGATCCGCACGAGCACGGCCTGGAGTTCGGCCTGAGCGTCAGCCTGCTGCGCGCCGGACGCTTCGACGAGGCCATCGCCGTCGCGCGCCGCCTGCAGCAGAGCCTGCCGGACAAGGCCGAGCCCCTG
>ERZ650309.1360-NODE-1360-length-11471-cov-7.945953_pt1 | contig 11471 bp, 11 predicted proteins | sample MGYA00376245_ERZ650309 | MGnify/ENA primary metagenome ERZ650309 (study PRJEB26733, sample SAMN07839294) | wastewater metagenome | biome: urban; feature: wastewater treatment plant; material: waste water | place: USA: North Carolina | collected 2016-04-26 ...
CGAGCGCGTGCCCGGGACCTCGTGCAGGATGGACTCGACCTCGACGCCCATGCGCACTTCGTGCCCGGCGGCCAGCGGCCCGGGCAGCACGATGTGGTCGGCGATGCGCTCGGCTTCGATGACCTCCAGCGCCAGCGGCACCTTGCTGGCTCCGAAGGGGCGCATGTGCAGGCGCACGAAGACTTCGCCGGCCTCGGCCACCTCGCCCAGCAGCGCGCGCTCCATGTCGGCCAGGTGCAGCTTGCCGCCGGTGTGGCAGCTGTCGGCGCGCGACCATTCGCGGTGCGCGCGCTCGATGTCGTCGTTGACGCGCTTGTTGAGCTCGCCGCGCGTGCCCATCACCTGGGCCTGCAGACCGACGCCGGTGCCGATGGTGTTGTTGACCAGCACGGCCTTGGCGCGTTTGGCGTAGCCGCTGTCGCGCACCATCTGGCGGCTGCGGCTGCGCAACTGGGCGAGCGAGCTGTTCAGCTCGGCATCGGCCGAGGTGGTGGTGCCGCCGAAGTAGGCGGTGGTCTTGGTGTTGCGGGCGCCGCCGTACATGCGCAGGCCGACGCGAGAGCGCTGGCCGGCAGGGGCCAGCCATCGGGCGACGCGGGTGCGCAGGCGTTCAAGCATGGCGCCGATGGTTTCCCACCGGCGCGGAACGGTTAAGGCCGAACCGTTCCGCTCACGCGCGGCCTATGCTGACCTGCAGCTTGCGCGGGTTGCGGCGGCCAGCGGCCATGGCCTGCTCTGCCTGCTCGCGCTTGACGGCGGTGCGCCAGTGGCTGATGACGGCAATGATGTCGGCCGGCGCGCTGAATTCCATCTCGCGCCCGTTGATGCGGTAGCGCCTGGTGGTCGGCGTCCAGGCGGCGAGTGCGGCCTCGGCATCGTCGAGCGCGCGCTGCGCTTGGCTGCGCGTGTCAAGACCCGCCGCGGCACCGATGAGGCCGGCCTGCACCTGCAGCTGGCCGGCCTCCAGGCGGTAGCGCTCGCTGCCCTTGGCGGCCCAGGTCTCCCAGGCCCACGCGCCCGGGGCCCAGCCCGCGGTGGTGGCGGCGCTGACCTGCAGCAGGTGGTCGTCACCGCTGGCGGTGCCAGTGACGCTGGTAGGGGTGCCGCCTGCGCGCGGGTTGAGGTACAGCGTGACGACCCAGCCGGCGCTGGCGGGGTAGTCTGGGGTGGTGGCGCGGAAGTTGAGGGTTTCGCCGGCGACGAGGGTGTCTTGCATCACTGCTCCTTGAGTAGCGAGCCGATGCGGCGCTTGGGCCGGCGCGGCAGGTTGATGGGCAGCGGCGCGCGGTCGTAGACCTCGATGCCGCTGTATTGCAGCGTGACAGGCATGCCGCTAAGGCTGTAGGTGCCGCGCGTGACGGCCAGGCGCCGCGCTGCCCGCAGCGAGACAGGCTGCCCGCCGAGCAAGTACGCGCCGGGCGTGACGGCCAGGGTATAGCCCACGCCGGAGCGCGTGAGAGTGACGCTCTGCCCGGCCAGCGCATAGGCACCCTGGCTGACGGCCATGCGCCGCGCCGCGCGCAGGTCCACGGGGCGGCCGTTGAGCGTGTAGCTGCCTGGCGTGACTGCCAGGGCGTTGGCCGCGGTCTTGGTAAGGGTGACACTTTGACCCGCGAGCGCGTAGGCGCCCTGGCTCACCGCCAAGCGACGCGCGGCGCGCAGATCCACCGGCTGCCCCGCGATGGCATACGCACCCTGCGTGACAACCAGGCCGCCGGCCGCCGACTTGGTGAGCGTGACGCTCTGCCCGGCCAACACATAGGCGCCCTGCGCGATTGCAAGTTGCCGCGCACCACGCAAGCCCACGGGCTGACCGCTGATGGCATAGGCGCCCTGGGTGACGGCCATGCGGCGCGCGGCGCGCAGGTTGACCGATTGGCCCGCCACCGCATAGCTGCCTTGGCTGACAGTCAAGGTGTTGGCAGCGGCGGCGCGCTCGATGCCCACAATGCCGGCAGAGCGCAGCCGGATGGCGTTGTTGACGGCCGAGGATGACGCGCTGATGCAGACCAGATCGCCGGCATTGATGTTGACCGTGTTCCAGACATCGGCGTAGTAGGCGCCTTCGATGCCGGGCTGGATTTCGAGTTTGAGCGCGGTGTCTGCGCCGTTGACGCGCAGGGTGACGTAGGCCGGCAGCAGCGCGGTGTTTTCGCCGACTTCGACCCACAGGCGCTTTGCGGCCAGATCGAACGGCGCTTCGGCCTGCACCGCCGATTCGGTGCTGCTGCGGGCCATCTCGCCCGCCAGCGGTAGATAGTTCGCCCCCGCCTGCAGGGCGGCTGCGCCGACACCTGGTGCGGCGCCGGTGGCAAGCAGATACTCGCCGTTCGCGTTGGCGATGCGGCTGGACCAGCGCTCGTTTTCCCACGTTCCCGTGCCGGCGCCGATGACGGCGCGCCACGCGAGGTTGTCGCCATCGGCGATGGTGTCGCTGTGCGTGGTGTCCTCTTGCGAGGCCGACCCCGAAGCCGCCCACGAAAGCGTCTGGTTGCCGTTGGCGCCGTTGATGCGGCTGTACACGTCCACCGTGCCGGTGGTGGTGTTGCCGACCTTGATGATTTCCAGCCCGCTCCAGACACCCGCGATGGGCGACTTGATGAGGGCTTCGTTCTCGGCGACCCCTGCAACTGAACCGCGCGAGCCCGTCACGCGCAGGTGATGCGTCGCACCCGCCGTGAGCTGCAGCGCGCTGGACGAGTGCGCGGACAGCAGGGTGATCGTGCTGCTGCCAGACGGCTCGAATTCGAGTTGCGTCATGGTCATGGCGATGGACCCGCCGCCGCCGTTGGTGACGCGCCATGACAGCGATGTGGACCCGCTGACCGCCACGGACCCGGTGCCCGCAATCAGGCCCGTCGTTCCGGCGGGAATCGTGATCGTGACGCTGGTGTCGACCCCGTCTTCCTGCAGGACCGCCGTGCTTGCAGATGTGGCCGCGTTGGCGACGATGCGAATCTTCGGCGTGCGGTATGTGCCCGCAACCCTTGCGCGGGTGCGGTTGGCCGATGACGTGGTGCTGCTCTCGGCCGACGGCGCGACGGGCATGTACACCGTGGCGCCCGCAGCCACCACTTCGCCGCCAGTGGTGACGGTGCTGGAGACGATCCACGTCTTCTTGCCGCGCCCGCCCGTGTAGTCGGCCTTGGCCGGCTGCGTGGCCGTCGATCCGACGATAGAGATTGCGCAGTGGCCGAACGTGCCGCTTGAGTACGTCCACGCCATGGATTCAGACGTGCCCGTCGCAACCTTGGTGCTGGCGTACTGGTTGGTCGGCTGCGCGCCGTAGCCCGTCATCGTCTGCCCCGCCCCCATCGTGGCCGTCGTGCTGACCGCGATCAGGTCCATCACCAGGTCGCCGGCCTGGGTGGCGATGGTGAGGGTGTCGCCGGTGCTGCTGGTGCCGGACGACGACACCGCGTAGTTGCCGCCGCCCTGGCTGCGCAGCGGCGTGGACTGGTCCACGTCCACCATGTTGCGCACGCGCACGGTGCCCTGGTTGTTGCCGGAGACGACGATCACCAGGGACGCGGTGCCCACGGGCGGCGCCACCAGTGCGGCGGCGTTGACGTGGCGGTGCGCGGTGCCCGCGGTGCCCGCGCCCGCGTCGGCGCCGGGAATCGCGGGCACCGCGGTGCCGCCGTAGGTGGCCGAGGTCAGCGACGCATAGCGCCCGGGCAGGTCGATCAGCATGTACCGGTTGGCGCCGTCCCGCACGGGGTGCGAGATCGTCGTGGTGTTGCCGGTCAGCTGGTAGGTGTAGACCTCCTGGACGACTGGGGTGGCCATACGCTCAGCCGGTCATGCTGCGACGTGCTCTTGGCACACCCACCGGACGCAGTACAGGACATCGGACAGCGATTCCTCGGCCACGCCCATGCGGCGCATCTCGGCGTTCACCTCGTCGTCGGTCCAGCCGGCCATGGACTCCCAAGTGTGGAAGCCCAGCAGGCCCTGCCCGCCCGAACTGCCGTGCACGATGGGACCAACACCCGACGCGATGAATGCCTCGGTGCCGCGGCGCCAGCGCCAGATGTCGATGTCCGGTTGGCCCGGCTGGCGCTTGGTCAGTTCCTGCCACTGCGACCCGGCCGCATTGCCGGCGCCGATGATGATGCCGGCATACGCATCCAGCCCCCAGGCATAGCCGGGCGGCGTCAGGTAGCCTGCCGGGCCGTTCGGCAGTTCACCGTTGCCGCCGCGAGCGAACAGCGCGCTAGCCCCAACGCCACCGCCGGCCCACTCGACCAACGTGCCGTTGCGATCAAAGCGCTTGTTGCTGGCATTGCTCCAGGCCTGCACGAAGATGTCGTCGACCGGGCCGCAGCTGCCGTCGTGGTCAACCACAAGCACCGGCTCGTTGTTGCCCGAGCTGGCGCTGCCGCCGTTCTTGTCCTTGATCTCGCACAGGGTCGTGACCGTCATCGCGCTGAGATCCAGGCGGCGCACGGCGTAGCTGTAGCGCTCCACGAAGACGATGTTGCCTTGGCTGTCGAAGTCGAAGGCCATCGGACGCACGCACGATGCATTGCCCACAGGACCGTCGATGACCCACTTCGCGCGGATGTCGATGGGCTCGTCGCGGCTCTGCTCCAGGCGACCGGGGACCGTCAGATCCGCGTCCGTCGGGCGGATGCTTGAAACAAGCACCGGCTCGATCCCTGTGCCGTCCAAGCGGCACCTGTAGATGCTGTCGCCCATGAAGTTGGTCCAGTACAGCAGGCCGTCCTGCTCGCGCACCTTGCACTGCCACGGCTCGTTGCAGTAGTCGGTGGGCGTACCGGGAACGCCAATGAAGCGACAAGCGGTGGTCTTGCCCGTCGGGCCGTCGGCCTGGATGTACCAGAGCGGCGGGAAGTGCGCCTTTTGGAACGCGCCCAGACTGTGCGCGGTCCAGTGGTCGTAGTAGTTGATGCAGTGGAAGCGCGTGCTTGGGATCCAGAACTCATGCCCGTCGCGGTTGGTGATCGACCCGTCCGGCAGGCGCATCGCAACCGCGAAGCCCCACGGCTCCCACAGCCCACGCTTGTCCTCAAGCTGGGTGCGGTCCTCGACATCCTCCCATTGCTCGCAGTAGGCGTCCTGGCCGCCATTCCAGAGGGTGCGGTCCTTGTAGTGCATGTAGGACGACTCCCACACGCCAGGGTGCACGCCGAGTGCGCCCGGCTTGATGCGCGGGCCGACCTCGGTCAGCACGTCGCCGTCGCTGAAGCGGATGCGCACCAGCCTGCCAGCGGTGTCGAGCGCATAGGCACTCTGCCCGCCGCGGCGGATGCGGATGTCGCACAGATAGCCCAGCGTGCCCACGCCGCGCGGGCCGTCGATCAGCGGCAGGAGTGGGCGACGACGCGGCGTGGCGTGGTTGTCGATGGCCGTCGAGTGGAAGTATTTTTGCTCGTTGACCAGCAGCACGTCGCCGAGCGGCGAGCGCAGCCAGCGCCGATTCATGGGCCGGTAGGTGTTGGTGGTGCAGTGCCGTCCCCACATCTGGGCCATCTTCAGCCGCTCCGAGTACGGCTCGACAGCGCGCGGCCTCAGCGGAGCCGTCGGCACCGCAGGATGCGCCCCAGGCCACCGCACCTGCACGGCGACGCACTTGCCGCCCGAGTCGGCATCAAAGCGCTTGGTGACGGTCCAGGGGGTTTGCTGCTCAAGCGGCAGCGGCGCCCCGGTGTCGTTGACGACGATCGGCACACCGATGCAGCGCGTGTCCATCCCTTCGGCCTCGGCGTGCGCGACGTGGTGCCCGTTGACCAGATCGACCGTGAAGCGGTAGATGCCGTCCGAGTCGGCCTCGCGCCACGGCGCGGCTTCGTAGCCGTCCAGCAGCATGCGCATGCGCGGCAGCACCTTGGGGGCTTTGCCTGCCGCGAAGGCCCACTGCCACACCTGTGGACCCTGCACGCGCGGGTCGATGAGGGTGTCCTTGCGGTTGTACGTCGAGTTCTCGCCGGTGTCGAAGACGCCCTTCTTGGTGGTGATGTAAGGGCCGGTTGTGCCAAGGTAGAGGACGCGCAGCAGTTGCGGGGCTTGACCAGGCTCCACTGGGGGTGGATCGACCGGGGGCGGGTCCACAGGAGGCGGCGCGGGAGGCTCCACGGGCGGTGGGGCTGGCGGCTCGACCGGCGGCGGTGCCGGCGGCTCTACGGGCGGCGGCGCGACGGGCTCAAGTGCGGCAGCTATCGCGTCGAGTTCGTCGGCCTGCGCAAGCGTGGCCGCGCACTGGGCGCGCAGCGTGGCCGCCAGGGCGGCCAGGCGGTCGAACAGCGTGGCCATTCGCCGGGGCTATTTGCGCAGCGCCATCAGGCCCTCGGCCAGGCGGCCGATGCGCTTCTTCAACTCGAGCCAGCGTTCGCGGCCGCGGGCGTCGTCGATGCGCGCGGCCAGTTCTGCAGCCTGGCCGCGCAGGGCTTCGATCTGCGTGTTGGCGCGCTCGAGCTCGGCTTCCAGCGGGGCGTTGGCGGCGTTGACGGCGTCGCGCTCGGCGCAGGCGGCGTCATATTCGGCTTGTAGCGCGGTGTGCGCCTGGTGCAGTGCATCGGTGGTCATGGGCGGGCTCCCTTCAGGTGGCCGGTCGGGCCGAGGGCAGGTTGATGAGGTCGTGCAGGCCGGGGGTGACGATGCGCACGCCGTGGCGCACGCAGACGGGTTTGCCCTTGATGGCGCGGCCGTGGTCGTCGACCCAACAGATGTCGATTTCGGCGCCGTCGGCGGCGCGCAGCTGCAAGATGTGGCCGTTGGTCATGACGGCGGCGAGGGTCTTGCCGCGCAGCCGGCGGGTGAGGTCCATCAGGTGAACTGCCAGAGGCCGTTGGTGCCGTCGAAGTCGACGGTGAGCGTTTCGGTGTCGGCCAGACTGAGGTTGCTGCCGTAGTCGAGGATGCAGACGCCAGCGTCGGCTGGGCTGGTGGCGGTGTCGTTGTAGAGGTAGTAGTAGCGATGGGTCGCAATGGCGCCGCCGGTGGCAGTGATGACTTCATCGGCGATGGTGACTTTGGCGGTGCCGCTGGCCTCGGTGAGGGTGACGGTGTCCAGCGTGTAGCCGCCGCCTGCGCCAGCGGTGTAGCCGCCGCCTGCGCTGATTTGCGTGACGCCGGACAGGTCGGCGACGGTGGCCGCTATTGCGCTGGCTGCCAGCGCGAGCTTGTAGGTGTGCGTGGCCCAGTTGTGCACGCCTTTGTTGACCTGCTCGGCGTAGTCCTGGACCTTGGTGTAGCTGGAGGTGGGCATGTGTGGATCTCCGTGCGGTCGGCGGGTGTGCGGTGTTCTCGCGTGTGCCCGCGAGGATGGGGGGACGCGCCGGAACGGTTAAGGCCGAATCGTTCCGCGCACTTTGCGCACGTGGCGCTCGGTGACGCCTTCGCGCCTGGCGATGGCGGCCGGCGGCTCGCCGGCCTGCAGGGCGCTGGTGATGCGCGCGCGCGATTGCTCGAGCTCGACCGGGTTGATGCGCGGGCCGTAGATGCGCTCGCCACCGAAGACGGCGGCCGCCTGCGCGTAGATGAGGCTGACCATGGTGAGGTACTCGGCCTCGCTGTTGGGGCTGTGGCGCGTGAGGCGCTCGGCCAGGGCCGAGGCGAAGACGTGGAAGAGGGAGTCGCGGGCCACTACATCAGCCTCCCGCGCTGGCGGCGACGCGGCGCGGCCGGCCTTTCCTGCGGCGGCCGATCAGCATCGGATTCACCATGCGCAGCAGGCGCGTGCCGCCGCCGCACGCGGTCAACGCCCAACATGCGCGCAGCAGCAGCAGCGTACACCTCGCAGTCCAAGCCGTGGTTCTCGCGGTCGTGCCGCTTCCACACCGTCTTTCCGCTCGGAAGCGTGATCTTCGATTCGGCCACGACCTGCCGCGCGTATTCCTCGGAGACATCGGCAGGCAGGTGCCAGGCGCCGGGCTGGTCTTGCGGCCAGTCGATACGGGAATGCACGAGGCCCTTGAAGTAGCCGGTGTCGACGTGCCACAGCGTCTGCCCGTGCTTTATGACGACGCCGCGGTGCGTCACATCGACGCGCGACATGCGTACTGGGATGGTCAGCGCGTCTTTGCCCTTCGACGGGGCAGCGCGAAGCTCGGGACGCGCGCGGCAGAACTGATAGACCGCGTCCGGTCGGAAGCCGGAGTCGATGAACGTCTGGCGGACGCTGTGCCCGCCGTAGTCGGAGCCCAGCACGTCGGCGAGGCGCTGCCACACCTCAGGCTGGTCCGTCTCTCCGTAGACGACGCCGAACTCGATCAGCCACGCGGCCAGCTCGTAGCCCCAGCCGCGCACGACGTAGTAGATGCGGTCCTTCTGCACGTCGCATCCGGCGGTGATGACGAGCACGCCGTCCGGCACTTCGCGGGATTGGTACTCGGCGCGCAGCTGCAGCACGCGGTCATGCGTCGGAGCTTCGCCGCGCTCTTGCCATGTTTCTCCGAGCGCGGTGTTGACCCAGGTCTGCAGCGTCTCTGGCGTGCGCTTGGCCTCGATGAAGGCGGCTGCCGTGTCGCCGAAGCTGACCCAAGGCGAGTACAGCTCGTTGATGTGGAACCCGGCCACACCATGCGCATCGGCTGTCGCTTGCCACCGACCGCGCCGCAGCATGGCCGGCTTATGCCGGTCCTCAATGACGCCGCCGCAGTGCGGGCAGACGTAGTAGGCACGGCGCGGCTCACCGTCAGGCCATCGCACATTCGGCCATTCCAGCCGCTGTGCTTCCTCGCAGTGAGGGCAGGTGACCAGGAAGTGCCGCTTGTCGCTGGCTTCGTAGGCAAGCGCGATGCGGCTTGATCCTTCCACCGTCGGCGTGCTTCCCATGAGCAGCTTGCGGTTCCAGAACGTGGTCGATCGCTTGCGAGCCAGCGCGATCGGGTCGCCCTCAGTGCCTGCGCTTGCAGGGTAGCGGTCGACCTCATCGCAGAGCACGATGCGAATCGGCCTGCTTGCTAGGCCGGCCGGGCTGTTGGCGCCTGCTACCGTGATGTGCCCGCCTGGAAAGGTCTTGTGCAGCAGGGTGTTGCCTGAGTCGCGGCTGCGCGCGTCCTTGATGCGTCCGGCAAGAGCAGGCGTGTCGCGGATCATCGGCGCAAGCCGGTCCTTCGACCACGCCTCAGCCATTTCGAGCGTCGGCTGCACCAGCAGGATCGGCGCAGGGTCGCGGTCGACGTGGAACCCGACGACGTTTCCCAGTATCTCGGTCCATCCGATCTGCGCGGACTTCATGACGACGACCTCGCGCACGCTCGGGTCGGAGACGGCGTCCATGATGCCTCGCTGGTAGGGAGCTCGATCCGTCATCCAGCGGCCCGGCTCGGCGGCCGACTCAGCGGACAGCCGTCTTTCGCGGTCGGCCCACTCGCTTACGGTCAGGCGCGGTGGCGGCGCCAGCATCAGCCGTGCCCCGCTCCTGACGCGATCTTGTGCGATGGTCAAGTCCATCCGTCGACAGCTCCTGTAGTGCCTCGATCACGTCAGCCTCGATCAGCGCCGCTGCTTCTGCGTCCGACAGCGCACCTCGTGCGCGCGGCGCCGCTTTTGTCGGCAACGCCAGCAGGCGTTGGCGCAGATTGCCGAGCATCCGCCCCCATTCGTCCGTTACCCACTCGGTGCGCACCGTGAGACCGCGCAGTTCGGAGGCTTCCAACTCGGTCTTGTCGGCCTGGGCCTTGGTCAGCCTGGCGCGCTCCTGTTCGTAGTCGTACCGGACGCCCTCTTGATCTACGCCGACGCCGCGCAGGTGCCTGCGCTTCAGCCATTCACCGAACTCGCGCGGAGGATACCCGTTCGCGCCCTTTGGAGGCGGGTCTGCGGTGTTGGACTGCATGCGCAGGCCGGGCACGGTAAGGCCGGCCAGGTCTGCCGCCTGGTCCTGCATCAACGCCTTAACTGCACCGCTCATCTACACAAAGTTAGTGACCGCTGACGCTAGACGAATGTCGCGCTGCAATGTACCTGCGCTACACCCCACCGGAAGGACCCGAACGCATTTCATAGAAGGCTCACCCGCTTGGCCGACTTGCGGATGTTTTCCTTGGCCGGTATCAGACGTAGATTCGACATGCACCACGCAGCGCGCAGTTCGGATTCGTCGGCGAGGTTGAACGTGCTCTTAGGAACGATGTGGTCGATATGCCAGCCGGCTGCTAGCGCATCGTCGAGCGTCATCTTCTTTGGGAGCATGCGGCTGAAGTGAGAGCACAGTTCGTCGAGCGAATAGCCAACGAACGACTCCCAAGAGCGGCCAGCCTTCTTGCCCTTCAGCGCCTTCCTGATCTGCACGCGCAGTCGTGCGTTAAGTCTGAAGCCGACATCGTGCTTCGTCTTCCATCTGCACTGCGCCGCGGCGTTGGCCTTCCATTGCTTTACGTGGAAGTCGTGCAGATTCAGCACCGACATCTGCTGTCTGTAGACCTTTACATGCGAATCGTGATTGGTGGCCTTGAATCCAGGCATAGCGCACATGGCTGCAATGCGCCTCGACTCTGCAGTCAGCACCCATTTGCCATCTTTTCGCTTGACTCTTTGCAATGGGACACTGTACTTTGATGTTCCTTTTGCGGCTCTCCTGCCTCCCATGCCAATCCCGCACCCGCAGTGCTTCAGCAGCCGCCCGCCCTTGCCGCGCGGCCAAAGGTGAGCCGGCTTTTCGACACCGCATCTACCGCACGTTTTCATGCTCTGCGCCTCAGCGATTCAACGCGCCGCTGCACCGCCTCAGCCATCGCCTTCGGCAGTTCGGCATGCACCAGGCGCTCGCCGACGTCCAACAGCTTCGTGCGCTTGCCGTAGCGCGTCGACCTGACGAAGAAGAAGATCGGCTTCAGCCCGGTACGCCCCACCTCGTAGATGCCGGCTGCATGCTTTGCACCAGGCCCGACGGTCACGTACTTGCGCCCATGCCTGGTGGCGATCTGCCCTCGCCTCGCCGCCGTGCGCCCGGTCACCTGCGCATAGCCCTTGGTCAGCGCACCGCCCAGCTGCCCCAACACTTGCACGATCTGTGACCGGCTCACGTTGCCAAAGCTGTCAAGCTGCGCATAGTTGCCCGGCACCGCCTTGTAGCCCGGCGGCATCGCACCCGAGGCCACCAGCGCCTGCTCAAACCTGCGCAGCCTGCGGTCCGTGGCCCCCATCTCCTGCGTGGCCAGATACTCAGCCGGCTGCACAAACGCCACCGTGTCATCGCGAATCGCCACCACCGTCGACAGGCTTCCCACGTCGGCACGCTTGGTGATGCGCGCGGCCCGGTAGGTCAGCGCAGTCGGACGGTCCAGCCGAGTGAACAACTCGCCACCCCACGCATCAGCCACCTTGCGCCCCATGCGGTTCAGCGCCTCAGCCACGGCCGACTCAAACCGCCGGTCGCTGAAACCATCCAACTGCCGCCGCAGCTGGTCCATCCCCTTCACCTCCAGCCTCACTGCAACGCCCCTTCCTCGATCGCCTCGGCGCGCTCGAACGGCGCCGGCAGCTTGTCGCCACCCGTTGCGA
>ERZ650309.1361-NODE-1361-length-11461-cov-5.277135_pt1 | contig 11461 bp, 6 predicted proteins | sample MGYA00376245_ERZ650309 | MGnify/ENA primary metagenome ERZ650309 (study PRJEB26733, sample SAMN07839294) | wastewater metagenome | biome: urban; feature: wastewater treatment plant; material: waste water | place: USA: North Carolina | collected 2016-04-26 ...
TAATTTATTTTGTAAAAGAATTCACAATCAGGGTAACATTTTCTAAAATTTTTGTTCTACTCATAAGAGTTTATTTCTCCTGGATTGTTTATTGAATCTTGATCATTTTTAATCATAAAATATACAGCTATGACAGGTTCTGTAATTTTAGATGTTATCATCGGCTTGGTTTTCATTTTTTTATTGTATTCTTTATTGGCTACCATCATACAAGAAATGATTGCTTCAAAACTTTCATTCCGAGCAAAAATTTTAGAGAAAGCCATTATCAGAATGTTACAGGATGGTAATTTGACCAACACAAATAATATAATAAAAGACAGATCAAATGCTTTCTTACATTTATTATCAAGGAAAAATCTTTTGAAGGGAAAACCATTTGCTTCGTGGTTCTATACCCATCCTTTAATAAAATATTCAGCAGAAGATAATTGTTATAGTAAACCAGCTTATGTATCTGCTCAGAGTTTTTCAAAAGTTATCTTAGATTTATTACACGGCATTACAGGGTCAGATTTGAATGCATTGCGCATAAAAGATGCAATTTCAAATGGCTATTTTCATCATTTTTTACCCAATAAAGCAGACAGTAATCATCCTGCAATGAAGGCGTTGTTTCCAATGGATACAGACAAAAAGAATTTAGCCATTCCTGATAATCATCTTGAAAGTCATTCGACATCTACCATTAAAATTGACCAGGAAACATTATTGACCTTACAATCCCTATGGTTACATGCAGGTGGAGATCTATATATGTTTAAAAAAAGCTTAGAGCAATGGTTTGAAGATACCATGAAGAGGGCTGCCGGTTGGTATCAGCGATATACAAGATTTATTTTATTTTTCATAGGTCTTTTTATTGCCATTTCATTTAATGTAGATACACTGAGTATTGCCAAACAATTAGCAAAAGATCCGGAATTGAGGGCTCATTTATTAAATCAATCTGAGCATTTTATGGCCACACAAAAGGAGTTTATTTATACAAAGCAGGATACTACAAATAATGAAAAAGCAAAAATTTTTGAGCAGGAATTGGAGGACCAAAAAGAATTGATGCATAGCGCCAATGATATGATTCGCAATGAAATAAGCAGCCTCAATATGGTATTAGGACTTGGATATGATCATTACAAAAAAATTGATTTATATTTTATACGCATACCAGTATTATCTATTTCAAATATAATAGGATTACTGCTTACTGCATTGGCTATCTCTTTGGGCGCACCATTCTGGTTTGATCTCCTAAATAAAATGATGAAACTCAGACACTCCAACAAGACAATGCCAGAAGCCGCTAACATTGAAAGTGCTTTCGTTAGGCAAAATGAAAATGCATCCAATATTCAAAATAACATTTCAAATACAGGCGAGGAGGCCATAGGATAATATGTCACAGCTCATTGTAACAGCAAATAAACTCAATAAGAGAAAAAGAATTCCAACAAATTTTCCGGATCAAACCGGTATTGTTGGGCAGGTACTAAAAAACTTTACATTCAATGGCATAGAAGTACCTACAAGTCAAATACCAAATCAGGCATTAGGCAAATGGTATCAGGATGGAGATCAATATTATTATTGGGGAGGTGGAGTAAAAATATTTCAAGCCCCATCAAAAGGATTACCCATTTTGAATGCTCCCCAGCATATACCTGATGATATGCCATTGAGCTTTAATAATACCATAAAATGTACAAAATGGATGATGACTCATTTTAGAAATGATATACTAACAGCTGTGCAAGACAGCCCTTTTGATGAATATCTTGTTTATGCCATTGCTTGTCAAGAAACAGCACAACGATGGGGTTTATGGATTGATGATTACGATCCATCGACAGTTTTAAAAACTTGTGTATTTGATGCCAGTGGAGATTTTCCTGACACATATAGAAAAGCATTTCCCAAAAACAAACAAGATATGATTGATAAATTCGGGTTAGAATTTACACAGCAATTGATAGATGAATCAAACAAAATGAGGGCAATGCCCCAGCCGGGAAGAAAGGAAGGTTATGGTCCTGCAAATTATTTGTACAAAGGATACGGTCTGTTTCAATACGACCTCCAGCATGTAGTAATGAATCCGAATTTCTTCAGAAATAAAGGCTGGTATCAATTTAGCGAATGTTTGAAATATCTGATGATAGAGCTAACCGAAAAATGGAAGCACAGCAACCAGAATTACTATACAACAGTTCGCAGTTATAATGGCAGTGGAAGCAGGGCCGAAGCTTATGCTGCAAGAGTTTCACAGTTTTATACATGGATTAGAAATATAGATTAAAACAAAACCCACCTCTTTCTATTTTACCTTCCGATCAAAAGAATAAACCACACCTGCCAATACGTTGGCTCCTAACACAGGAAACTGATTCCATCGTTGGTATTTATTATTTAAAATATTATTAAACTGCAACCAAATATTAAGCTGCGGTAGAATCGTAAACTCTGCACCGGCATTGAGGTCCAAAGCTGGATCAAGCTTCTGAGTAGTCAAAGACTTTGTTCTATATCTTGGTCCGTCCCAGAAAAATAAATCACTTTTGATGATGAGGTCTTTGAGCAATTGCCAACGTAGTGCTGCAGTAGCCTCAATGGGCAGTAATCCAAATGCATTTTCATTGACCTCAAGGCCACTAAATTTATTGATACTAAGTCCGGCCATAAAACTAAACTTTTCCTGTAGGGTATATCCAGCTTCACCATGCAACCTTAAAGTGGTCATTTCAGGTTCATATACGGTTTCAAAACTATTACCATATATCGTATCATTTATAAACAATGCTTGATTGGTACTTTGCATAAAGGACAGTTTTGCATTGTAAGTAAAATGACTTCCAGCGGAGCCTTTAAAACCTGCGTATTGCTCCATTACACGGGTATTGGTAAGCGCTGCAGGCTGTTGTATCCACGGATTATAACCCGCTAGACTTTGGAAAGTATTTTTGTCATAATATCCTGTCCAACCTGCCATCAGTATAAACTTTTCATCCTTGATTTTTATTTCAGCTTTTACATCTGGCAGCAGATTAAAAACGCTATTGTCCCATGATGGTATGATGCCACCTGTTATTTTCACATTTGGTGTATTAAAAGAAATGGATGGTGTAAAATAAAAGAGATTGTTGTCCAATGTACTGGTGTCAGATGTGTAGTGTGTAACGTCTGCAGTAAAGCCCACATTGAAAGCAAATATTTTTGCTATAGATTTTGAAATAGGTGCTTGGAGCAATAAACTATTTTCTCTTGCGCCATTATTATCCGTAAAAATATTGAATGCAGCAGATGGATGGTAAGTAATACCAAAAGCATTTTCAACCTTATTGCGGAGCGCAACCCTGGCACCAAAAGCAGTATAATTGAGTTTTAAATCATCTTTATCAAAGGCCAATGTATCTGGTTTAAATCCATACCTGTATTGATTTTGCTGATCATAATGCACTCTGGCACTCCATTCATTATTCTTTGTATTATTGAAAATGCCCAATGCTTCAATATTTGTTTTACTAAAATCCTGAAATGGCAGATTGCCTTTTGAAGAAGTGTATTTACCAGTGAGTTGTATTATGCTTTGTGTGCCATCTCCCAGTGATAATGCTGCTTGCAAGTAGGGCGTCGTAAAATTTCCATATCCCGCTTTTACAAAGTTGGTGGTGGTCCAGTGTACTAAGCTATCAATATTTGCAGCCAATGCTTTTAATGAAGGGCTCTGATAAGAAAACAAAAGATTTTGTGCAGGTATATCATATCGCAATGTCTGCTGCGCAGAATCTGGTAGCGGTGTGGTTGCACTAAAATTTATCTTGGCACTATTCTTTATTGTTGGCTTAAATGATGCAGTAACCACGACAGTTTTATTTGGAATTGAATCCTTTTGAGCCCCTGCCCTACTCAACAATATACATCCAAAAAATAGAATGATTATCTGCTTCATGAAATTAGTTTGTTTCAATTTTACTGTTCTTGTCTTTTTCTTGTATTACGATATCTAATTTTGATTTCGCTTCTTCTTTCAATGCTTCAATGGTTGCATTTTCTACCACACTTTTTAGGGTAGCTTCTGCATTAAAATAATCCTTTTGCTTATAATAGATGTCACCCAACAGAATATATGATTTTGTAATCCAGAAATCATAACTGCCGCTTTTACTGATAACGTCAAATGCTGCATTTTCAGCGTCAGCAAATTTGGATTGTATAAAATTTATTTCAGCAATGCGATACCGAGCCTCAGCAGCAAATTCACTTTTACCCAAAGCCACTACTGCTTTATACCCAGTGAGTGCATCTGAATAATTTTGTGCAGCTTGTTTATCTTTTGCAATGATTAAATTGGCCATCATTTTATCGTCAGTGGCTATTCCCTTTTGTTGTAGCAGTTCTTGTGCATTAGGCACAGCCTCACTGATTTTATTGAGTTTATATTGGCTGCGCAGCAGGCCACGCATACTTTCCAATCTATTCTCCGGTGATGCGGCTATGGCTTTTAATTCCGTAAAATATTTTTCAGCATTTATATAATCAGCTTTTTCAAAAAAGTAAATCCTAGCGGTTTGTAGCGCAGCAGGTTCTGCATACGGACTGGCAGTTTTATCAATAGCCAATTTATAATAACTAAGCGCAGCATCAAATGCTTTTTGCTGGTTATACACTGTGGCCGAAATATAAGCAGCATCTGCAGCATATCTCCCTTCGGGAAATTTGGATAAATAATACTTAAACCCATTCAAAGCATCGTCAATTTGTTTATCCTTATAGGCATTATAAGCAGCTATATAGGTAAGAGAATCCTGCTCATTATAACTTACATTTTTTCCATTCTGCTTCATGAAAGCTATATAGGCATCCGGCTGTTGTTGTTCTATAAAGATATCCTTTACATACTCCACAGCTTCATCACTTTCAGTAGATGCAGGATAGCTACTCACTAATTTTTTAAAGTGATCCAAAGCTTTGGTATTATCATTCAGATTATAATAACTGATACCAAGTTTTAGGTAAGCCTGTGGTTTTAGTGCTTCTTGATTTTTTGATTGTATTACACTATTAAGTGGTGCTATGGCTTGTTGGTATTTTTCTTCTGTAAGGTATGTATTGGCCACTTCCATATTTGCATCACCTATCAGTGCAGAAGAAGGATATTTTTGTTGTAAAGCTTGAAGCAATTCTAACTTCTGATTTGCATTATCCGAAGCTCCTGCTATAATGGCTTTTTGATAATAAGCATAATCACTACCGGGTAAGTTTGTAGCTGCAAAGTTTTGATACATGCTCAGAGCAGTGCTCAGCTTTTTTTGCATAAAATAACAATCAGCGGACCTAAGGTATGCATCTCCCTGCACACTGTTGCTTCCTGTTGATATCGTTTTACTAACCTGTTCAAAATAATTTAAAGCCTGTGTATAATCCAGTTGTCTCAAATGGCTATAACCCAGCGTATATCTTGCGTTTGATGGCGATACTTCACCATAACTTACAGGCTCCTGCATATATCGTTGCATATAAATAATAGAGCTGTCATATATATTATTTCTAAAAGCCAATTCTCCTTTCCAAAAATTTGTAAATGGTATTTGCTCAGCATTGTATTGAAGGGTATAGATTTTATTAAAAAGTAGTTCAGCCTTATTCAACTGTTGATCATTGATATATTCCATTGCCCTGCCATATAATACTTTTGGATAAATTTTATTGACCATATCAGTTTTTACTGGCAGGCTTTCCAATAGTGTTAAGGCTTCATTATAGTTATTGGTACGTGCCAGCACATTAACCAATAATTCTTTTGCTTCATTGGTATAAAATGAACGTGGATAAGTAGTAGAAAATTCTTTCAATTCATTCAAAGCAATATCTGTAAAGCCTAATTCATAACTGAGCTTACCATAGTTAAACTTTGATACCTCTTTCTGCTGACCATTACTACTATTTAACGCACAAAATAAAAATGCACTTCTTGCCCCGGGTTTATTTCCTGTTCTCAAATATGAATCGGCTAAGAGATACATACTATGCTGTGCAAGCGTATCCTGCTTACCACCCAATTCCTTAAATCCCTGTATGGCTTTATCATATTGCGCTGCATCGTAATAACAAAAAGAAAGTTCATACAAATCCTGCCTGCTTACTTTAGCTGTTTTGCTGATATAAGTTTCAAGATATGGTTTTGCTTTTATATAATTCCCCTTTTCAAAATATAGATGACCGGCCAGTTGGCGCATAGAAAGATCATAATATTGATTACCCCTTTGCAAAGCCGCTTCTGTATAACTGAGTGCTTCATCTTTCTTGCCGGTGTAGTAATATACTTCTGCTATATAGTAAGATATAACAAGACTATACTCCGGTAGTTGTTCTATTATTTTAAATGCAGCAAGAGCTTGATTATAGTTTTTTTCTCCCAATGAAATAAAACCGAAATAGTAATTTGCGGCAGCATAATTTTTATCATTTTGCATTTGTCTTATGTCGTCAAATAAAGGCTTGGCTTCATTAATGCGCTGGAGGGAAAACAAGGCATAGCCCTGTTGAAATTTCATTTGAGCAATTTCAGCATTGTTCAAATTTTCAATACCCGCTTGTTCATAACATGTAATGGCTGATGAAAAATCCTGCTGTCTGTAATAATAATTGCCGAGATGGTAACACATCATTTCAATACGAGGCTCATGGTGTTCCAAATTGATAAAATCTACAGCCTGCACTACTGCGGATGGGTCATTCAATTGAAGACCACAGATGATAGCATAATACTGTGCTTCTATTTGAACAGTAGCAGGAATGGCACTTGCTGCAGCCTGATCTACCACATATTTAAACAATGGATAAGCAAGACTATATTTTTCCTGTTGTATCATTTCCTTAGCCTGTTTAAATGCAGCATCTGGGTCGTTAGTAACTTTATTAGACTGAGCCTGAGCCTGCACAAGCAAAAAGCAAAACAGGATGCTGATGAAATGCGGATACCTAAGTTTCATATTACGATGATAACGGGATTGCCGTTATGATATTTTGTGAAATAAAATTTTATGATACTGTTTAAAACTCCGTAAAGGTAGTTTGATGCCGTACAATACAAACACCATTCCGCAGCGTTGTGGATAAACTCAAAAGCCTTGTGTTTTTCTACAGAAAACAATTTTTTAACAGATAATGATTAGAACCATAGCCATACAAAACACAACAGATTGCATGGTAGATATAGGCATTTTTTGGGCGTGCCCCTGCTGTTCGGGCTTTACAATTCAAGTCCTCGCTGCACTCCGGACTTTGCGTTTCAAATGAAGCGCAGCGAAATTCACGAATACTAAAATTAAATAAAAGATACATTAGTAATCCATCACGCACTGCTTCATAGTCAGGGGTTTAAACAGTGGGCTATGGAATGCGATGCATCTTGGCAGGTTAATCCTTTCTTTTCGTCCAATCTTCATAAGACATTTCAAACTTAATTTCTTTGGTGCCATGTGTGCCTACTTCTACCCAACCTGCTTTTCTATAAAACATTTCGGCTCTTGTATTAAAAGCCGTTCCCAGCCATACTGTCTCTTTTGTTTGTGCAAAATACCAGTGGAGCATCGTATTGTGCAGCATTTGGCCAATACCCTTTTGCTCAAATTTTGGATCTAAAAATAAAGCCCATATATTATGGTCTTGTAAATCTGCAATGGCAAAACCCACTATCTGTTGATCTATTTCATAAACCCAACCTTTGCCCCTTTTTGTTATAAATATTTCGCAATCCTCATCTGTAACTAAATTGGGGTCAGACAATGTATTTTCTGTAACAGAATTTCTTACTCTTTGAATTTGTTTGATGTCTTCAATTTTTGCTTCCCTAATCATCGTGTTCAAATTTATTTTTGTGTAGTTATCCGGTTAGTGTGCTATGGTTAGTGTTGTATTTTGATAATGTTGTTTTGCACATTCAATTCATAATTGTAATACAAAGAAGAAGTTATTTTTTTAGACTTGCAAATACATCTATTTCATCCCTAAATGAATTTCCTGTTACATCTTGCATCAACTCAGAAATAGATTGATGCGTTCAATCCCCTATTAATAGGTGTAAATGATCTGACATTCCATTTATGCACACCATTTTGTGAATATTGTTTTGAACAATACCTGTTATATATTTATACTACTGATCTTTCCAAGAAACATAAATAACTCTATCCCTATATTTTACTGCCACAATAAAATAAATATGAATTTGAGTGTAAGTGTTAGTGTTTGGCATGGCAGGTATATGTGGTGCCGTCTCCACGGGACTAAAAATCGATTTTTACATTACCATTCCTACCAAAATTTTATCCCTAAAAGGGATTTGTATTGACATAAAAAAAATTAATTGAAATTTATTCTTGGGGTGTGCTGAATAAAATTATTCTTTTTTGTGTATTCCGCACAGCGGAAATAGATAAAAGTCTTCGCTTTGGTGTATTCCGCAAAGCGGGAATAGATAAATTCTCCATTTTTATATACCACCATATCTGCGGAAAAGGAAATATCTATTTTTAATGATTTATACAGATGTGCAGAAAATTTAAAAATTTGATAATCGGCAGCTAAATCATAATGACTTACCCTTTGTTTGTATTGTTGTTGTAAGAACGGAAATATCAAATGAATTTATGTATTGGGATGTAGAAAAAAAATACTGCAAACCGTACCATTTAGCAAGGGAACTGTTCGCATTCGTACACCAATTTTTTACTGAAATAGCTGAAACCCTTTACAGTCGTCTGTTTGCAAACTGGCATAATGCTTGAAAATTTTTTGTTGTATATTTTTAATAATATAGTTTAATTTTAAATTATGCTTACAAATTATTTCAAAATAGCCTGGCGTAGTATCCAAAAAAACAGGACTTATACTTTTATTAATGTACTGGGCTTGTCTGTGGCTGTAGCTGCATGTCTTACAATTTTTTTAGTGGTACAATATGAAACAAGCTATGATAATTTTTGGGCCGATCATGAAGATATGTATCAAATTGTAACCAAAGACATTGATGCAGATGGAGAAGGTTTTACAAGTGGCGTACAGTTTCCGGCCATTAAATTTTTAAGACAGGATTATCCACAAATTACTTTTGGAGAAATCATTCAGAACTATGGATCGCAGGTTACGGTAACGGATGCATCGGGCATTAAAAATGAAAAAAAATTTTTGGAAGAAACTGGAATATTTTATGCTGACCCTGAGCTGTTCAAAATCTTTGAAGTACAATGGCTGAGTGGCAATAAAGATGTGCTGTATATACCTGAAGCAGTTGTGCTGAGTAAGGCAATGGCTGAAAAATATTTTGGCTCTTGGCAGCAGGCTGTGAATGGATACATAAAGTTAGACAATAGCAACAATATAAAACAGGTGTTGGGCATATTTGAAGATCTGCCAAACAATAGTGATTTCCCTTTCAAATTGGCTGCCTCTTATAAGGGCTGGCTTGCAGTGGATGGACCAGACTGGGGTGCAGATGGTTGGGGTAGTACCAGTAGCAATCACAATGTGTATATGAAAACTTCGGCAGGATTTAATACGGCAAGTTTTAATCAATACCTGCAAGGCTTTCAAAAAAAATACAATACAGAAAAAGAAGACAATAAGAGAACGCATTTTCTACAACCGCTTAGCAATATTCACTTTGATGATCGTTTTTCTAATAATGGGGATCATATCACTACAAAAACTACACTATATACCTTAGTTTTTATTGGCCTACTCATCCTACTTATGGCCTGTATCAACTTCATCAATCTATCTTCTGCACTGGCAGTAAAAAGAAGTAAAGAAGTGGGTGTAAGAAAAGTGATGGGCAGTACCAGAAATCAACTGAGGCTGCAGGTGTATGCGGAAACCTTTTTAGTTGTATTTGCCGCAGTGCTTTTGTCCATGTTTATGACCTGGTTTATTTTACCCTATATCAAATATTTGGTGGCAGAGCAAAACCCAATAGCATTATTGAATACAGGCAGTATATTATTCTTATTGGCAGTAATGCTTGTGGTTACTATGCTTTCCGGAGGATATCCTGCCTTTATATTAAGCCGCTTTAAGCCGGTGGAAGCCATTAAGAATAAAATTAATGCAGCCAAAGTGGGCAGCATATCTCTACGCCGCTCATTAGTAGTATTGCAGTTTGCATTTTCACAAATTTTAATCATTTGCACTGTTATCGCTATAAGCCAAATGAACTTTATAAATAATGCAGATTTAGGATATAATAAAGAAGCATTGCTCATGGTGCATGCCTCCACAGATAGTATTGTATTGGCAAGACAACAAGCATTTAAAAATGCATTACTTTCCAATAAAGATGTGCAGGATGTAAGCTTTAGCTTTGATGCACCAAGCAGTGAAAACTCATGGCAAAGCAATTTTGCTTTTGACAATTTTGATAAGGACAAAGACTTTGATTTGACAATAAAATTTGGTGATGCTGCCTATCTTAGTACCTACAATTTACAATTGCTGGCAGGTAGATTTTATATTTATTCAGATTCGGTTTCCGGCTATGTAGTGAATGAAACTTTTATAAAGAAATGTGGATTAAAAAATCCCGCTGATGCCATTGGCAAACTACTGAGAGTGGGTGGCAACAATCCTCAGGAAGTGATAGGTGTTGTTAAAGATTTCAAACTGCAAAGTATGCGGGAAGAAGTGCCACCAATAGCATTGTTTCCCAATAAAAAATATTCCGCAAGTGCGGGCATAAAATTTAAGTCTGCCAATCTTTCTGCTACTATGAAAAGTGTGGAATCCATCTGGAATCAATTCTATCCTGAATATGTTTTTCAGGGAGAATTTTTAAATGAAAGCATTCAGAAATTTTATTTGCAAGAGCAAAGATTGAGTCTGCTGTATAAAATATGTGCAGCACTTGCCATATTGATTAGTTGCTTGGGTTTATACGGTCTAATATCATTTATGGTAGTTCAAAAAACAAAGGAAGTAGGCATCAGAAAAGTGCTGGGTGCAAGTATATCCGGCATCATGTATTTATTTGCAAAAGAGTTTACCATCCTTATTGTCATTGCATTTGCGCTGGCCATACCATCTTCATTGTACATGATGCAAGACTGGCTCAAAAACTTTGTGTATCGGATAGATATTGGCATTGGCGTATTTATAATAGCAGTATTGGTATCTGTGGCCATAGCCTGGTTGACTGTAGGCTACAAAGCATATAAAGCGGCTACGGTAAACCCTGTAAAGAGCTTGAAAAGCGAATAGGGCTTATAAAATCTTTGTTTTTTTGTCTATTTAATTGAGCTGATTTCATTGTGTGAGCCCCGTTATTCTACTTCTTTTCAAAGTATTATTTTGTGTTTTATATCATTCGTCAATGAGCCTTTTGTGGCTGATGATGAAATAGAAGTTTTAGAAATATTTTTAGAAGTACTGATTTAATCACCCCAAAATAAATACTATTATCATTAGCAAA
>ERZ650309.1362-NODE-1362-length-11460-cov-4.549320_pt1 | contig 11460 bp, 10 predicted proteins | sample MGYA00376245_ERZ650309 | MGnify/ENA primary metagenome ERZ650309 (study PRJEB26733, sample SAMN07839294) | wastewater metagenome | biome: urban; feature: wastewater treatment plant; material: waste water | place: USA: North Carolina | collected 2016-04-26 ...
TTTTGGATAAATGACGGAATGAATGGAAATCGCTGAAAAGGGCAGTACAGCCCTTTCCGCTGTTTCAGTTATTTCCGTTTGTTCCGCTATCTCTTTTTGTCTTTGACCGCATAGATTCAATCAAAGCCGTCAGTTGTTCAATGCCAGCTTTGGCATCCGCGAGTTCGCGTTTGCTGGCCATAAAGCTTTGCCAATGACCGCTTTCGACGATGGGGGCAACTCGCTCTTCGCCAAGCGCACTCGCCATCACCGCAATCAAAATTCCAGAAATCTGCGTATGTTCGACGTATCGCGCAATCACGCTGTAAGCCAATTCGGCGGATTCCAGGTTCCAATCCAAGTCTGTTTTCGGTTGTTCTTCCATTTTCTATTTCTTGATAAACGGCAATTCGACCAAGCGCGCACGGCCAAGCTCCGTTTCACCTTGCTTCAAAATGAATTCGGTTCCGGATTCCAAACAGTACCGATGCGCGTAACCCAGCGCAATCTTTTGATTCAAAGCGAAACTAAAAATGCTGCTGGTAATTTCGCCTGCGCGACGGCCGGCCATTTGCCCTTCGACGGGAAACAACTCGGTTCCCTGCAAAGGCAAATCGTCAGCGTCGATCAAAAATCCTCGTAGCCGTTTTGCCGGTTGGCCGCGCCAATGAATTCTGGCAATGACTTCCTGCCCCAGGTAACAACCTTTCGTGTAGCTAACAGCCGCTTCGAGTTCGGATTCCAGGATGATGTATTCTTCACCGGCATCAACGCCTTCGCGCGGCAAGCCATCTTCAATACGTGCCACTTCGAAGGCAGCTTCGCTGACTTCGCGCGCCCCAAAAGTTTTGCCAGCCTCCAAAATTGCCTGGCGCACTTTTTCCGCAGCCTCAGCTTCGACAAAAAGGTCAAAGCCGGTTTCTGTGCAGCGGCGACGATTGGCAATCAAAACTTCGACGCCAAAGATTTGGTGTGTGCCGATTTTCAGATCACCAGATTCAGTCGGCAGCCCCGTCACAGATTCGACCAGTTCAGCCGAACGCGGCCCGGACAGCGAAATCAGTGCCAAGGTGTCGCTGGCATCCGTGACAAAAAACTCTCCTGCCGGAACAAAGCGGCTCAGGTTTTTAAAAACCTTTTCGCGATTGATGGCGTCCAGCTCGATCAACAAATGTTCGCCAGTGTTGTAAATCCGGCAGAGCGCCGCCAGCTTCCCCTGCAAAGTCGGGAATGCCGCCAACACACCTTCGCCCGGCGGCAGGGTTTTGACATCGTTGCTGACCAAACCATTCAGAAACTGAATGGCGTTTTTGCCGCTCAACTGCAACTTCCCTGCTGACGAAACATCCAGCACGCCAACTCCGCCACGAATCGCGTCATATTCGACGCGAATTTGTTCAGCACCTTGGGGTTGTAAAACTGCTTGGGTCATACTGCGATTCAAAGCAAAACTGACAGGATTTACAGAATTCTCCATGGCAGGTTTCACCTTGTCGAACTCTGTAAATTCTGTCTCTTTCCGTCGCCGACTATGGCAACTTCGGTTCAGTCACATTGCACTTATCTGTGCTCAAGGATTTCAGGAAAGCAATTAAGTCTTCCTTCTGAGCCTTGGTCAGATTCGCTTTTTTCAGGTTGGCTTTGTCCAAAAACTTATTGGGTTTGCCACCGCCGGTCATGATTTCAACAGCTTCTTCCAAGGTAGCAGCGCTTCCGTCGTGAAAATACGGGGCTGATTTGGCGACATCACGCAAAGTCGGCGTTTTGAAAGCTCCCGTCCATTTCACTTTTTCCGGATCGTCGTCTTTCAAATCTTTCAACGCAGCGACGCGGCCTTTATCTAACTTGTCCGGTTCAGCGTCCATACCAATCCCAACGTTGTGGAACTGCATGTCAGTAAACAAATGACCGTCGTGGCATTTGTTGCAGTTGGCCGATTTGAACACGTCGTAGCCGCGTTTGACCTGATCGCTGACCGCAGATTGATCGCCTTTGACCTGCCAACGATCAAACGGAGTTTCGTCATTGCCATTGACGATGGTTCGCTCATAAGCCGCCACGGCTTGGAAGATATTGTCAGCATCGGCATCTTTGCCGAACACTTTCTGGAATTGCGCTTTGTACCCGGCAACAGCATTGATCTTGGCGACGATTTCGGCTTCGTGATCTTTCGCGCCCATGTTGCCGCCTTGCCAAGCTGCCTTGCCCTGCGCCTCAAGCGATTTGCTGCGGCCATCCCAATACAGTTCCTTGTGATAGCCAATATTCCAAAGCGTCGGGCTGCTGCGCGTTAATTGTTTGTTCCCCGCACCAATGGCTTTCGGCAATCCATCGGTCAGGCCTTTTTCGCACACGTGGCAGGAATAGCATGAACGTGAACCGTCCACGCTCAACCGTTTATCAAAGAAAAGCTGGCGTCCCAACGCCACCTTTTCCTGCGTCATAGGATTACTGGATGGAATTGCCATCGGCTCCAGCTTTTCCAACCCGGCGGGGATCGGCAAAAGCTCAGGCGTATAAGTCGAAACAGGTTCGGTGGGCTTGCTGTCACAAGCCACCGCGAACACGGCAAAAGCCGCAAAGCAAACAAACAGAATTCTAGGCATCCGGCGTTGCCAATTCGCAATAGTCATACTCGCTCCTATGGTTGTCTGCGCAAACCTTCGGCCTGCGCGAGCAGTTTTTATTTTTACATTCAGCGCAACGGGTAAAGAAAATTGCGCTGCAAGTCAGCAATGTCAGCCTTAATTGGAATGTCAGGATTGCGCAGGAGTTATATCGGAAGTCAGCGTAAGCGGCAAGACAGGAGTTAGCGATCAGAACTGGCAATTGGCTGTTAGTGGCCGGGCGAATTGCCAACCACCAACAACCAATCCCCAATTTCGATCCTCACGATGGGACGCGTTTCATGTATTGAAGCCCGTTCTGCTCTACACTTAGGGCAAGTCGAAACGGTCGAGGGTCATCACTTTGGCCCAGGCCTTCGCAAAGTCCTTCACGAATTTTTCTTTGCTGTCGGCTGCGGCATAGAACTCCGACACGGCGCGCAATTCGGAGTTCGACCCAAACACCAGATCAACAGGAGTCGCGGTCCACTTGACCTTGCCGGTCATACGATCAACTCCCTCGTAAATGCCCTCAGAAGTGGAGGACTTGCTCCACTTGGTGGACATGTCCAACAAGTGGACGAAGAAGTCATTGCTCAAGGTTCCGGGTTTATCGGTGAACACCCCGTGTTTCGCTTGTCCGGCGTTGGCATTCAACGCCCGCAAGCCACCGACCAGAACGGTCATTTCAGGAACAGTCAGCGTCAGCAGGTTCGCACGATCAACCAACATTTCCGCTGGAGACAGGCGCTGACCTTTGCGGAAGTAGTTGCGGAAACCATCCGCAGTTGGTTCAAGCGGAGCAAAAGACGCCACGTCAGTCTGCGCTTCGGACGCATCCACCCGTCCCGGTGTGAAGGGCACCACTACGATGTGACCCGCTGCCTTCGCGGCTTGTTCGATAGCGGCACTGCCACCCAGCACGATCAGGTCGGCCAACGAGACCTTCTTGCCGCCGGGCTGACCATTAAAGCTTTTCTGGATTTCTTCCAGACGCCCCAGCACCTTGCTTAGTTCAGCCGGATTGTTGACTTCCCAGTCCTTCTGCGGTGCCAAGCGAATGCGCGCGCCGTTCGCGCCACCACGCATGTCGGTGCCACGGAACGTGGAGGCCGAAGCCCAGGCAGTTCTGACCAATTCCGGGACAGTCAAACCAGACGCGAGAATCTTGGCTTTCAACGCCGCTATATCCTTCGCATCAATCTGCTTATAAGCGACTTTGGGGAGCGGATCCTGCCAAATCAGGTCTTCTTTCGGAACTTCAGCCCCGACATAGCGAGAGCGAGGGCCTAAATCGCGATGGGTTAGCTTGAACCACGCCTTCGCAAACGCGAGCCTGTATTCCTCAGGGTTTTCCACGAAGCGTTTGGCAATCTTCTGGTAGCTCGGATCGAACTTCAGCGCGAGATCCGTTGTGAACATGATCGGCGCATGTCCCTTTGACGGGTCGTGCGCGTCCGGCACGGCGTTCGCTGCCTGCCCATTCGCGGGAACCCACTGGGTCGCTCCGGCGGGACTCTTGGTCTTGACCCAATCATAGGAAAACAGGTTCTTAAGGTACTCCGAACTCCAGGCAGTTGGCTTGGACGACCACGCGCCCTCAAGACCGCTGGTGACCGTGTCGCCCGCGTTGCCTTTGCCGCACTTGTTTTCCCAACCAAGCCCCTGCTGCTCAATACCTGCGGCTGCGGGCTCGGGGCCTACGCATTTCCCCGGATCGTAGGCGCCATGCGCTTTGCCAAAGGTGTGGCCACCAGCGATAAGCGCAACCGTTTCTTCGTCGTTCATGGCCATGCGACCAAAGGTTTCGCGGATGTCCTTGGCGGCTGCCAGCGGATCAGGGTTGCCGTTCGGCCCTTCGGGATTCACGTAAATCAACCCCATCTGAACTGCCGCCAGCGGGTTCGCAAGCTTGCGATCTCCGCTGTAGCGTTCATCGGCCAGCCACTTCTTCTCTGGCCCCCAAAAAACTACGTCCGGCTCCCAGTCATCCTTGCGCCCACCGGCAAAGCCAAAGGTCTTGAACCCCATGGATTCCAACGAGACATTTCCGGTCAAAACCATCAGATCAGCCCAAGAGAGCTTCTGACCGTATTTCTGTTTGACAGGCCAGAGCAGGCGTCGCGCCTTGTCCAGGTTGGCGTTGTCAGGCCAACTGTTGAGAGGCTCGAATCGCTGTTGACCACCGCCAGCGCCGCCGCGGCCATCAGCAACGCGGTACGTGCCAGCGCTGTGCCACGCCATTCGAATGAAGAACGGGCCGTAGTTTCCGTAATCGGCTGGCCACCAGGGTTGCGATGTCGTCAGGACTTTCTTGATGTCCTGCTTGACGGCATTAAGGTCAAGACTGGCAAACGCCTTGGCATAGTCAAACTTTTCTCCCATCGGATTGGATTCAGCGGAATGCTGCCGAAGTGGCGAGAGATCCAGTTGGTCGGGCCACCAGAACTGGTTTTGCGGCTGTTGCCCCTGAGCATTGACCGTTTGCGTTGACACCAACAATAGCGCAGCGGTCACAACAGATGCGAATAACATCATCGGTTTATTATTCATTGACTTCTCCTTGATCGAACGGAAGGCCCGTTCAGCTTTGAGTGTTATGAAGTAAATCCAGACCTTTTTGAAAACGTCCGGCGTGCGACTTTTCAGCGCGCGCCAATGTCTCGAACCATTCTGCGATTTCTTCAAACCCTTCTTCGCGCGCCAAGCGGGCAAAGCTGGGATACATTTCTGTATATTCGTAAGTTTCGCTGGCAATTGCGGATTTCAAATTGGCCAATGTGTCACCAAACGGCTGTTCAGTAACCGGATCGCCCACTTCCTTCAAAAAATCCAGATGGCCATATGCGTGTCCGGCTTCACCTTCGGCAGTGTCGCGAAACAATCCCGCGACATCAGGATAGCCTTCAATATCAGCCTGACGTGCAAAATATAAATAGCGGCGATTGGCCTGCGATTCGCCTGCAAACGCTTTGATCAAATTCGCGTGAGTCTTTGAACCTTTAAGAACCGGCATGTAGTTTCTCCAAAATAAAAGCGGAAGGAAGAAATCACCGAGCTTTGAGCCCGCGAACCTGTTTTGTGGCTCGCGCAGGCTTAACCTGACACATTTCACAAACACCGACAAAGTCGAGTCTATGCTCTTCGATCTGAAACCCGCCAACAGTTTTGGCTTTATCAACCAGCGCCATCAATTTCTTTTCAAGCTCAATTTCAACGTCAACGATCCCTCCACAAAGCCTGCAAACGAGATGGTAATGAGAATCCTTTGTCGTTTCGAAGTGGGTGATCGCCATTCCAAAATCGAGTTCGCGCACCGCCCCTTGTCCAGCCAGCACTCGCAAATTGCGATAAACCGTCCCCAAGCTTAAGCGCGGATGACGGCGCTTGACGATTTTATAAACTTCTTCAGCGGTCAAATGACCACCGTGAGCTTCGATGGCGTCAAGAATTGCCTGACGTTGTTTTGTATTTCGTAAATTCATCAGCGGATATGACGGCATAATATTCAGGCACTTCCCGACTGTCAATAATCAGTAATAAGAATAATTACTGATTAAGATCAAACACAAAAAACGGCTTTCGATGGTTGCACCGAAAGCCGTTTTGCAATTCACAGCAAGCTTAGGCAGAGAACGAAGTGCCACAACCACAACCGCCCGAAGCATTCGGATTGTTGAAGGTGAAGCCCGAACCCATCACACTGTTGACATAATCAATCTGCACGTTTTCCAGGTACTGAGCGCTGAACATATCCACAAAAACGCGCAACCCGGCAGTTTCCACGACTTCGTCGGTCGCCTGGGGCGCTTCTTCGATGTTCATGCCGTATTGAAAACCGGAACAGCCACCCGGAACCACGCGCACGCGCAGTCCGCCATCCGTGCCAACTGCTTCAGATTCGATAAACTTTCGTACTTCGCCAACTGCGGTTTCAGTTAAAGTCAGATTCATGTTTATTCTCCTTTTGAAGAACTCGACAGGCGTTAACCTGCCGGAAAGTTAATGATGATTGCGTTATCAAAATTTCCGGCAACTTTGAAAAGTATGCTGTTCAAAGATAACGACAGATAGAAAGAGTTTCAAATCACTTTTTCAAATTCAAAATCGGCAGCGCCTTATTCGCTCTGATTGCCGCGATGCTGACTTGTGCGGCAACATTTTGAGCCACGTGGTTCAAAGCCTTAGCTTGTGGGCTGTTCGGCTGACTGATGACAATCGGCACGCCCAGATCGCCTCCTTCGCGAATGCTAACGGCAATCGGAACCGCGCCCAAAAACGGAATGTCAAAGTTCCCGGCCAGAGCTTCGCCGCCGCCATTGCCAAAGATGAAGTATTTCTCTCCATGCGCACACTCGAAATAGCTCATGTTTTCAACCACGCCCAGCATCGGAACATTCAACTGCTCGAACATGTTGTAAGCCTTGCGAACGTCGCTCAGCGCAACTTCTTGCGGAGTTGTCACCAACACCGCTCCGGCAATGGAAACCATCTGCGCCAGACTCAATTGCACGTCGCCTGTTCCTGGGGGCATATCAACGACCAGATAATCCAGTTCGCCCCATTCGACTTGCCGCAAAAACTGTGAAACTGCCGAAGTCAACATTGGCCCGCGCCAAACAACGGCTTTGTCTCCAGGATTGAGCAAGCCTATGCTCATCGTTTTGACTCCGTGATAAACCGGAGGAATGATCTTGTCGTTGCGCACCAAAGGCATGTCGCGCCCGCCCATCATGATTGGGACGTTCGGGCCATAAATATCCGTGTCCACGATGCCAACTCGCGCGCCCATCAACCCCAGCGAAACTGCTAAGTTAACCGCGACGGTGGATTTGCCTACACCGCCTTTTCCGGAAGTGACAGCAATGATGTGATTGATTCCAGCAATCTCGGCCTTATCCAAAGAACCACGAGCTTTCGGAACTTCAGCGTCCATTTTGACTTCCACGCGCTCCACGCCCGGAACAGACATCACAGCTTTCTCGGCTTCGAATTTAAGTTGATCGCGGACAGGACAAGCAGGCGTCGTCAGCACAAATCGAAAGCCGACGATGCCACCACAAATCGAAACATCGCGAATCATATTCAGCGTCACGATGTCTTTATGCAGATCGGGATCTTTCACCGCCCGCAACGCATTTAGGACAACTTCTTCAGTAATTGTTTCAACCACGGTTTCAGCCATTCTTACTTTTTCATCTTCCTTGAAATTTGTGTCAGCTTGCGCGGCACAATACGATATTCGCACTGTTGGGAACCGTCTGCGATGCGGCATTCACGTACAACGTCGCAATCAAGAGCCTCACGATAAACGCGAATTTCTTCTTCACAAACCTGGGGATAAGCGACTGCAACGCTTTCAGTGGGGCAGTTACGCTGCCGCAAACGGTAACTGCCATCTTTCATTTTCCGTGTTTCGGCGAGGTAGCCTTTCACGTTGATCACATCAATCAGAGTCTTGACCCGTTGATCGAAGCTCAAATTCGCAAACTGAATCCGCAACTGAGAAATTAACTCATCCGCCCGCGCACTCAGAACTTTAAGCAAGGCTCCATCGCCAAACTGACGTTCAACGTGAACCAGCACTTCCTTGGCAAACTCATCGTAAATGTGCGGAAAAAAACAACGCGCTTTATCCGTCAGCTTATAAATGAAACGAGGCCGCCCGCGTTCGTGGCGCTCCTGCTCGTAAGCAATCAAACCATCGCTTTCTAACAAGCTCAAATGACGACGCACACAAACCTTCGAAACTTCCAGCCGTTCGGCTAACTGTTCGACACCCATTGCGCCATTCGTCTTCAGCAGATCGAGAATGGCGCTGCGCGATTCTTTGAGAATATTTTCTGCGGCAGCAACTGACACGAACCGGATGTTAGAAAGCGAGCATGCTTTTGTCAACCGTTTGGTTTCTAAAAGGCGGACTAAATTATTCGCTCTTCGACTTTCCAGGCCGAAGAATGCTCCAAGCCAGATACGCGCCGAGCAACACAGCAAAGAAAAACCCAATGGCAAACATTCGCCCCGCCCAACGCTCCCAACCGCTGGGGCGAAACACGGAAAGCAGAATTGCCAGTCCCACAATGAAAGCCGACGCGATCACTCCAAGGACGATTCGGTTGGCCAATCGTTCCAGCCGGTCAATCAGTGGTTCAAAAGTGCCAGGTTTCATGCCAACTTCAAACCCGCCGCGATCAATTTCGTTCAAAATGTGGCGAAGCTGTTGAGGAATTTCAACGCCAAGCCGAGCGACATCCAAGCTGGCCTGCCCAAGTTTCTTTGCCAATCGGCGCGGAGAAAACAACCGGACCATCATTTGGTCTGCATACGGAGCAATCACTTCAGTCAGGTGAAAGTCAGGATCAAGTCGTGTCCCGATGCCTTCGGTAATAATGATGGTTTTGATGAGCAGCGCCAGATGCGGCGGAATATGCAGCCTATGCCGACGAATAACGAAAAATGTTTCGTTGAACAGCGAAGCAAGTTTTACCTCTCCGAGCGTCAACCCGAAATAAGGCTTGATCAGATGTTCCAGGTCGCGGCGTAATTCATTTCGATCAACTCGATGTTTGACGACTTCCAGTTCCAGCACAGCATCCGTCAGACGGTCATAATCCTGACGCGACAAACCGAGAATGAGATTGGCCAGATAATCCTGAGTCTTTTCGTCAACCACGCCAACCATGCCGAAATCCACCAGCCCGAATCGCCCGTCGGGTTCGACAAAGAAATTCCCCGGATGAAGATCAGCGTGAAAAAAGCCATCTTCAAAAATCATCTTCAAGATCGCCCGCGTTCCCTGTTTCGCCAGTTCTTTATGCGTCACGCCAAAATCGGGCAACGTGTTTAGTTCACTGACCTTCACACCGACAATCCGCTCCTGAGTCAAAATGCGAGAAGTCGTCGTTTCCCAATACACGTGCGGGATGTGGACAGTTTTGTCAGCAGCAAAGTTGGCAGCAAAACGGTCGGCATTTTGCCCTTCCCGAATGTAATCGAGTTCGGCGCGCAATGTGAGCGCGAATTCCTGCATCAGCCCCAACAAATCGTAACGTTTGGCAAATTCCCAACGACGGTTCGCCGCCGCAGCCAGGTTATGCAAAATTTCCAGGTCTTCTTCGATTTGTTCAACAACATTTGGGCGGCGGACTTTGACAATGACGTTGCTGCCATCCAGCAAACGTGCCGCATGTACCTGTCCAATTGAAGCAGCAGCCAACGGCTGCCGGTCAAAATTCGCAAAGACGTCTTTGACGGATTGGTTGAGTTCGGATTCCACGACTTCAATGGCGAGGTCGGAATCAAAAGGCGGCGCGTCGTCTTGCAGCTTGGCAAGCTCCAGCAAATATTCCGGCGGCAACAAATCAGGCCGAGTCGAAAGCAACTGGCCGAGCTTGATGAAAGTCGGGCCAAGTTCTTCCATTGCCAAACGAATATGCTGGGGCGGAGTCAGCGATTGACTGTTGGAAGTTTCGCTAAACGATTCACGATGAAATGGCAGAAACCGATCCAACCCCAACAAACTCAGCAGAAACCCGAAGCCATGTTTGGCCAATGTCTCGGCAATCTGCCTATAACGGCTAAGATGCGTGTCTTTGGCACTGACAAGTAGTGACATGTTGATGGTCGTCTCTCCTGTAACCAGCTTATCAGGCTTCCCTGAGACGGCAAAATTCATTCCCGGGAAATTCCTGAATTGATTCACGTATAATGGCAGACGAGATGAAAGAAGAGCGACAGTCGTATCAAACCATTCAACGCCCCAAACGGATGCGGCTTAAATCTTTTCGGATTCAAGCCAGTCAGGCCTTCGAGCGCACGGCTGGCGCCCCTCTGATTGCCGGCAATCAGGTCTGGTTGTTGAAAGACGCTCGCGAAAATTATCCGGCCTGGCTTGAAGCCATTCGTTCAGCCAAGCGAACAATCCACTTTGAAAGCTACATCATCCACGAAGACGACCAGGGACGACTGTTTGCCGAAGCGCTGGCCGAAAAAGCTCGCGCGGGTGTCACCGTTCGCTTGATTTACGACTGGGTGGGAGGCCTGACGGCTACTTCCAACAAATTCTGGCGCTCTCTGAAAGCCGCTGGCGTGGAAGTGCGCTGCTTTAATCCACCGCGGTTTGACAGTCCACTGGGGTGGCTTGGTAGAGATCACCGCAAACTGCTGACAGTTGACGGCAACGTGGGGTTCGTCGCTGGATTATGCGTCGGTCAAATGTGGGTTGGCGACTCCGAAAACGGAATTGAAGGCTGGCGCGACACTGGCGTTAAAATCACTGGCCCAGCCGTCGCCGATCTGGAACAGGCGTTTGCCCAAACCTGGGCCGAAACCGGAGTGCCGCTTCCTGAAAATACATCGGTCACCTCAACTGAAACTCCGCCCGCCGGAGACATCAATTTACGAGTAGTAGCCAGCGTGCCTAATTCCGCCGGCTTGTATCGCCTGGATCAAATGATCGCGGCGTCAGCCAAAGAAACGCTGTGGTTGACCGACGCCTACTTCGCGGGCACTTCGCCGTATGTGCAATCGCTCAGAGCAGCAGCAATGGACGGAGTTGATGTGCGTTTGCTGGTTCCGCAAGCGACCGATTTGCCCGTAATGCGCGCATTGTCGCGTTCGGGTTATCGCCCCCTGCTGGAAGCCGGTGTGCGAGTGTACGAATGGAACGGCCCGATGATTCACGCCAAAACCGCTGTCGCTGATGGACGTTGGGCACGCGTAGGTTCGTCCAATTTGAACCTGGCAAGTTGGATCGCCAACTGGGAACTGGATGTCGTCGTTGAAGATGACCGCTTCGGCGAAGAAATGGAGCGCATGTTTCTGGAAGATTTGGAGAACTCAACAGAGATTTTGCTGACCGTGAAGCGAAAGCGAC
>ERZ650309.1363-NODE-1363-length-11459-cov-3.858909_pt1 | contig 11459 bp, 8 predicted proteins | sample MGYA00376245_ERZ650309 | MGnify/ENA primary metagenome ERZ650309 (study PRJEB26733, sample SAMN07839294) | wastewater metagenome | biome: urban; feature: wastewater treatment plant; material: waste water | place: USA: North Carolina | collected 2016-04-26 ...
GTTAAATGAGTGTGTCTTGTTATTTGCGTTGCCTGCAAAAGAGCGAGGTTTACCGATTAAAACCGAAATCATGCCTAATGTACCAAATTGGATGGTTGGTGACCCAACCCGCGTGCGTCAGGTAATTATTAATATGTTGGGAAATGCCTATAAATTTACTGAACGTGGTGCAGTCACTTTGCGGGCTTATTTGCGCGAAGACCAAGGCTCAGATGGCGTATTTATTCAATTTGAAATACAAGATACAGGCATTGGTATTACCACAGAGCAACGCGAACGTTTATTTCAGTCCTTTTCTCAGGCCGATTCGTCCGTTACCCGAAAATACGGTGGTACAGGTTTAGGCTTGGCCATTAGTCGCTCTTTAGTGCGTTTAATGAATGGTGATATTGGGGTAAAAAGCATTCCTTCTCAAGGTTCAATATTTTGGTTTTATGTGCAGATGTATCATGGTGCCGAGCCAAATCATACGCATATTATCCAAACTGTAGGCACTAAACCTAATAATGATTATCCAGACTTATCAGGTTTAAAAGTGTTAATTGCCGAAGATAATCCCATTAATCAAATGGTCATTGTGGGAATGCTTAAAAAATATAATATTGTGGCCACGGTAGCGAGTGACGGTTTAGATGCGTTACAGGTATTAATGACCAGTCAGGATATGTTTGATGTCGTGTTAATGGATTGCGAAATGCCTAATATGGACGGCTATACAGCCACTCAACGTATTAGGGCGTGGGAGTTACAACAAAAGCAGATTCCCACCTTGATTTATGGGGTGAGCGCACATGCGTTGGCTGAATACCAGCAACAAGGTATGACATCGGGAATGAACGGCTTTATTGTAAAACCCTTAAAACAAGACGATTTATCTAAAGCCTTAACGGTAGTAATGACTCATAAAATGAAGCGAAAGCTGGCGCGTTGATGTCCCTCACCCAAAGGGCAAGGGAGTTAGAGTGAGGGGTATTTTAACCCAACAACTCAGCAACCTCAGGCGAGTTATAAAAATCGCCAAGTTGTGCCTCAATGCGTTGTTCAATAAAACCAGAAGCTAACATCTCGGCCACAACAGGTTGAGCAAATACCAAAATTTCTTCTAGTAGCTGCTCGCGTGAGATATTTAAATCAGCCAGTAAACTCAATCCATCACGGCCTGCAAACTCGTTAAACCATGATTCAATGAGTTCATTAAGCATGGCTTGGGCATAAGGTGTTTGTCTAAAATGATTCCATACTTTTGCGCCTTCATTGAGTGCAAATTCTATATCACCATCAGATACATATTGCTTGCCTAACGATAACGGCGCGCCTTTAATTTTATGCCACACTTGGTCGGCCACATGATGAATCTGTTTGGCATCTAAGGTTTTAAGCAAAGTTTTTTCGCTTAAATCGACAATCTTTTGAGTGTTTTTGTGTAAATAGCTTTTGAGTGCTGACTCAATAGCCGCATTGCCACCCGTGCTTTCCATTAAGCCTTTACCCATTTTCATGAGTGAAGACATACCAGGTACTTTTTTGGCCAAAGGATTTTCGTTAACCAAATAATCGTTTAAGGCTTGGTAAACAATATCTGACAACAATTTAGCATAAACAGGATTACCAACAGCGGTATGAATCAGGTCTTTACGCAATTGTTCGTGACTGGCAATCTTATCAACAATCGCTAAATAGTCTTGATGTTCAATCAGTTGGTGTACATAGGTTTTATCATTTAATGGGCTGTGAATGGCCGCTTTAATGAGGTGCAATATCTGCTGTGTTAAACCTGTACTCACTTCTTGAGCTAACACATAACGTTGGGCAACACTTTGAATGCTTTCAAGTTTAACCACTTGATTAATAGGGTGTGTTTGTGACCAATCAAAAAAGGCGTTAATTTCACGACTTAATGTGGCGTTGACTTGCTCAGGCGTAAATTGAGCTAATAAGTGTTTTTTATGAGCATCTAAAAGAGCAGCGGCTTTGGAAGACATGAATAAGTCCTGTTATTTAGGGGTAGTCGTTGGGGCAAATTTATTAGGCATCGCTTGAGCCTTGGCCAAAAAAGCTAAATATGCTTCACTGACAGGGTAATCAGCTTCTAAGATAGGTGTATGACCCACATCTTTCAAGATTAATACTTCTTCATTTTTTAGATGTTCTTTTAACTCTTCAACCACGCTAACATCAATAATTGCATCTTTATCGCCCCAAATCACTAATGTAGGTGCTTCAATGCTATGTGCTGCCATTTGAAAAGTTTCGGGCTTGGTAAATTCCATTTGTTTAATTAAGGCATTAATCAGTTTTTCGTGTTCGGGCAAATGTTTTACATGCAATTTTTCATAACCTTCCATTAACTCTTTAGGAATAAACGGTGGGTCATACATCGCTATTTTGGTTGCTAAACGCTCAAAGTCACCTTGCTTACGCACCAACATATTTTTGAGTTCTTCTGGTTTAGAAATTAACGAGTGGCCGACTTTGTCGTAAACGCCAGCAGTATCTACCAATAATACGCTTTTAACTTCCAAAAAATATAAGGCCGAATACAATACCGCAATGCCACCACCGAGTGAGTGACCTGCAATGTGTAAGTCTTTTTGAATGCCTAAGGCCAATACAAATTGGCGTACTGCATCAGATAAATCATCTAATTGATAACCAAAATTTTCGGGTGCAATGGTGTCGCCATGACCGGGTAAATCAACGGCAACGACATGATATTGTTTAGTGAGTTTATGAGCAATACGATTCCAATTGTCACGCGAGCCCGAAAAACCATGCACCAATAACACGGTAGGCGCGCCTTTAACACCGCCTTCACTATAGGCAAACGTTGTTTCGCCTACTTTAATGGTTTTGCTTTCTAAGCCAGCCCATTGGCGTTCTTGTTGTAACACCGATTGCATTAACGCGACGCTGTCGGTAACGATAGGAGCGGCTTGTGAGGTGATGCTGTAGCTTGAGAGGCCAATCATAAGGCTAAGAGCAAGTTTTTTTAACATGATTATTGTGTCCTGCACAGTGACGTGTTTAAGTATTTTAGCGTTTGAGTATAAACAAGTACCTACAGTAAAAACATTGACACTTGTCATGTTAAAAAACAGGATTCTGGCAAATAACCACACCCTCTTAAGGAGGGTGTCATCATTAACATGAATCAATAAAACTTAAAAGCGATAACCTACACTCAAGGAGATCACAGGATACATGTTAGCTCCCTCGGTATCATCTATTTCTTTTTGCAGATCTTTTTCTTCGTTAGCGACTTCTTGTTGAAAGCTAGCATTGTTAGATACATTAACTTGTTGATTTGTTGTTGTATTCTCAAAAGTACCTGTTGCCTTTAAGCTGGCTTTAGGGTCATCTTGAAACAACACTCCCACATCAAGTTTGGCATAAACACGGCCACCTTTCATGGCATTGCCCCAACCAATACCCAAATAGGGCGCATTTGAGCCTAAATCAATGGCCGCTTTAATTTGGCCATCAGGTGCGCTTTTATAAGATTGGCCGTCAATATCACAACTGGTAGGACAACTTGCTTTTAAATCTAAACCATTACTATGAGCTAACCAACCTGCACTCACAAAAAATGTGCCTGCAAAAGGGTGAATGTCAGCCAAAACGCCATAACTTTCTAACTTAAAGTTACTATTGTAGTTAATGCCGCTTTCTTCAAAGTCTTGGTCAATATCATAACCCTGAGCCAGCAGACGAACGTTAACATAAGGGTTAACCGCAAACGTGCCTTGTACACCAAAGCCTAGTGTGCCTAAACCTGCACCTAAAGCAACATCGGTTGCATAGCTTTGTTGCGCAAATAAGGCGGTACACAAAATAAACGATAATTTTTTAAACATGACATAACTCTTCTTGAAAACAGGTTGAATCCCATTTTATAGTCAATTTAGGTTATTTAAACAAGTTTAGAAAGATAAAGGCTTTTGTATCTAACCTTGATTAGCGCATTTTTTAAGCACAAAATCATTAAAAATGGTTGAGATGTAAACAAATAAGCGATAATTGCGTAAACCCTAAAATGTGTGCTTGTAGATAGTTAAATTTTGGTGCTGTGTGTACAGTCCTCCCTAAGCTAATTTTTATTTTTAATGAAGTCTAACAATGAAAAAAAATACGCTTTCTTATCGCATTGATACCCGTTGGTGCTTAGATGAATTACTAAAAGAAGGGCGCATTAGTCAACGAGATGCCAATTTAGTAGCCACTACGCCGCGTACTCGCGATAAACTGCATTGGCATCCATTGCAAATGATTGCTCAGTTTGAGTTTGCAGATGCTAAAAGCCCAACCATTAAATTAACACTTGAGGTACTGAGTGCATGGTTGGCACAAAAAGCCGAGCAGCCTTTGTTTCATATAGACCCACTCAAAATAAATGCAGGTGTAGTAACAGCCGTCATGTCGTATGCTTTTGCCGAGCGGCATGGCATTTTGGCGGTTCATGTGGATAAAGAGCAGGTGATTATTGCCAGTGCGCAGCCATTTCATACCGAGTGGGAAGAAAACTTACAACACACGCTTAAAGATAAAAAAATTAAACGGGTCATGGTCAACCCTGTACATTTACATCGTTTTACGATTGAGTTTTATAAATTAGCGCGTGCCATTGAAGGCGCAAATAATAGTGAATCTGTGGCTAATAATGTTAATCGGGTCGGAAATTTTGAGCAGCTATTAGAGTTAGGTAATTTACAAAATCCTGATGCCAACGACCAACATATTATTAACATTGTGGATTGGTTATTGCAGTACGCTTTTGACCAACGTGCCAGTGATATTCATTTAGAGCCGCGCCGCGAATCAGGTCGAGTCCGTTTTAGAATTGATGGCGTGTTGCATAATATTTATGAGTTGCCACCGTTAATTATGAATGCGGTCACATCGCGGATTAAAATTTTAGGTCGTATGAATGTTGCCGAAAAACGCAAACCTCAAGATGGCCGTTTAAAAACACGTAACACCAAAGGCCAAGAAATCGAACTCCGTTTGGCTACTTTGCCGACAGTATTTGGTGAAAAGTTAGTCATGCGTATTTTTGACCCAGACGTGTTAGTGCGCGGTTTCAAAGAGCTAGGTTTAGTCGGTAGTGATTTTGACAAATGGCAAAAAATGGTCAAAGAACCCAACGGCATCATCTTAGTTACAGGGCCAACGGGGTCGGGCAAAACCACCACGCTGTATTCAACCCTCAAACAACTGGCCACCGATGAGGTCAATGTCTGCACCATTGAAGACCCGATTGAGATGATTGAGCCGAGTTTTAATCAAATGCAGGTGCAGCAAGGCATTGATTTGAGCTTTGCCGAAGGCGTGCGCGCACTGATGCGGCAAGATCCCGACATCATTATGGTGGGCGAGATTCGTGATCAAGATACCGCGGATATGGCGATTCAAGCCGCGCTCACAGGGCATTTGGTGCTCTCGACCTTGCACACCAATGACGCGCCAAGCTCGCTGACCCGTTTGCACGATTTGGGCGTGCAGCCATTTTTGACCGCTGCCACGATCTTGGGGGTTATGGCTCAACGTTTGGTGCGAACCCTCTGCCCACATTGCAAAACTGCCATCCCAACCGATGTGGATGTCTGGCATCAATTGGTCAATCCATGGAAAAGTACGCCACCTGCACAGGTCTATCATGCGGTTGGTTGTGAGTTGTGCCGAGGGACAGGCTATCAGGGGCGTATTGGGGTGTATGAAACGCTGGTTTTATCGAACGAGATGAAGCGGATGATCGGTGATGGCGGCACGCTCAACCAGATCAAATCCGGTTATTAGGTCTTTGCCCTTCCATGTTCCCATAGCCCCCATAATTTCGCTGACTTCGGTGGTTTTGCCACGTTGTGTGCTTTCACGAGAGTTGACATTAGGGATATGAACTATGGTTTTCATGTTCGTATCCAGAACATTTGAAATTTCATCCACATAAGAGCCGCTATAAAAATAATAGCAATTGAGAAGAGGTTGCGGCGGCGGTGGTTCATGGGGAAGCTTACTCCGGCCGCTTGGGCACCAGGATTTCACGCTGCCCGCGGGCAACGAGTCGAGAAGGAGCCGGCGGAGGTCGCCACGATGAACCTCGGGGCGGATGCCGGACCCGTCATCGGGTTGGTCGAGGAGAATGGTGCCGTGCCGATCGAGCACGCGCGTCGCCTCGCCGACCTCGGCGAAGTGGTTGCCGCCGCCGATCGTGCCGAGCGCCTGGTCATGCTCGGCCGCTTCGATGCCGAGCTCACCGAGCCAGGCCACGGTGTCGCCGTCCCACGGCGTCTCCAGCCCGTGCAGCCGCTCGGCCCACTTGTCGCGCTTTATCTTTTTCTGTTTCAGGTCGGTCTGCCACAGCCCCATGCCGCAGCCGATGTCGCCGCCGACAAGGTGCGGGTACACGACCCCGCGGGCGACCATCGCCGCCCCTATCGGATGACCCTTGCCCGGGTGCAGGTCGGGCATGCCCACACACAGCCGCATCCCCGCAAGGCGCGCCGTCGCCTCCAGCTGCCGCACCGCCTCACCCTCGATCCAGGTCTCGGAGCTTTTGACAAGGTGCACGCGCGCTGGGCCATCGCTCGGGGGAGCTTGGCCGGCCGATTCCTGCTTGGACTGGCCATCCGGTCTACTAGACGACGAGGTCATTTCCGCACTCCTGCAGCTACAGTTTGCCAGGTTCCCAGGTTCAAAAGCCTGCTCGCCGGCCGGTCGAGGCCCCTCGTGCCTGGCGTCGCGCTAGCGTCCTTGTAGCTTGGTCCGCTTGCCATCATGTTAGAATCTATAGTTGGTCTGAGCGCAGCGGGCTAAACCCATGCTACGGGAGAGAGCTGCGGCCTCCGGGCGCAGCTTGGAAGAGCCAAAAAAGCCGACCAGAACGCATGTCCGAACTGATGCCAAAACCTGACGACTTCGTCGGTGCGTATCGCATCGTGCGACCAATTGGCAAGGGCGGCATGGGCGCGGTCTTCGAGGCCGTGCACACCCGGACCGGCAAGGCGGCGGCGATAAAAGTCCTGCACGCCCGCTTCACCGACGACACCGAGGCGCTCGCCAGGTTCCTCGCCGAGGGCCGGGCCACCGCCAAGCTCGATCACGCAAGCATCGTCCGCATCCTGGAGACCGGCCAGCTGCCGAGCGGCGCCTGCTACATCGCCATGGAGTACCTGCGCGGCGAGACGCTCGGCGCGCGCCTGAAGCGGCAGGGGCGCCTGGGCCGCGACGCGCTGCGCATCGGCAGCCAGATTGCCTCCGCGCTCGTGCAGGCGCACCGGAAGAACATCATCCATCGCGATCTGAAGCCGTCCAACCTCATCCTCTCCGAGGGGGACGTCGATGGCAGCGGCCGCGACCAGGTCAAGATCATCGACCAGGTGCTGCAGTCGCCGCTGGTCACCGAAGCCATGGTGCTGTCGACCTGCAACCGGGTCGAGGTCTACGCCGTCGTCGACGCCTTCCACGGCGGCCTGTCGGTGATCGGCTCGGTCCTGTCGGAGCGTTCCGGCTTGTCGCTCAACGACCTGACCAAGCACGCCTACGTGCGCTACGCCGAAGCGGCCGTCGAGCACCTGTTCGCGGTGGCCAGTGGGCTCGACTCGGCTGTGATCGGCGAAGCGCAGGTGCTCGGCCAGGTGCGACGGGCATATGCCAGTGCCGAGTCCAACCAGACCGTCGGCCGGACACTGCACGAACTGTCCCAGCGGGCGCTGTCGGTCGGTAAGCGCGTCCACTCCGAGACGGGGATCGACGCTGCGGGTGCCTCGGTCGTATCGGTTGCGCTGCAGATGGCCGAGACCAAACTCGACTCACTCGCCGGACGGAGCGCAGCGATCATCGGCGCCGGTTCCATGGGAGCGCTGGCTGCCGCACACCTGACGCGGGCCGGCATCAGCCAGGTCGCGGTGGTGAACCGGTCCCTGCCGCGTGCCGAGCGCATGGTGGAGAACCTCAAATCTCAGGGCGTGGACGCCACTGCCTACACGCTGGAAGGCATTTCGGCGGCGTTGGCGAACGCAGACGTGGCGGTGGCGTGTACGGGCGCGGTGCGTCCGGTGGTCTCCCTGGCCGATGCGCACCGCGGGCTGTCCAATCGCCCCGAGAACCGCCCGCTGGCCATCTGTGACCTGGGCATGCCCCGCGACGTCGAGGCGACGGTTGCCGGCCTGCCGGGCGTCTACATGATCGACATGGACCGCATCCAGCGTGAGCCGTCCGCCCGGGCAGCCGCCTCCGATGCCGAAGCGGCCCGCTCGATCGTCGCTACCGAGGTTGCCAACTACCTGGCCGGCCAACGGATGGCGGAGGTCACCCCGACCGTGACGGCGCTGCGTCAGCGTGCCGCCGATGTGGTGGAGGCCGAGCTGTTGCGCCTGGACAACCGGGTCCCCGGGCTCGAAGCTGCGCACCGTGACGAGGTCGCCAACACCGTGCGCCGCGTCGTCGACAAGCTGCTGCACGCTCCGACCGTGCGTGTGAAGCAACTGGCCGGAGCACCGGGCGGTGACAGCTACGCAGAAGCGCTGCGCGAGCTTTTCGAACTCGATCCGCAGGCCGTCGATGCCGTCTCCGGCGGCGAATTACCTTTGATTTCATCAGATCTCGACAAGCCAGAGTGAAGATTGGCCATTACTGAAACCTCGAAAGTCCGGATCGGCACCCGCGGTAGCCTGCTCGCTACCACCCAGGCCGGGACCATCCGCGACGCCATCATCGCCCTCGGTCAACCGGCTGAGCTGGTGATCATCAGCACCGACGGTGACCGGTCCCAGGCGCCCGTCGCAGATATCGGCATCGGTGTCTTCACCGCCGAACTGCGTCACGCCATGGCCGACGGCCGCATCGACGTCGCGGTGCATTCCTACAAGGATTTGCCGACTGCGCCCGACGAGCGCTTCGTCATCGCCGCTGTCCCGCCACGGGAAGATCCGCGAGATGCCTTGGTGGCGCGCGACGGATTGGTGCTGGGGGAGTTGCCGGCGGGCTCGACGGTCGGCACCTCAAGCCCGCGACGGGCCGCGCAGCTTAGAGCACTGGGTCTCGGTTTGGAAATCCGCCCCCTACGAGGCAACCTTGATACCAGGTTGAACAGGGTAAGTAGTGGTGATCTCGACGCTGTCGTCGTCGCCCGGGCGGGTCTGGCCCGCATCGGACGTCTCGATGCCGTCACCGAGAGCCTCGAGCCGGTGCAGATGTTGCCAGCGCCGGCACAGGGCGCCCTCGCGGTCGAGTGCCGCGTGGGCGACACCGAACTGGTGACGCTGTTGGGAAAGCTCGACGATCCCGACACGCGGGCCGCGATCACTGCCGAACGCGTCCTGTTGGCCGAACTGGAGGCGGGCTGTTCCGCGCCGGTGGGTGCGATCGCTGAAGTGGTCGAATCCATCGACGAGGACGGCCGGATCTTCGAAGAGCTGTCGCTGCGTGGCTGCGTAGCGGCGCTGGATGGATCTGACGTGATCCGGACGTCCGGTATCGGGACACCTGAGCGGGCACGGGAGCTGGGGCTCTCGGTGGCTGCGGAGTTGTTCGAGCTGGGCGCGCGTGACGTGTTGGACCAGCGGACTGTAGAGCGGGAGTGAGAGATGACGACCCGAGTGCGTAAGCACAAGCCCGGCCGCATCACCTTTGTCGGTTCCGGCCCCGGTGACCCGGGCCTGCTGACGACGCGTGCGCGCAACGTATTGGCGCATGCGTCATTGGTTTTCACCGATCCTGATGTGCCGGAGGCGGTGTTGGCGCTGATCGGTACCGATCTGCCGCCGGCATCCGGACCACAGCCGGCCGGGCCCGAGCCGGAGCCGGCCGCCGAGGCCAAGGTCGACGAGCCCGCTGCGGCACCGGCCGCACCGGCGCTGACCTTCCCACACGGGGTAGACGTGCGTCCGGCCCTCGGTGACCCGTCTGAGGTCGCCAAGCTGCTGGTCACCGAAGCCAAGACCGGGGTCGACGTGGTGCGCCTGGTCGCGGGCGATCCACTGTCCGTGGACGCCGTGATCACCGAGGTCAACGCGCTGGCCAAGACGCAGGCCCACTTCGAGATCGTGCCGGGTCTGCCGTCGTCCACCGCGGTTCCGACGTACGCGGGTCTGCCGTTGGGTTCGGCTCACACCGTCGCCGACGTCCGTGACCCCAGCGTGGATTGGGCCGCCCTGGCCGCTGCGCCGGGTCCGCTGATCCTGCACGCGACGGTCTCGCACCTGCCGGATGCGGCCCGCACCCTGATCGAATACGGCCTCACCGACAGCACCCCGTGTGTCGTCACCGCCAACGGCACCACGTGTCAGCAGCGGTCGGTCGAGACCACCCTTGCCGGGCTGCTGGACAAGGCGACCCTCGCGCCGGCCGAGCCGATCGGTCCGCTGGCCGGTCCGCTGGTCGCCACCATCGGCAAGACGGTGGCCAACCGCGCCAAGCTGAACTGGTGGGAGAGCCGCGCCCTGTACGGCTGGACCGTGTTGGTACCGCGGACCAAGGACCAGGCCGGCGAGATGAGCGACCGCCTTGTGGGCCACGGCGCCCTGCCGATCGAGGTCCCGACCATCGCCGTCGAGCCGCCGCGCAGCCCTGCGCAGATGGAGCGGGCGGTCAAGGGTCTGGTCGACGGCCGGTTCCAGTGGGTGGTGTTCACCTCCACCAACGCCGTTCGCGCGGTGTGGGAGAAGTTCAACGAGTTCGGCCTGGACGCGCGGGCATTCTCCGGCGTGAAGATCGCCTGCGTCGGTCAGGCCACCGCGGACAAGGTTCGTGCGTTCGGAATCAACCCCGAGCTGGTGCCTGCCGGTGAGCAGTCGTCGCTGGGTCTGTTGGACGAATTCCCGGACTACGACGAGATTTTCGACCCGGTGAACCGGGTGCTGCTGCCGCGCGCCGACATCGCCACCGAGACGCTGGCCGAGGGTCTGCGCGAGCGTGGCTGGGAGATCGAGGACGTCACGGCCTACCGCACGGTGCGGGCCGCTCCGCCGCCTGCGCACACGCGCGAGATGATCAAGACCGGCGGGTTCGATGCGGTGTGCTTCACCTCGAGCTCGACGGTGCGCAACTTGGTCGGTATCGCCGGAAAGCCGCACGCGCGCACCATCGTTGCCTGCATCGGCCCGAAAACTGCTGAGACTGCAGCAGAATTCGGTCTGCGGGTGGATGTGCAGCCCGAGACGGCGGCCGTCGGCCCGTTGGTCGAGGCGCTGGCCGAGCATGCTGCTCGCTTGCGCGCCGAAGGCGCACTGCCTCCGCCGCGCAAGAAGAGTCGCCGCCGCTAAGCTCGTCGACATGGCTTTTCCCAGGCATCGGCCGAGCTGATCGAAGGCAGCCGCCCGCGCTCGCGCTTGAACTCGACGGCGCGCTTGGCGATCACCTTGGCCTCTTCGGGGGTAAGGCTTGTGCGCTTGGCGGCGATGGCTGCGGCTACCTGCTTCAGGCTTTCCTCGCTCATCGTCTTGGCGAGGATGGCATAGGCTTCA
>ERZ650309.1364-NODE-1364-length-11446-cov-5.788956_pt1 | contig 11446 bp, 9 predicted proteins | sample MGYA00376245_ERZ650309 | MGnify/ENA primary metagenome ERZ650309 (study PRJEB26733, sample SAMN07839294) | wastewater metagenome | biome: urban; feature: wastewater treatment plant; material: waste water | place: USA: North Carolina | collected 2016-04-26 ...
AGATCTACACAGGCGAAGACACTCTTTCCCTACACGACGCTCTTCCGATCTCTGTAGGCATTTGCGGTGCCTGCTCATGGTTTCTCAATATTTGATACTTGCGGCTGGCTAAATAATGATGATCACTATGTCTGCTCAATTCAAATAACATAAGTCGTCCTACAATATGATTACTATTCCAGGAATGCTCCGGCATTGCTCTTTCATATTTACCAGTTTGTTGTATTTTTCTACTCAATCCATAGTGTTCAATATAGTTGATGGTTTCTAACAATAAAGCACCAATCATTGCAGAGAGAAAAAAATAAAGAACTGCAATAAAACCAAACTTAACGAATACTAATATAACCAAAAGTATTTCCAAAGCAAATAGCTGTAGTAGCTCATTGTACATACTCCATACAGGTTTATTTTTTTTCTTTGTTTCCCCAGCAGCTATATGCCAAGCACTTGCCAAACTTCCAAACACTGTTCTAAAATAAAATAAATATACAGGCTCATTCAATCTTGCACTACTGGGGTCTTCCGGAGTGGCTACATTTTTATGATGACCTTTATTGTGTTCAATAAAGAAATGTGCATACAAGCTTACAGACAAAGAAAGTTTTGCAAGCCATTGCTCTCCGGGTTTTATTCTATGACCCAATTCATGCCCCACATTAATACCAAATGTGCCGCAGAGTAAACCCATAGAAAACACCCTTGCATATATATCAAAAAAACTAAGATCCTGTTTTGTAATATGGCCTAAAAAAAGATAAAGCATGGGAAATAAAAGGATAACTGCCAGATACAACATCCAGTCATAAACAGCATCTTTTTTAATGAGTTCTTCTTCCGATGCATCCATATTTTTTTCACTTGGCTTTAATACCAATTCAAGCCCAGGAATTACAATCCATGCATATATTAAAGGTAGCCAACACCAGATGCCTGTTTTTGTAAATGCAGGAATGGCCAAAGCATACATTGATAGTGGAGCTATATATTTCAAAGCTTTCGTATTCATGATTCCTTTTTCTTTTTGGTAAAGAAAATAGAATTTAGCATATTCGTTTAAACATGTTTAAAAATAGCTTGTCCATGCAAAAAAAATTATGCAGGTTTCCACCAGTTTAAAAAATCAGCATTTACTTTGGAGATCTGGTTTTGGTGTATCTCAAAGCCAACAAAAATTTTTGGCAAAGACAAAAACTTCTGATCTGGTAGATGCCATTTTCAAAAATTCGCATGCTGCTCCACGAAAAATAGACGTAACCGATAGCGAAATGAACACCATGCAAAAGGAAATGCAGGATGCTACTCCCGGAGATGTAATGGCAGGAACAACACAGGCACAGCGTCAAAAATTTCGAGAAAAAAGTACACAATCCATTCGCATGCTTAATGAAGAATGGATAGATTTGATGGTAAAAAGCGAAGCACAACTTAGAGAGAAAACCGCTTTATTCTGGCATGGTCATTTTGCTTGTAGAAGTTTGAATATTTATTATCAACAAGGACTATTACATGAAATAAGGACAAATGCCTTAGGCAATTTTAGAACATTGCTGAAGAGTGTAAGTAAAACCGCAGCAATGATTTTTTTTCTCAATAACCAACAAAATAAAAAAGGTAGCCCTAATGAAAATTTTGCCAGAGAAGTAATGGAACTTTTCACGATGGGAAGAGGCAATTATACTGAGCAAGATATAAAAGAAGCTGCACGTGCTTTTACAGGTTGGACTGCACAACTGAATGGTGATTTTTTATTTAGACCATTATTGCATGATGCTGGCCAAAAAACATTTTTGAAAAAGACAGGAAACTTTACAGGTGATGATATCATAGAAATATTGCTGGAACAGCCACAGACTGCAATGTATATCTGTAAAAAAATGTATAAGTTTTATGTAAATGAAACCATCAACGAAGACCATTTGAAATGGCTCACAAAAAGATTCTTTGACAGCAATTATGATATAACTCAACTGCTAAAAGATATATTTTATAGCGATTGGTTTTATGATGCTAAAAACATAGGATCTCAAATAAAAAGTCCCATTCTTTTATTGTGCGGCATGAGGAGACAATTAGACCTAAAATTTGAGAAACCCATTTCAGAAAAAACCATACAACAACTATTGGGACAGATTTTATTTTTTCCTCCAAATGTGGCAGGATGGCCTGGCGATAAAAACTGGATTGACAGCAGTAGCCTAATGTTTCGAATGCAACTACCACAGTTGATTCTGAGGAATGAAGCCATTGAGCTACACTCAAAACAAGACGATGATATACAAATGGGTATGAAGGAAAATCAATTATATAATGCAGGAAAAAACAATCTCACTCTTTTTTCTGCTACTATAAACTGGAATAACTTTTTTACAACACTTGGCATATCTACAGATAAAGATTGGATTGAAAATATTGCAGAAAGAATATTGCAAAAAGAACTTGATGGTAATAAAATAAAAGTCATCGGTAATCTATCAAACAGCAATGCTTCAGATTATCGTCAGCAAGTAATAGCAGCCATTATGAGTACACCGGAATATCAATTATGTTAACACCATACAACTGAATACTATGTATATTAAAAGAAGAAAATTTATACAATCAGGATCGTTAGTAACAGCTACAGCTTTGTTGCCCAATTTTTTAAAAGCCTGGGAGCAGCCATTTACAAGAGGCATGGCAGAAAAGCCCAAAGTATTGGTGGTATTGCAATTGAGTGGAGGCAATGATGGATTAAATACATTGATACCAATAAATAATGATTTGTATTATAAAAATAGACAGACTATTGGTATTGCAAAGAATAAGGCCTTGAGATTAAATGATGATGCAGGCATTCATCCTGCATTGCCTGTCTTCAAAAAAATGTATGATGAAGGATATTTAGCTGCGCTCAATGAAGTGGGATATCCAAACCCGGACAGAAGTCATTTCAGGAGTATGGATATCTGGCATACTGCCAGCAAAAGCAATGAATACCTTACCACAGGCTGGATTGGTAGATATTTAGATGCACAATGTGCCGGCTGTGCGCACCCCACTCAAGTACTTGAAATTGATGATATGCTTAGTCTTGCATCAAAAGGGGCAAATCATAAAGGAATTGCTTTCGTAAATGCTGAAAGGCTCAATAAATCTACTAAGCAATATTTATTTGAACAGATAAATAATGCGCATCATCATGAGGATGAAATAGCAGATTACCTTTATAAAACCTTAGCAGAAACTGAGAGTAGTGCCGGCTATATTTTTGAAAAAAGCAAAATGTATAATTCGCCATTTACCTATCCGAATACACAAATAGGCAGAGGATTTAAAAATATTGCCAGCCTTATTGGCAGTGATATCAATACATCAGTTTATTATATCAGTCATGGCAGCTTTGATACACATGTAGGTCAGGAACTGCAACAATCAAGATTGTTTAAAGAAATGAATGATGCTCTTGAGGTATTCTTTAAAGATTTACAAGCCATGCATCGTTTTGAGGATGTATTGCTGTTTACCTTCAGTGAGTTTGGCAGAAGGGTAAAACAAAATGCAAGTGGAGGCACAGATCATGGCACTGCAAATAATATGTTTTTTATCAGTGGTGCCCTTCAGCAAAAAGGGATTATCAGCAGTATGCCTGCATTGAATGATTTGAGTGATGGTGATCTACAATATAAAATTGATTTTAGAGATGTATATGCTACTGTATTGAGGCAATGGCTGAAGGCAGATGATGCAGCTTTGCTCAATCACAAAGCAAAATATTTATCTTTTTTGGGATAAGGAATTAATGGATTCCAGCCCTACGTTTGAGTTCTTCTTCGGCGTAGCCAAAAGCTTTTTTCATCATATCCGTTTTACGCAAGTCATACTTATTTCTTATATGGGCTTCTTCTGTGCCAACTATAGCAAACATGCCGTCTATGGCTCTTGCTGATACAAAATCAGTAAGGGAAGTTTCCAATTTATTTTTTGTAAATGGAATGATATTATAGGCATTTGAAATGAGTGTCCATTCTTTATCTGCGCCCTGTATGTGAATCGTACTATCTACAATTGGTCTAAATGCAGCCATGAGGTCGGGTTGCATGGCAGCTTTAAAATAATCAGATGCTGCATGTAGATTATCCGTTACTAAAATTTTAGCTGCATCTTTTATACTCATTCGTTGTAGAGCATCCAAAAACATTGGCTTTGCCACACGAACAGCAGCAGACACAGCGTTTGTAAATTTTCCAGTCACATCATTTATGGCATTACTAAAACCAATATCTCTAAGTGTGGATTCAATTTTAGCAGCATCTCCCGGAAAAATAAATCGTACCAAAGGATTTCCGGAAGGGTCTTCAAAAGCCTCAAAACTTTTAAAGAGTCCTTGGCTCAAAGCATCTTTTAAACCCAACACCATTTCTAATTCAGATGGAATCAATGAAGTGGCAATTTGCTTAATAGTACTACACCCACTTAGTGCAAAAACTGGTAATAGTAAAATGTAGTAATAAATGCGTTTCATATCTTTTGGTTTGGGGTGAAAATAATTTTTTTTTAGATGAATAGCCAATAGTTGCATTGTCCATTCATCTACCAATTAAATAATAACAATAGGGAAGCATTCGATTTTGAAAAAAATGATTGTTTATTTGCCTTGAATATTTGATTAATGAGAATAGGAATTGTTTGCTATCCCACATTTGGTGGAAGTGGAGTATTAGCCACAGAATTGGGTAAAGCATTAGCCGATAAAGGTCATCAAGTGCATTTTATAACCTATCAACAGCCGGTGCGGCTGAATGTGTTTAATACCAATATTTTTTATCATGAGGTAAGGGTGCCTTCATATCCTTTGTTTGATTATCCGCCTTATGAAATTGCATTGGCCAGTAGTATGGTTGATGTTATTCTAAATCATGATTTGGATTTGCTACATGTGCACTATGCCATTCCTCATGCTTCTGCGGCTTATATGGCACAGCAAATTGTAGCCAAAAAAGGTAGAAAGATTCCTTTTATCACCACATTGCACGGCACAGATATCACACTTGTTGGTAGAGACTCTACTTACGAACCTGTTGTTACTTTTTCCATCAATGAAAGTAGTGCTATAACTGCAGTTTCTCAAAATCTGAAAGATGAAACAAATAAGTGGTTTACAATTGATAAAGAAATTGAAGTCATCCACAATTTTGTAGATACTTCTCGATTTAAGAAGAAACCAATTGATGCTTTCAAAAAAGTAATAGCACCGCAAAATGAAAAAGTTTTCGTACACGCTTCCAACTTCCGAAAAGTAAAAAGGGTGCAGGATGTTGTACACACTTTTGCCGAAGTGCATAAGCAAATGCCTGCCCGTTTATTGATGATTGGCGATGGTCCCGAAAGGCCAGTTATGGAAGACCTTTGCAAGGAGCTTGGTGTGCAGGATGATGTAAAGTTTTTGGGCAAGCAAGAGCAGATGGAAGAAATACTTTTGGTGAGTGATATTTTTTTGCTGACGTCCGAATACGAAAGTTTTGGATTAGCAGCCTTAGAAGCAATGGCTGCAAGGGTACCGGTAATCAGTACTAATGCAGGTGGTTTACCCGAAGTAAATCTACATGGAGTTACCGGATATACAGCTGATGTGGGAGATGTAACAACTATGAGTGAATATGCACTACAAATGCTTCAAGATGAGGTATTGTTTGAGCAGCTACGTGAAAATGCTTTCCAACAAGCACAGAAATTTGACCTGCAAAATATTATTCCTTTGTACGAAAAAATGTACAGCCGTTTTTGTAGGATGCAATGCTGACCTGTATTGTAGCCCATTAAAAAATAAGAGCCGAGGTGGAAACCTCAGCCCGTTTTTAATCCGTACCCTATGAAAACAGATTCAAAAATATAGGAAAAAGTTGTATGTCAAATTTTATTAGCGCTCATTTATACAATAAGTTGTAAAAGAATCATTTCGGGAATTTTCCCAAACTAAAATTTCTATGGACTTGAATTTTATTGATACGCATTGCCATTTATATCTAAAAGATTTTGTTCATGATGTGCATGAGGTAATTAGAACAGCAAAACAAGCTGGTATAAAAAAATTTTATTTCCCAGCCATTGATAGTGAAACCTATGAAGCCATGTTGAATTTGGAAAATGCATATCCCGGAGTATGTATATCCATGACAGGTCTTCATCCATGCAGTGTAAAAGAAAACTGGAAATCTGAATTAGAATTTGTACACAGTACTTTAGAAAAAAAAGCATGGTGCGCCATTGGCGAAATAGGTCTTGATTATTACTGGGACACCAGTTTTGCAAAAGAACAGCAAGTCGTTTTTACACAACAAATGGAATGGGCACTGGCATTCAAACGCCCCATTGTAATTCATACTCGCAATGCCATGCAGGACACCATTGATATGGTAAAACCTTTTGCTCAAAAAGGACTGAGTGGTATATTTCATTGCTTTGGAGATAGCTATACAATGGCCACACAAATTGTAGATATGGGTTTTTTCTTAGGCATAGGAGGAGTAATTACATATAAAAAAGCAGCTATGGGTGAGGTGTTGGATAAAATTGATTTACAACATATAGTATTAGAAACAGACGCACCTTATTTAACACCGGTACCAAATAGAGGCAAGCGCAATGAGAGCTGCTATATCCCTTTGATAGCTGCAAAATTAGCTGAGATCAAACAGTGTAGTTTGGAAGAGGTGGCAATGGTTACCACAGCAAATGCTGAAAAAATATTCGGTTAGTAAGTTGAGGCGGCTATTTTTGCACGCCTTTTTTATACGGAGACTTGTCCGAGTGGTTGAAGGAGCACGCCTGGAAAGTGTGTATATGGGAAACTGTATCGAGGGTTCGAATCCCTCAGTCTCCGCTCTTTTTCTTGCCTAATATTAAAAATACTTATAGCTCTTTTAAGTCATAAAAAAGAGTTTACAACATGTAGCATTAATTGTAAAAAGATAATTTAATATACTAAAGGTTAGCTACATTGTATTGATTTGACTGTTAGAAAATTCAAATGCACTTCTATAAATATTGCGGCAAAAACAAAATTACCACTACTTATAGCCTGTCGTACAACTTGCTTATCAGTGAAAGCAATAGCACAGATTTTATAGCACCAAAATAAATTATCACAATCTTCATAAATTGTTAGCTTAACTAAACAGAAATTTAATGCCATTAGATGATTTAATTCAATAAAAAAAAATATAAAACATAAATTTTCAAGAATGAATGAGCTATAAATTTGTATCCATAATTAGCACAAATGAAAAGGAATAAACTGGCACTAATAATCTGCCTTAGTACGTTAATTTTTTATAATAACACCGCAGTTTTTGCACAGTCAAATCCATCAACAACATTGTGGTATTCCGGCCCTGCCGGGCAATGGGAGGATGCTTTGCCTATCGGAAATGGTAGGCTTGGTGCTATGTATTTTGGAGCCGTTAAAGAAGACAGGCTACAATTCAATGAAGATACCTACTGGACTGGTGGTCCTTATTCCACAGTAAAAAAAGGGGGCTATAAAGTACTTCCCCAATTACAGCAGTTGCTTTTTGATAGAAAGTTTACGGAAGGACATTTGCTTTTTGGTGAGTATATGTTGGGCAACCCCGTAGAGCAACAAAAATATCAAAGCATGGGAAATGTCATATTGGACTTTGATTTAGATGAAAATGTTACCGACTATAGAAGGGAATTGGATTTAACCACGGGCATCACTAAGCTAAGTTTTATACAAGATGGCGTTACATATACCCGAGAGGTTTTTTCCTCCTACCCCGATCAAGCTATCGTAATGCACATTACAGCAAATAAGCCGGGAAAAATTAATTTTAATTGCCAGCTTCAGGGTGTAAGAAATCAGGCACATTCAAACTATGCTACTGATTATTTCAAAATGGATACATGGGGCAATGATGGATTAAAACTTACAGGAAAAAGTGCAGACTATTTGGGTGTGGCAGGTCTCTTGAAATATGAGGCTTTATTAAAAGCAAATTGCAAAGGTGGTACAATAACAACTGGTTTAAAATCGCTGACAATTAAAGATGCAGATGATGTGGTGCTGATATTAGTAGCAGCTACAAACTTCAATAACTATAAAGACGTAAGTGGCAGCGAAACAGATAGAGCCGCCGCATATATCAATCATATTACTGGACGGAGCTTTGAATCATTAAAGACGGAGCATATAAAAGATCATCAGCAATTGTTTAGTAGAGTTGATATTACATTACCCATTACAAAAAATTCGTTATTGCCCACTGATTTGCGGATGCAAAAAGTACTTGAAGCACCAGACCCATCGTTAGCTGCACTCGGATATCAGTTTGGCCGCTATATTTTAATGGCATCGTCCAGACCAGGCACACAGCCAGCCAATTTGCAGGGCATCTGGAATGATGATCAAAACCCCGCCTGGGATTCTAAATACACCACAAACATTAATACAGAAATGAATTATTGGAATGCAGAAGCGGGCAACCTTGCAGAATGTGCATTCCCATTATTTGATTTGATTAAAGAAGTATCCGATCAAGGCCAATCCGTCGCAAAGGAACATTATGGCGTACAAGAAGGCTGGGTATTCCACCAAAATACAGATTTATGGCGGGTGGCTGCGCCAATGGATGGCTCAAACTGGGGCGCATTTACAACTGGTGGCGCATGGCTTTGCACCCATATTTGGGAGCATTATCTATATACCCAAGATAAAGAATTTCTCAAAAAAAATTATCCATTATTGAAGGGCTGCGCCCAATTTTTCTTAGGTTTCTTAATTAAGGATCCTATTAAAGGATGGCTTGTTACTAACCCTTCCACCTCACCAGAAAATGTACCCGGAAGCCCCGGAAATACAAGGTTTTTTGACGAAATGAATGGAGGTTATTATGATGGTTCACAAATCTGCTACGGCTCCACTATTGATGCTCAAATATTGAATGATTTATTTCATGCTGTAGAAGGAGCATCAGAAGTATTGAATGTGGACGAAACATTTAGACAAACCATAAAAAATGCACATGCACAACTGGCACCCATGCAAGTAGGCAAAGATGGAAGCCTGCAAGAATGGATTGAAGACTGGCCTCAAACAGAAGAACGGCATCGCCATTTTTCACATTTGTATGGCTTATATCCAGGTCATGTAATCTCTGCGGTATCTACACCCCAATTGGTCATGCCTGTAAAGAAGGTATTGGAGCAGCGGGGAGATGGAGAATCAGGGTGGTCTCGGGTATGGAAAATGTGCGAATGGGCAAGACTTTATGATGGTAATAGAGCCAACAAAATCTTTAAAGGTTATATTGATAAGCAATGTACAAAATCATTGTTTGGAAAATGTTATGAACCTATGCAAGTGGATGCCGCACTTGGACTGAGCGCAGCGGTTACGGAAATGCTGGTACAAAGCCAGGAGGGATATATTCATTTGTTGCCGGCGCTGCCGGATGAATGGAGCGAAGCTGGTCATATACAAGGCATCATTACAAGAGGTGCATTTGAACTTGATTTTGCTTGGAAAAATGGTCAGGTAGAGCAGTTATCCCTCACCTCAAAAGCAGGTGGTGTTTGTACGATAAAAAGCTCCAAAAAAATTGCGGTGACTACTAGTGGCAAAAAAGTAAAAACCAATGTCACAAAGAATGACCTATACAGTTTTCAAACGGAAGCTTCCGAAAATTATAGGATAGAATTTTTGAAGTAATTTTTCAAAATTTTTATCATTAAATTCGGCATACAAGTACCTAAATATTACCACAAATTATTATTAAAAAGTACTACTTAGCATCAGTGTTGATAGCAATAGGAAGCAAACTATTATTTTTCCTGCTGTACTACATAGCCACATTATATTATCTAGGTGGTTCACTGACCAACAAAGATGCAATTGGTTTTAGCTGGCTCAATAATTATTGGTGCAATTTATTAAATGATACCGCCATAAATGGTCAGGCTAATACAGCTAAACCCATAGCTATGCTTGCTATGGTTATCTTAAATATTTCGCTTGTCTCGTTTTGGTGGCAGTTTCCTAAACACCCAAAGTTGTCAAAAAATTATCAAAACATCATTCGCTATTGCGGCACAATTGCTATTGCATTGGGTAGCTTTTTATCTACAAATTTCAATCACGATTTGTTGACAAATCTTGCATCGGTTTTTGGCATCATAGCCACTATTGGTGTATTTATTGGTTTACATATAAATGGCTGGAAAGGTTTACTATACTTTGGTTACTTTAATATATTACTTGTGCTTGTCAATAACCTAATGTATTACAACAATGGCCTAATAATGTATTTACCCATTACCCAAAAAATCACTTTTATTTCTTTTTTATTATGGATTGCTTGTATTGAAATGAACATGTATAAAAGGTCAATTCATGTGCATGGTAAGTAGTTGAGTTTCCTAGATCTTTTGCTGTCATTATTTATGTGAGATTTATAAGTATGCATTGCTAATTTTGAAATGGCATGTTCTGCCAAAAATTATGTAGGATAATCATATTTAACCAACGATAAACCAACTCATATTATTTCAAACTCATCAAAGAGTCATTGAGGAAAATTATACATCCAAAAAAAAATCCGCCAAGGCGGATAATTTTCGAAACAATTTAATCTTTTCCAACACGGGGGATTATGCTGTTTCTTCGGTTTTTTTTTGGACAATTGGATTTTAATGTAACTTTATTAACAACAATGCAAAAATGTACATTGCATTAATTAGTTTCAAAAAAATTTAGCCCCCTCTATGTCCAAATCAGACAAATTAACTTTAAAACTTATCGCAATCGATTGTTTAATGCATCAGCAGTATGTTTGCACTCCGCTGTAGAATATTAAATGCAATTTCTGCCATAAGATTTTCTTTATCCAAAGTAGGATTTACCTCTGTAAGTTCAAAGCAACATATTTTTCTGCTTTGCATAAACTTGCCCACCAGGTCCTCTGCTTCTCTTTCTTTCAAGCCATTACTTACCGGTGTGCCAGTGCCTTTAGATATTGCAGAATCCAAACAATCCACATCAAAACTGATATAAATATCTGTACAATCGCTGAGGTAGCGCAATACTTTCCTGCTAACGTTTTCAGCACCGTTGCGTCGCACTTCGCTTGTAGGGATCACTTTCATGCCATATTTTTCTATCAGTGCTTTTTCTTCTTTTTCAAAATCACGCAGGGAAATAAACACGATATCCTCCGGCAGTACTTTAGGATGAATTTTACCAATGGTTTTTAACTGATCCCACATCTTCATTGTTTTTTCGTCCGGTTCATGTACCCGCATTTCTTCATTGTTTTCATCAATGGCGGTAGCCAGCGGCATACCATGCATGTTGCCGGTGGGAGTGGTGTAGGGGGTATGCAGGTCAGCATGTGCATCGATCCAGATCACACCCAGTTTGCTTTTTGGTTTTGCCATTTTTATACCAGCA
>ERZ650309.1365-NODE-1365-length-11442-cov-5.306665_pt1 | contig 11442 bp, 10 predicted proteins | sample MGYA00376245_ERZ650309 | MGnify/ENA primary metagenome ERZ650309 (study PRJEB26733, sample SAMN07839294) | wastewater metagenome | biome: urban; feature: wastewater treatment plant; material: waste water | place: USA: North Carolina | collected 2016-04-26 ...
TCTTGACACCGTGCTCCTGCGCCTTGCGGGCAGCGTTCTCGGCAGCGAGCTGCGCGGCGAACGGGGTGCTCTTGCGAGAACCCTTGAAGCCGACGTGGCCCGACGAGGCCCAGGCGATGACGTTGCCCTGGGGATCGGTGATCGAGACGATGGTGTTGTTGAACGTGCTCTTGATGTGAGCGGCGCCGTGCGGGACGTTCTTCTTTTCCCGGCGACGAGTGGGCTTGCCGCGCTTGGCAGCAGCGCCGCCAGCTTTCTTGGTGGGTGCCATTTACTTACCTGGCCTTCTTCTTGCCGGCGATGGTGCGCTTCGGGCCCTTGCGGGTACGCGCGTTGGTCTTGGTGCGCTGGCCACGCACGGGCAGGCCACGACGGTGGCGCAGGCCCTGGTAGCAGCCGATCTCGATCTTGCGACGGATGTCGGCCTGGACCTCGCGGCGCAGGTCACCCTCGACCTTGAGATTGGCTTCGATGAAGTCACGCAGCTGGGTCACCTGATCGTCGGTGAGGTCCTTGGTGCGCAGATCCCGGGAGATACCGGTGGCTTCCAGGATTTCCTGGGAGCGGGTACGGCCGATGCCGTAGATGTAGGTCAGCGCGATCTCCATGCGCTTGTCGCGCGGGAGATCAACGCCCATGAGACGTGCCATCAGGCAGTGTTCCTTTTCGTTGCGGAGGTCTGATCCCAGTCCGTTCCCCGTCTTATCGGGGTCCGGCCTCCGTGCCGGACGTGGTTGAGGGCCGTATGCCCTCAGTGGTACTGGGAGGTCTGCATTCAGTTATGGGTTGGTGACTCAGTAGAAAACTGAGTTAGCCCTGCCGCTGCTTGTGCCGCGGGTCAGAGCAGATCACCATGACCCGGCCATGGCGGCGGATCACCCTGCACTTGTCGCAGATCGGCTTGACGCTCGGGTTCACCTTCACGACTTAGCGATCCTTTTCTCGGTTCTGAATTGGTGTTGCTGGGCGCTTACTTGTAGCGGTAGACGATGCGGCCGCGGGACAAGTCGTAGGGAGACAGCTCCACCACAACCCGGTCCTCCGGCAGGATGCGGATGTAGTGCTGCCGCATCTTGCCGCTGATGTGGGCGAGCACCTTGTGTCCGTTCTCCAGCTCAATGCGGAACATCGCATTGGGCAGGGGTTCGATCACCCGACCCTCGACCTCGATCGCGCCGTCTTTCTTGGCCATACTTTTCGGTAATCCTCTGGTTCTTCGGTTTCGTATCTCGTACGCCCGTGCTTGGCGCAGCGTCCACCCCGACCGCAAAAACGTGGACCAGAAGCCAGGAAATTCCAGAATCTTCAGAACAGGACACGCAAGAAGCCGGCGCAGTTGTCGCACCGTCGGTCCACGATACCCGCTTGACGGCCAGGTACCAAAACCAGCGAAGCCGGGCCGGCACCGCAGACGTCGCCACCACGTCTGCGCTAGTCAGGGCGCATAATGACGAGCGATGACTGCACCTTCCTCGCAGGCCCGCAATCCTGTGATCCTGACCGTCGACGACGATCCCGCGGTATCCCGGGCAGTGGCTCGCGACCTGCGCAAACACTATGGCAGCCGCTACCGCATCGTGCGCGCCGAATCCGGGCCCGACGCCCTGCTGGCAGTCAACGAGCTACAGCTGCGCGGCGACACGGTGGCCGTATTCATCGCCGACTACCAGATGCCCGAGATGAGCGGCATCGACTTCCTCGAGGCAGCGATGGACGTGTTCCCGCTGGCCCGGCGCGTGCTGCTGACCGCATATGCGGACACCCACGCCGCGATCAACGCGATCAACCTGGTCGACCTGGACCACTACCTCCTCAAGCCGTGGGACCCGCCCGAGGAGAAGCTCTACCCCGTCGTCGACGGCCTGCTCGAAGAGTGGCATGCGGTCGGTGACCGGGCCATCCCCCACACCAAGGTGATCGGCCACCGCTGGAACCCCCGCTCCTGGGAGGTCCGTCAGTTCCTGGCCCGCAACCAGCACTACTACCGGGCGTTCTCCTCCGACGAGGTCAAGGGCAAGCAGTTGCTGTCCGCTGCCGGCCTCGACGGGCTGCAACTGCCCGTCGTCATCTCCGAGCAGGGCCAGATCATGGTCGAGCCGACCGACGCCCAGCTCGCGGAGATGCTGGGCCTGGCCACCAACCCGTCGCTGGACATGTACGACCTGGCCGTCATCGGTGGTGACCCCGCTGGTCTGGCGGCTGCGGTGTACGGCGCCTCCGAAGGGCTGCGCACGGTGTTGATCGAACGCACCACCACGGGCGGTCAGGCCGGTCGGAGCTCCCGGATCGAGAACTACCTGGGCTTCGAGACCGGCGTCTCCGGCGCCGAACTGACCACCTCGGCACGTCGACAGGCCGAACGATTCGAGGCCGAGGTCATCACCACCCGCGAGGTCGTCGGCCTCGATGTACGCGGCTCGGCGTCCAAGACGCTGCTGTTCGACGACGGCACCAGCATCACGGCCCGCTCGGTCATCCTGGCCACCGGTGTCGAATACCGGCACCTGCCGGTGAGCGGGTGCTGGGACAACCCGGAAGACCCGACGTGCAACTACGTCGGTAACGGCGTCTACTACGGCGCCTCGGTGTCACAGGCCTCCGAATGTGCCGGTGAGGACGTCTACATCGTCGGCGGCGCCAACTCGGCAGGCCAGGCGGCAATGTTCATGTCGCAGCAGGCCAAATCGGTGACGTTGCTGGTGCGTGGGCCGTCGCTGGAAGCGTCGATGTCGTACTACCTGATCCAACAGATCGAAGCGACCTCGAACATCCACGTCCGGACCTGTACCGAGGTCGTCGACACCTGCGGTGAAGACGGACATCTGACCGGGTTGTGGCTGTTGGACAACACGACCGGTGAGCGCGAGTACGTCGAATCGCCGCGGCTGTGCTGCTTCATCGGTGCCACGCCGCGCACCCAGTGGCTGGAGGAAGCCGGAATAGCGCGCGACGACCACGGGTTTGTGTTGACCGGACCTGATTTGAAGGACGTGTGCGGCTGGACCCTGGACCGGCCACCGCATCATCTGGAAACCAGCGTGCCCGGTGTGTTCGGGGCCGGTGACGTTCGCGCCGAGTCGGCCAAGCGGGTAGCCGCCGCGGTCGGCGAAGGAGCAATGGCAGTGATGCTGGTACACCGCTATCTGGCGGAGACGTAAGGAGCGCCAATGGGTGAGAAGTGCGTGCGTGACGAACTGCGGACGCTGTTCCTGTTCGAGTCGTTGACCGACGACCAGCTGGATACCTTGTGCGCCAACGGACATATCGCCACCTTCGAGCCCGGCCCGGTGTGTACCGAGGGCGAGCCGGCCACCTGTTTCTACGTGATGCTCGAAGGCGAACTCGTGATGACGCAGAAGTCGGTCGGCGTCGACATCGAGACCAACCGGACCTCGATGCGAGGCGTCTATTGCGGTGCGTGGTCGGCCTACATCCCCGACGAGCAACCGGTGTATGAAGCCTCGGTGCGGGTGACCAAGACGTCACGTTTCTTCGTCCTCGATGCCAATGCCTACGCCGACTTCATGCGTAAAGAATTCCCGATGGCCGTCCACCTTCTGGAGGGCCACAAGGTCGGCACCATGAAGCGTCGCCGGGTCCTCGGTCAGCGGGACAAACTCATCGCTCTGGGCACACTGTCGGCTGGTTTGACCCACCAACTCAACAACCCCGCGGCAGCGACGGCGCGCGCGGTGGCAGATCTGCACGAGCGGATCGGCAAGATGCGGCACAAGCTCGCGATGCTCGCCGACGGCAAGCTCTCGGTCGAGTCGCTGCGGATCCTGGTGAGCATCCAGGAGGGCATCGCCGAGCAGGTCGCCAAATCGCGCGGCCAGGAGCTGACGGCCATGGAGGCCTCGGACCGCGAGGACACCATCGGCGAATGGCTCGAAGACCATGACATCGTCGGCGCCTGGGACTACGCGCCGACCTTCGTCGAGGCGGGCCTGGACGTCGATTGGCTGGAGCGGGTTTCGTCGCTGATCGGCGAGAGCAATGCACCGGAAACCATGCAGGGTGCGCTCGGCTGGTTGAAGTACACCATCGACACCGAACTGCTGATGTGTGAGATTTCCGAAGCCAGTAAACGGATTTCGACGCTGCTGGCCGACGCCAAGCAGTACTCGCAGATGGACCGGGCACCGTATCAGAACGCCAATGTGCACGAACTGCTGCGCAGCACACTGATGATGTTCGGCGACCGTATCGGCAAGGACGGCAGCACCTGCGTCAAGGTGGTCAAGGAATACGATCCGACCCTGCCCGAATTGCAGTGCTACCCCGCCGATCTCAATCAGGTCTGGACCAACATCATCGACAATGCGCTGCAGGCCATGAAGGGCTGCGGCATCTTGACCATCCGCACCATGCGCGTCGACGACGAGAACGTCCGGATCGAGATCAACGACAACGGCCCCGGCATCCCCGGCGATGTGATCGAACGGATCTTCACCCCGTTCTTCACCACCAAGCCGTTCGGCGAGGGCACCGGACTGGGCCTGGACCTGGCGTGGCGGATCGTCTGCGAAAAGCACCACGGGAACCTGTACGTCGAGTCCGAACCGGGCAATACGACCTTCATCGTCACGCTGCCGGTGCACGCGCCGCCGCCCGATGAGGTCGCCGTCTAGCCACCGACTTCGGATCACCGTGCGCCGATCGGAATAGCCGTCACGGCCCAGGAGTTGCCGCAAGCATGACCAAACCAGACCTGGGCAAGTACGGCGTATTCGGGCGCGGCGCAACGCCGCAACAAGCGGCAGAGATCGAGAAACTCGGATACGGCGCCGTCTGGGTGGGTGGCTCGCCCCCGGCCGAATTGGATTGGGTCGAACCGATTCTCGCCGCCACTGACACGTTGAAAGTCGCGACCGGCATCGTCAACATCTGGACTGCGGCGGCAGGTCCGGTAGCCGAATCCTTCCACCGGATCAATACCGCATATCCGGGCCGGTTCATCCTCGGCATCGGCGTCGGACATCGGGAAGCCCACGCCGAATACCGCAAGCCGATCGAGGCACTGGGCGACTACCTCGACAAGCTCGACGAATACGGGGTGCCCAAAGACCAACGACTGGTGGCCGCGCTCGGCCCGCAGGTACTCAAGCTGTCGGCGCGACGCAGCGCCGGTGCCCATCCGTACCTGACCACGCCGGAACACACCGCATCGGCTCGCGAGTTGATCGGCCCGGACGCATTCCTGGCACCCGAACACAAGGTGGTGCTGACCACCGACGCCGAGAAGGCCCGCGCGGTCGGACGCAAAGCACTGGAGATCTACCTCAACCTCGACAACTACCTCAACAGCTGGAAACGCTTGGGATTCAGCGACTCTGATATCGCCAAACCCGGCAGTGACCGGCTCGTCGATTCCGTCGTTTCGTACGGCACGGTCGACGAGATCGTCTCGGGAATCAACCGGCACCTCGATGCCGGCGCCGATCACATACCGCTGCAGGTGCTCACGTCGCAGGACACGTTGCTGCCCACGCTGACCGAGCTCGCCGGTCCGCTGGGTCTGCTGTAATCGAAAGGGACGGCACATGAGTCTGAATCTGGGCCGCTTCGGGGTGTGGACGTTCGGCGCTCCGACACCGCAGCAGGCCGCTGAGATCGAGAAGTTGGGATACGGCGCCGTCTGGCCCGGCGGGTCGCCGGCCGGCGACCTGGCCTTCGTCGAACCCATTCTCGCCGCAACCGAGCACCTGACCGTCGCAACCGGCATCGTCAACGTGTGGACCGCACCGGCCGCCCAGGTCGCAGAGTCGTATCACCGCATCGAAGCCGCCTACCCGGGCCGGTTCGTGCTGGGTATCGGTATCGGTCATCCCGAACACACTCAGCAGTACCGCAAGCCGTATGACGTGCTGGTGGAGTACCTCGATGAACTGGATGCCGCCGAAGTCCCTTCGGCGCGAAGGGTTTTGGCTGCCCTCGGACCGAAAGTGCTGCGCTTGGCCGCCGCTCGCACGGCGGGCGCCCATCCATACCTGACGACTCCCGAACACACCGCGTCCGCTCGGGCCGAGGTCGGCCCTGGGGTTTTCCTGGCCCCCGAACACAAGGTGGTGCTGACAGACGGTTCGGCCGAGGCAGCCGCGGCGGCCCGCACGGCCGGGCGGCAGACCGTCGACTTCTACCTGAATCTCAGCAATTACCTGAACAACTGGCGTCGACTCGGGTTCTCGGAAGACGATATCGCCAAGCCGGGCAGTGACCGGCTGATCGACTCGGTGGTCGCCCACGGGACACCGGAGAGCGTCGCCGAACGGTTGACCGAACACCTCGACGCAGGCGCCGATCATGTGGCGATCCAGGTGCTCGGCGGCGGGGACACGTTGCTGCCGACGTTGACCGCCCTGGCCGGACCGCTGGGTTTGAACGGGTAGGCGCAGGGATCAACGCTCTTGGCTGTAGTGATGCCAATGGCGATGCGGCAGCGGCTTACCCGACCCTGAACCAGCGGGCGGTACCGGCGGCAGAACTTGCGTGGATGTCGAGATCACCTGTTGCGTAACAACAACTTTCGCTGTCGTGGCGATGGGGATCTCGGTGGCGGCCACCTGGACGGGCCCCGCAGAGATCGGCGGGGCCAGGTAAGGAGCCGATGCAGTCTGATCGACGACGGCCGCAGTAGGCGCAGACGAATCGGTGTCGCCGAACGCGATCGCCCCGAACGTGGCGACCACCGTGACGGCTCCGAACAGCATCGCTGCGATCAACCCCGCAACGGGCCGCCGCTTCGGCGTGACGACGGCGTGGACCACCGTGCGCGGCTCGTCGACTGGTTCTTCTTCCGCCGACCACGCCAACGCGGCCATCGACATAGTCGGTGCCGAATGGAAGGTCCCGCTGGCCGTGCCGGCCGAGAACTCGATGTCCGCCATGGTGGCTGCGTTGTTCGACATGGTGTCCTCCTGTCGTGATCGCCGCCCCGAACGGGCTGCTCTTATGGGTAGGAGCGCCGAGGCCCCCGAATTCAGACAACTTTTTGCGACGTTTCTCGGCGCTACTGCAGTACCGGGGGTGGCGTCGTGGTGGTCACGGGCGCCGGGGTGACCGGGCCGACAGAGATCGGCGGATGCGGCCGAGTCGGCGGATGAATCGGGGGTGACGGAACCGGCCGACCCGTCATCACCGGCGGCTCAGGCGGTGCCGACGGCTCGGGCGGTGCCGACGGCTCGCTGGGCGGCCGGTGTCGCCGAGGCGGAAGCAGTACAACGGGCCCCGGTGGCGGGACAGGCTGCTGAGTCGGCGGCTGCGCTGAGGGAACCGGCGTCGGCGAGTTCGTCGTCGGCACGTTCGATGTCGGCAGGTAGTGCGTGGGAACCGTTGCCGCCACGTCCGGGCTGGGTATTTCCGAGATGACGTCCGGCGTGGTTGCCGTGTCGATCCGCGGACTGATCGACGGTGGAGTCACGGTACTCGTCACGACGAACGGGCTTACGGGCGTGTCGGTTTCGCGCTGCCAGGCGATGGCGATACCCAGGATGATCAGTGGGATACCGAGCAGCAGCGACATGATCAGCACCACTCGATTGACGGGCTGAGGCTGCGTGGGGCTGTCGGACTCGGCGCCCGCGAAGTCTGTGCTGGCAGATACCAACCGGATCTGGCCCAGGGTACGGTCGCGCAGCCACGCGGGCGCGGGGATCAACAGTGGCGCACTACCGAGGAGCGCAACCGGGTTGACCATGCGGCGACGGTCCTGATCGCAGATGGCGCAGGTCTCGATGTGGCGGGCGATGCGCTTGCGCATCAGGATGGTGAAAGTGCCGTCCCAGCCGGCGAGCACTGCACTGAGTTCTGGGCAATTGTTGCCGCCTGACCGGCCCCGACGCGCGACGAGCAACGCCCCGAGCGAACGCTCCATGGTGTCGCGGAGTCGCTGCACCATCTTGTTCGCGTTGGCGGGGGTGACCCCGAGGGCCTCGGCAAGTTCGGAGCCCTCCAGACCGTGCCGGTACCCCATCTCGAGCAGCGCGCGGTCTCGCTCGGACAGCCCGCCGGCGGCTTCGGCGATCAGCTTGGCCAGTTCGTTGCGGGCGGCCAGGGTGTCCGGACCGGCGTCGCCCGATGCCACCTCGGGCAATTCGTCGGACGGTTCTTCACGTCGACGTTGCCGGATGCGGCGCAACGCTTCGTTACGGGCGATCGCGTACAGCCAGGGACGCAGCCGGTCCGGGTCCCGCAGCGAGTTCAAAGATGTTGCCGCGGTGCAGAATACGTCCTGCACACAGTCCGCGGCGGCCTCGCGGTCCCTGAGCATGCCCACGCAGTAGTCATGCAGGCGGTCGGCGTAGCGGTCGTAGATCCCCGCGAACGCCGAGCGGTCACCGCTCAAGGCGCCGCCGACCAACTCCGCGTCGGTGATGATGTCCCAGTCAGGCACTGCGGTCATGAGACGGACTCCCGAATTGATGTGCATCGGATTCTGTATGTACCTAGCAGTACGAGCGCGGCCCGGACCCGGTTCAATCGCCGGGCCCGGTGCTCGTCGCCCGCACCCGGTCAGTGCTTGTCGTGGTGCTGATCGTGATCGTGGTCGTGGTCGTAGTGCTTCCAGTCCCAGTCGTGCCAGTAGTAGAAGTCGTGGCAGTGGTCCCAGTCCCACCACGCCCACGAGCAGTAGTCGTAGCCCCAGTGCTGCGGCGCGGGGACCGATGTCTGCGCCTGTGCGGTGCCCGCCGTCGCACCCAGGGCGGCCAGGGCCATGCTGCCGGACAGCAAAGCCGCCGCGGCTACCCGCTTCGCGAACGACTGGCGCTTGGTCTGCCTGGTCGAGGTGTGGTTGATGCTCATTGTCGTGCTCCTTGGTTGGTGGTGCAGCCGCCCGGTGCGGGCTCTGTCATAGGTAGGAGCGCGACCCCTCGCCAAAGAAGACACTTTTTTTCAAAGAAGTTTTTCGACCTGCTCCGGTCCCCGAATGTGCCGAGAGATGGCCAGTTCCGCGGCCAAAAGATCAGGGGTTTCCCTTATTCGTTCCGATGCGGTCGGCCAATACAGTCAGGAGTGCACCGCACCTCAGGAAGGAGGCCCGACGGCTGTCGGTAAACCCATTGCCGCACAACCTCATTGGCCACCGGTCCGGTTCGGTGACGCTGCCGCCCAGCTTCCCGCCTCCGCGTCACCCACGACCGGAGGTAGACCGTACTTCTTCTCCCCCACTACTCATGCCACACCGCTGGCCGCAGTACTCGCAGGCAGAACAACGCAACTCACGGGCAAACCGATGACCGCCGGGGCGTTCCTCGGCCTCATCGGCACCGCAGGCAGTGCCGCCAGCAGCGGCAGCAGCGGCAGCGACGGCGCCGGCACCTAGCCACGCAGACTGGAGTGCCTGGGCCACCGGCCGAGGCGACGTCATGCCTGGGTAATGGGGGCTTGCCAAGTCCCGATCCGCATTACTAGGATATGCAAGTATCTCGACGAGTAAGCCGGGAACCCGAACTCTGCATACCTTTGGACGGACGTCATGACCACCATTCCGCATTTCATCAACGGCCAGCGCACCACCGGCCAGTCGACCCGCACCGCCGACGTCCTCAACCCGAGCACCGGGGCAGCCCAGGCGCAGGTGGCGCTCGCGTCGGCCGCCGACGTTGACGCCGCAGTCGCCGGAGCCGTTGCTGCACAACAAGTCTGGGCCGCCTGGAACCCCCAGCGCCGGGCCCGCGTGCTGATGAAGTTCATCGAGCTGGTCAATCAGAACAAGGATGAGCTCGCCCGCCTGCTGTCACTGGAGCACGGCAAGACCTTCGACGACTCACTGGGCGACATCCAGCGCGGCGTCGAGGTCATCGAGTTCGCGGTCGGTATCCCCCACCTGATGAAGGGCGAGTTCACCGAGAGCGCCGGCACCGGCATCGATGTGTTCTCGATCCGCCAGCCACTCGGTGTGGTCGCCGGCATCACCCCGTTCAACTTTCCCGCGATGATCCCGCTCTGGAAGGCCGGCCCTGCGCTGGCATGCGGTAATGCCTTGATCATCAAGCCTTCTGAGCGCGACCCCTCGGTGCCACTGCGGTTCGCCGAACTGTTCATCGAAGCAGGCCTGCCCGAGGGCGTGCTGCAGATCGTCAACGGCGACAAGGAGGCCGTCGACGCACTCCTGCACCACCCGGACATCAAGGCCGTGGGCTTCGTCGGCAGCTCCGACATCGCGCAGTACATCTACTCGACCGCTGCTGCTGAAGGTAAGCGGGCGCAGTGCTTCGGTGGCGCCAAGAACCACATGATCGTGATGCCCGACGCCGACCTGGACCAGGCCGTCGACGCGCTGATCGGCGCCGGCTACGGCAGCGCCGGTGAGCGCTGCATGGCGATCAGCGTCGCCGTCCCCGTCGGCGAGGCGACCGCCAACGCACTGCGCGAGAAGCTGACCGACCGGGTGCGCTCGCTGCGCGTCGGCCATCCGCTGGACCCCAAGTCCGACTACGGTCCGCTGGTCACCGCCGCCGCGCGCGACCGTGTCATCGACTACATCGACCAGGGCGTGAAAGCCGGGGCCGAGCTCGTCGTCGACGGTCGTGCGCACACCAGCGACGAGTCGACGTTCGAGAAGCAGGACCTGTCCGACGGCTTCTACCTCGGCCCGACGCTGTTCGACCACGTCACCAAGGACATGTCGATTTACACCGACGAGATCTTCGGGCCGGTGGTGTGCATCGTGCGCGCTCACGACTACGAGGAGGCGCTCGCCCTGCCCAGCGAGCACGAGTACGGCAACGGCGTCGCCATCTTCACCCGCGACGGCGATGCGGCCCGCGACTTCACCTCCCGCGTCGAGGTGGGCATGGTCGGCGTCAACGTCCCGATCCCGGTGCCGGTGGCCTACCACACGTTCGGCGGCTGGAAGCGCTCCGGATTCGGCGACCTCAACCAGCACGGACCGGCGGCGATCCAGTTCTACACGAAGACCAAGACGGTGACGTCGCGCTGGCCGTCGGGGATCAAGGACGGGGCCGAGTTCGTGATCCCGACGATGAGCTGACATGGCCCCGGTTTCCGGCGACATCTCCGGTCTCGACGAGGACGACCGCGTCCTCGTCGAGACGGCCGCGGCCTTCGCGGCCCGCAAGATGGCGCCCTTTGCCCTCGAATGGGACGAGCGCAAACACTTCCCGATCGACGTACTGAGGGAGGCCGCCGAGCTGGGCATGGGCGCGGTGTACTGCGGCGACGACGTCGGCGGTTCGGGATTGCGACGCCTCGACGGCGTGCGGATCTTCGAGCAACTCGCCTACGCCGATCCGGCGGTCGCCGCGTTCCTTTCGATCCACAACATGTGCGCGGCGATGATCGACGGCTTCGGCACCGAAGAACAGCGTTCGACGTGGATCCCGCGGCTGGCGTCGATGCAGACCGTCGCGTCCTACTGCCTCACCGAGCCGGGCGCCGGCTCGGACGCCGCGGCCCTGGCCACCCGCGCCGAGCGCGACG
>ERZ650309.1366-NODE-1366-length-11437-cov-3.921631_pt1 | contig 11437 bp, 11 predicted proteins | sample MGYA00376245_ERZ650309 | MGnify/ENA primary metagenome ERZ650309 (study PRJEB26733, sample SAMN07839294) | wastewater metagenome | biome: urban; feature: wastewater treatment plant; material: waste water | place: USA: North Carolina | collected 2016-04-26 ...
TATGCCTAAGTGACTGGAGTTCAGACGTGTGCTCTTCCGATCTCGACCGTGCGCCGATGTGGCGCCCAAACGCGGAAGTCCACTCCGCCTTGTGGCAAGATTTCCGCTCCAACCTGCATTCGACGGCTGACACCTGTTTTCTTTTTCATAGGTCGTTAGCATTGATTATTTTGTTCGCTGCGCCAATACCACCAGCGAATGCGATTCCAATGGATATGCGTCTCCGCCCTTGAACTGCGTGGGTTGAGCAGGGCAACCTTCCGCATAGCGGGTGTCCAGCAACAATTTCCATTCAACCCCTTCTCGATGCGCAGGCAACAGAAACTCATGCGGTTCGTGATGCCCGTTCAGCAGCAACAATAACGTATCGCCTTTGATCGGATTGCCGCGCCGATCTACTTCGTCAATGGCATCACCCGCCAATCGCACGCCCAAACAAGCACGGGCGGGATCATCCCAATCTTCGTCACTCATTTCGCCATCTGTACGAAACCACGCAAGGTCGGCGACTTCCGACCCGCGAATCTTGCGGCCCTGGAAAAATTTCCGGCGGCGCAAGACAGGCTGTTCGTGAAAAAGCCGTATGACAAGACGTGTAAATTCCAGAAGCTGCGTTTTCGATTCGTCCAAATCCCAATCCAGCCACGAAAGTTCATTGTCCTGGCAATAGGTATTGTTGTTTCCTTGTTGTGTGCGGCCAATTTCGTCGCCTGCCTGAAGCATCGGAACTCCCTGCGAAAGCAGCAGCGTGGCCAGAAAGTTTCGCTGCTGGCGGGAACGAAATGCCAGCACATCGGGGTTGTCAGTTTGCCCTTCAACGCCACAATTCCAGCTTAAATTATCGTCGTGGCCATCGCGGTTTTCATCGCCATTGGCTTCATTGTGTTTTTCGTTATAACTGACCAAATCGGCAAGGGTGAAGCCATCATGCGCCGTAATGAAGTTGATGCTGGCGTGCGGCTTGCGCCCACCTTCTTCGTACAGATCACTGCTGCCGGTCAACCGATAGGCCAGGTTCGACGCCAGCCCGCCATCATCTTTCCAAAACCTCCGCACGGTGTCTCGATAAATGCCGTTCCATTCCGCCCATTGAACCGGAAACTGGCCGACCTGATACCCCCCCGGTCCCACATCCCACGGTTCCGCAATCAATTTGACCTGAGACAAAACCGGATCTTGGTGCAGGATTCCAAAGAACGCGCTGAGCTTGTCCACTTCGTAAAGTTTGCGTGCAAGCGTTGAAGCCAGATCAAAGCGAAAACCGTCCACGTGCATTTGCTCGACCCAGAACCGCAGACTGTCCATCAGCAGTTGCAGCACATTCGGATGCGTCAGATTGAGCGTGTTGCCACAACCTGTGAAATCCATGTAATAGCGTGGATCTTCCGGAGACAGCCGGTAGTAGGATTGGTTATCTATTCCACGAAAGCTGAGCGTAGGGCCCATTTCACTGCCTTCGCCAGTATGGTTGTAAACCACATCCAGGATGACTTCGATTCCGGCGCGGTGCAATGCCCGAACCATTTGTTTGAACTCCGTCACCTGCTGCCCCGCGCAGCCGCTGCTGGAGTAAAGTGAGTGCGGTGCAAAATAGCCTATCGAATTGTAGCCCCAGTAATTTCGCAGCCCGCGATCCAGCAAATGGCGGTCGTGAATGAATTGATGAGTTGGCAGCAATTCAACGGCAGTAATGCCAAGCGTTTGCAGGTATTCGATGGCAGCCGGATGTGCCAAGCCAGCATAAGTGCCCCGCAAGCTTTCAGGGACATTCGGATGACGCTGGGTAAATCCTTTGACGTGCAATTCATAGATGAGTGTGCGATCCCAGGGTGTTTTCAGCAATTGGTCGCCGCCCCATTCAAAGCTGTCATCCACGACCACACACTTTGGCAAGAACGGCGCGCTGTCGCGGTCGTCACGCGATAAATCGCCCGCTTCGTTGCCGATCCCATATCCAAAAAGCGCATCATCCCACTGCAAATCTCCGTTGATCGCTTTGGCATAAGGATCAAGCAAAAGTTTGGCGGGATTGAACCGATGTCCGGCTTGTGGTTCGTAAGGGCCGTGGACACGATATCCATAAAGCTGCCCAGGCCGGACTTCTGGCAAGTAACAATGCCAAATATAATTTGTCTGCTCTTTCAATCGGATGGCTTGCGTTTGCTGCCCATCATTTTCGAATAGACACAACTCTACCGCCGTCGCATTCTCAGAAAAGATTGCAAAGTTGACGCCTGCGCCATCCCATTTTGCGCCCAAAGGGTAAGGATTTCCCGGCCAAATTTTCATTGTTTGAGTTCAATTGGTGATTGTTGTTCTGCCTGAGCATTGAGCAAGCGCCCTGCTTACCGCGCCGCTGCATGTTGACGATACTTAGGTTTCTTAATTTTTCGCGGCGTGTCCTGTTCAGTGGCGCCAAGTGCGGCCTTGACCTCGGCTTCAGCTTGTAACCAGTCTTCCAGGTCCCCGCCGAAATCTCCCCCACGCTCTTGCCACAGTTGGTAAGCACGATGATGAATTTGAGATAGCGCTTCTGCAGAGTAGCCGTTTGAATTGGCACTTTGTTCTGCCTCTGCCAGCAATTCATCGTTCTTTTCTTTGATCTCCATATTCGTCCTTTCAAAAAAAACCGATTATTCCCAAAGACGACTTTTGCCTGTCGAAAAGTTGCCCTTTGGAGTTGCTGTGAGGGCAAAAGCAAATGGTATTCCCCCATACGATGCCCCAGGCAAGCGCCAAGCTGGCCCCTGATTTTGCTCTTAAATTCCGCATTTTCTGAAAATTGCTGAAGATCTCGCGATCCATTCCTAACTCTCTACCGCTCTATATGTGTATTTCGCTGGAACAGATGCCCTGACTCAATACACAGCGAATGATTTTCATTGATTCGCTGGCTGCAACAATTCCAAGTCCTAGTCCTCTTTGCCGCCGCGAGAAGATAGGTTTTGCTTACTTTTTTCACAGTTTTATGTGGCATCGCTTTTGCCCGCAGAAAAGGTGTGGAGTTCAGGTAATTGCCCCATATCTTCAGGATATACAGACATACTCAACAGTAGAGGCGCAGAACCTCAGGTCAAAATGTGTAAATCAAACAGAGGAGGACAAGATAATGGCAACAGGATATTCAACACGCGAAGCACGTTCCCGATCCGGGTATGACGCGGGTTCCAGGCAAAGCTGGGAGCGCGATAATTATGGCAACGGCAATCGCGGCTTTTTTGATCGCGCAGGTGATGAAGTGCGTTCCTGGTTCGGCGACGATGAAGCTGATCAGCGGCGGCGCAGGGACGAGTTTGAAGCCGAGCGACGCGCGCGCCAGGGCAGATATTGGACTCGCCCTGCTTCCTCCGCAGATGTGCGAGCCTGTCATGTGATGACCACGAATGTAACGACTGTTACTCCTTATGATCAGGTGGAGCGAGCAGCGCGGCTGATGCGAGATTGCGACTGCGGAGCGCTGCCGGTGGTCAATAATGATGGACGTCTGGTCGGAATGATCACCGACAGAGATATTACGATGCGGCTGGTTGCCCGTGGCCTTGATAGCCGGCACGCTATCGTTGCCGATTGCATGTCCAGTCGAACCTTTTCATGCCACGTTAACGATCCCCTGGAAGGCTGTCTGCAACAAATGGCCCGACACCAGGTCCGGCGTTTGCCAATCGTGAATAATCACAACCAGGTCATTGGCATTGTCAGTCAGGCAGACTTGGCGCGACACGCAGATGCCTGGCAGGGACGAGGACAAGAAAGGCAGTTTGCCGAAACTGTCAGTGAAATTTCCGAACCGACTTCAAACGCTTATCGCTAGGCTTATTCCGGGAGCGTGCGGCGAAGGCTTCTGCCAGAAGGCAACGCTGCGCGCTCAATTTTTACAGTCGCCGAAGGCAATTCTTCCCTGTGCCGGATTTAAGCTGCACAAAATTTCACGCCATGGGCGGTGACAAGCTTGGCCAGCACCGCAATGATATTTGTGGGATCAACAGGTTTTGACAGATGGGCTTGGTAGCCAGCGGCCAAAGTTCGATGCTTGTCTTCTTCAGCGCCATAGGCCGTTAACGCCACTGCGGGTGTGCTGATTCCCATCGCTCGCGCACGGCGTATCAGCGCATACCCATCCTCTTCCGGCATCGCGATGTCACTGATAATGACGGCAAATCTTCTGGCTCTTAATTCTTCAATCGCGTCGGCCACGGAAGGGGCAGTTCGCACAACTGCTCCAACAGTGGACAGCACTGCGCTAACCATCTCTCTGGCATCGGCATCATCGTCCACAATCAATATACTCACACCGTCCAGTTCCTGATGAGAGGAATTGTGATCGGGCGTTGGCGGATGCAGCGCGCATTGCTGTTTTGCTTCGCAAGTTTCCACCAACGGCAGCCGGAGCGTGAAAAGAGCGCCTTTTTCCGACCCCGCGCTGTAAGCCATCACCTCGCCTCCATGCATTTCAATCATGTATTTCACAATGGAAAGCCCCAGTCCCAGCCCTCCGTGCGTGCGTGTCGAAGACCCGTCCTGTTGACGAAACCGGTCAAATACATGCGGCAGAAATTCAGAACTGATTCCTTTCCCCGTGTCGCTAACGCTCACTTCAGCTTCCGCCCCGCGCTGGGAAAGACGAATGGCGACAACACCGCCGCGAGGTGTGAATTTGACTGCATTCGATAGCAGGTTCCAGATCGCCTGCTGCAAACGAGTGGCATCGCCTGAAACAACGCTACCCAGCGGATCGAAGGACGACACCAGTTCGATGCCTTTGCCCGCAGCAGCAGGGCGAATCACATCCATTGCAGCATAGATGATGGAAGGAAGATCAACCGGACGCATTTCGAGCCGCAACTTGCCGCTGACGATGCCTGAAATATCCAGCAAGTCTTCAATAAGCTGAGCTTGCGTTTGCGCATTTTGAACCACGGCTTCAACCGCTCTGACAGTTTCCTGACGATCCAGCATTCCGCTTTGCAGCAATTTGGACCAGCCCAAAATCGAATGCAGCGGCGTTCGCAGTTCATGGGAAACAATGGCCAAAAATTCATCCTTGAGTCTGTTGGCGATCTCGGCTTGTTCGCGCAGATGCTGTTCGCGCAACAACATTTGTTCGCGCTCCCGTTCGGCTTGTTTGCGATCTTCGATGTCGGTACAGGTTCCGAACCAGTGCGTCACCTGTCCGGCGGCGTCTCTGATGGGCAGCGCGCGCGCCAAATGCCAGCGATAAACGCCGTCTGCGCGCCGCAACCGAAACTCCACTTCATAATCCGAACCGCCAACAACCGCCTGCGCCCAAGTTTCCTTCGTGCATTGCACATCTTCTGGATGAAGTGCTTCTAGCCATGCATATCCTAAATCGGTTTCAAGTGGCCGACCTGTAAACTCTGCCCAGCGGCTGCTCAAATAGTCACAACTGCCGTCCGCTGCACAGGTCCAGGCAAGCTGCGGCATCGCCTCGGTGAGGGTTTTGAACCGCAATTCCTTTTCCCGAATCTCCCGGCTGAACGCGACACGGTCAATGGCGTTGCGGACGGCCCGCCGTAAATCAACCGGTGTCAGGCGGTTTTTGTTGATGAAATCCTGTGCGCCTGCCCGCATTGCTTCCACCGCAAGTGAGATTTCGTCAGTTCCCGTCAACATCACCACAGGCAACACCATGTCGGTTTTGCCTGCGCCGCCGGTCAACGCCGCCAAAACGTCCAGTCCATCCATATCCGGCAAGTGGTAATCCAGCAGAATGCAATCCGGCAGTGTATCGCGGCATAGTTTCAAGGCGTGTTCACCGCTGGCGGCTTCCAGAATGGTGTATTTCCATTCTGAGTCCTGTCGCAAATACCGCCGGCATGCCGCGCGATCTTCTGCGGCGTCGTCAACGATGACAATGGTTCGATCTTGCGTGTCCATGCTCACCTCTTGGGGGGTGTTTGGAAATTTGCATATGTTCAGCCTTCTATTCCTGGTTTTGAGCTACAGCGACGCGGCTGGGCCCGATTTGATGGTTTCTTTTGAGTGCAAGCGTTTGCGGCGATTTTTGTCCGCAATCGCCGCTAAAATAAGAAGAAAGGAAAAGAGCCTGACCATATACAAAAAGGGTTCCGTTTCCTCTGACAACGTATCCAGTCCCAATGCTACGCGGTTAATCACTTCTACCCCAAATGCCGCAGCAAAAAAAAGAAAGAATCGGTCGCCCGTGTCGCGCCAGAATCGCAGGAAAAACAATGCGGCGACCAACGAGGCCATCGCAATCGCGCCTAAAAAAAACAATCTCATAATGGCACCTTATTCAGCATCCCAGATCAAACCGTAAAGCAGCAACATCATGGCAATCAATCCTGTGGCCAGCCGCAATGGAAGCAAGTCCACATTCTTAAACACCAGTTTGTCTGCAATCAACAAAAGATTGCTGGCTGTCATCCCAACGAAGCAGAGTCCGCTCCATAGCAATAGTTTGTATCCGCTACGCCGCCATGACTGAAGCAGCAACCAGGCGCACAGCAACGCCGTCAATGCGCAAAGCCCATAGATCAATCCAGACATATCACTCTTCCTTTCTGAGCTTGAAGGCGTCAGCAAATTCCTGAACCCGTTTTCTGGGTTTGGCGTGAATCAGATTGGTGATGGGCACGAGATGTCTGGAGTAAGTCTCTGCCAGTTTGTCCACCAGTTGCACCAACTCCGGAGAGTCAGGCTGATAGGTATAAAGCGGGGGCTTGCTGTCGGTGGCCAGGATCAGGCCCGTAGCTTCCAGGCGCACAAGCAGAGGGATTGTTTCTTGTTCGCCAATGTAGAGCCTTTTGGCAACGGCCAAGGCGCTCCATTGTTCGTTGAGATTTCCGCGCAACAACAACAGCGCTTCAAGTTGGGCAACCGAATCAATGTTCTCAACGACAAATTTCTTGATGTCATCCGGAATTGGATCTTCAGTCATGCCATTTCGTAAGGCTCCCACTCCGGAATAAGGGAGTTCACTCCCGCCCGGAGCGAAGCCTGGCGGTCATTCGACCATTGCGGGGATTACAGCCGTGTGAAACCAGTAATCCACAGTATTCTGAATTTCGCGCTTAAACCCATCGTAGTTGGACGTTTTCACCTGATAGCCGTTCGCTCCCTGCCGATAACATTCCAGAATATCCGCCGGATTGGCAGAAGTCGTCATGACAATCACGGGGACTGAAGAAAGCTCTCCATCCTGTTTGACGGCTCGAAGCACTTCGCGGCCATCCGTGCCGGGTAAATTCAAATCCAGCAAAATCAGGGATGGGCGTGGCGCAGTTTCCGCATTGGCATAGCGTCCGGACTGGCGCAAGTATTCCAGCGCGTCATCGCCGTCACAACAACGATGATGAGGAGTATTGATTCCAGCCTGTCGGAAAGCTCGCACCAGAGCTGCGTAATCTTCATCGCTATCCTCAACCAGCAGAAGCGGTGAGGTTAGATTGGTGGTTGTCGTCATTGACCTCTCCTGTCAGCGTGAAATAAACCGTTGTCCCTTGGCCCGGCAGCGAATCCAGCCAGATTCGCCCGCCATGCCGTTCGACGATTTTGCGCGCGATCGTTAGACCGGCGCCGGTTCCACCACCGAACTCATCGCGGCCATGAAGCCGCTTGAAGATGCGGAAAACGGCGTCGTGATGTTTTTGCGGAATTCCGATTCCGTTATCCCGAACATGAAAAACAATCGGCCCGTGGTTATTGCCGGACGGAACGGGATTTCCGCTGTCCGCAGGAATTTCCATCTCAACCGGCTGATAGCCGACTTCGACCCATTTTTCGTCTTTGTTGTTGTATTTGATTGCGTTGGCAATCAGGTTCGTCAGCAATTCGCCAACCAGTGTGGGATCCGCCGCAACCTGCGGCAGCGGGCGTGGCACACGCAACTCAACCCTGCTTTCGCGCAGCCTGGGCAACAACAGTTCACTGACTTCATCCAAAACCGGTTGCATCCCAACCCTGCTTCGTTCTATTTCCTGCCGCCCCAACCGTGAATAGTGGAGCAAGGATTCGATCAGTTCCTCCATCCTGCGAGTCAGCCGTTTCAGCGTAACAAGCTGTTCGCGTCCCTGTTCTTCCAACAAGTCCCCGTAATCTTCCAGCAGGAAATGCGAGTAGTTATGAATGCCGCGCAATGGTTCTTTCAGATCGTGCGAAGCGATATAGGTAAACGCATCGAGTTCACGATTGCTTCGCGTCAGTTCCACATTGAGCCGCCGCAGTTCCTCGTTCTGTTGCCGCAAAGCTTCCGTGCGTTCGGTTACGCGCGATTCCAGTTCCTGGTTCATGCGTTCCAATTGCCGCGTTTTGCGATACAGTTCGACAAAGACACTGACCTTGGCACGCAAGATCTCCGGAATGACGGGAACGGAAACATAATCCACCGCGCCGCGCTCGTAAGCTTTGACGCGATCGTGGTCCGAAATGTGAACGCCGGAAATAAAGATGATGGCTGTTTTTTGATACCGCGGATGCTGGTGAATGATTTCCGCCAACTCAAACCCATCCAGTTCCGGCATGCTGACATCCATTAACACGACCGCAACTTCGGTTTTGAGCAGGATTTCCAAGGCTTCGCGCGCAGAACCGGCTTTGATCAGATTTTCCCCCAAGCCGGAAAGAATCGCTTCGTAACTGAGCAATTTTCCCGGTTGGTCATCCACCATCAGCAGGTTGACTCTTTCGACGTCGTTGATTGAATCCTGTTCCATAACATCGCCTGTGCGATAAGTTGCCAGCTTGTCGAAAGTCTCAATGCTCGCCCATTCCGAAGTCCAACAAGTTTGCCCTCTTACTGGGACTTCGGCATTGATTTTAAGACCACGACAAGCTGGCAGCTTGCCGAACATTTTTCCCGCCGGTTTATCTATGCAGCCACATGCGCAGCGCTGACAGCAATTGTTCGGTGTTGACCGGTTTGGCCAAATAATCCGAAGCGCCCGCTTCCAGACATTTTTCGCGGTCTCCCTTCATTGCTTTTGCGGTCAAGGCAATGATCGGCAAACGGCGGAAGGATGGGTTTTGCCGAATGACCTGCATCGTTTCGTAACCGTCCATTTCGGGCATCATGATGTCCATCAGCACAATCGCCAGCCCGGGCGTGGATTCAAGCAGTGCGATGGCTTCACGTCCGGTTCCCGCTGTCAGCACGGTCATGCCTCTGCGTTCCAGCACGCTGGAAAGCGCAAAGATGTTGCGAACATCGTCATCCACCACCAGCACCTTTTTGCCGACCAGGTCGTCATCCGACCGGTTCAGGCGTTCAAGCATCTGTTGTTTGTCAGCCGGCAGATCAGCGACGACGCGGTGTAAAAAGAGCGCCGTTTCATCCAGCAATCGTTCGGGCGATTCCACGCCCTTGACCACAACACTGCGCGCAATGGTGTGCAGTTGGGCGTCTTCTTCGGGCGAAAGTTCCTTGCCCGTAAAGACGACCACCGGAAGTTCGCTCAAGGATTCTTCGTTGCGGATGCGCTCCAATACTTCAAACCCGGACATATCCGGCAACCGCAGGTCTAGCACCACACAATCGAACGACTCTTCCAGCATCAACTTCAGCGCTTCTTCGCCCATGTCCGCCGTCACAATGTCAATGTCTTCATACCCAAGCAATTCAGTGATGCTCAACTGTTCCGCCGGATTGTCTTCAACCAGCAGCAAACGTTTGCGGCGCGGCGACGAATATTCCCAGATGCGAGAGATTGCGGCGTCCAACCCTTCGGTCGTTGTTGGCTTGGTGACAAAGGCAAAAGCTCCACGCGCCAGCCCGTGCTGCTTGTCTTCGTCGAGCGTCACCATTTGGACAGGGATATGCCGCGTTGCAGGGTTTTGCTTTAAGTGGCTGAGCACTGTCCACCCCAGCATATCCGGCAGGAAGACGTCCAGAGAAACTGCTGTGGGCTGATACTGGCGGGCCAGCACCAGCGCATCTGCGCCGCGCATGGCCACCAATACTTTGAACCCTTTATCGCGCGACAGGTCGCACAAAACACGAGCGTAATGCGGATCGTCTTCGACAATCAGCAATACGCTGTCGCCTGGTTGCAGACTGTCGCGATCATCCGGAATCACCTCAACTGGACGGTCGGAGCTGCGCGCGCCGTGGAAGGCCGCAGGCCGCTGAGCGGGCGTGGTGTCTCCACCGCCAGCCGGTGCAGTAGAAACCGCCGGGCCGACATAAGTCTGCGGCAAATAGAGCGTAAAGGTGCTGCCTGTGCCTAACGTTGACCGCAATTGAATTTCCCCGCCCAGCAAGCTGGCCAGTTCACGGCTGATGGCCAAGCCCAACCCTGTGCCGCCATATTTGCGGCTGGTTCCTGCGTCCGCCTGCTGAAAGGCTTCAAAAATGATTCTCTGTTTTTCGAGCGGGATGCCAATGCCGGAGTCCGAAACTTCGAAGGCAACCACATTGGCCGCATTCTTGAGAATCGGGTGGTCTGTGCTCCATCCTCCGGGAGCAACGGAAACAGACAGCCGTACACCGCCTTGCTCTGTGAACTTGAAGGCATTTGAAAGCAGATTCTTGAGCACCTGCTGCAACCGTTTCGAGTCGGTAACAATCGTGCGGCTGAGTTGTGGGTCAAGGTTGACATCAAATCCGAGCCGACGGTTCTCCGCTTCGTGGCGGAATGGGCGACCGATCATTTCCAGCAGATTGCTGAAGTAAATGTCCTCGGCTTCGACCGTCACCGTGCCCGTCGTGCTCAATCTTCTGGCTCAGGCCTATGGCTTTGCCGGCGCACCGGGGCCAGCGCCATCATTCCGATTTTTGCATTTCCCGACTGGGAATATTTCAACTTGCGTGAGGTACTGCTCTATCCGGATTCCTTTAATCACCCCGTCGGCTTCATAGAGTGAAAGGGTATCGGCACCGGGGTACCAGCTTTTCCAGTTCAGCGGCTGGCTGATGCGTGCATGCACCGAATCAACCGGTGCTGCAATATCAGTAGCCCTTGATATCCGTACATGCGACGGAAAGAACAGGGAGATACCAGTTATCAGGAGAAAGAATACCACAAAACTTATGATGGCAAGTTTAATAAGTCGCATACCCCGTTTTTTACCTGCTGCAGCAGTGTGAATACTATTAACAATAATGAACGGAAAGGGTTTATTCCCATTTCAGCACCCTGGTGGCGATGGCATAAATGACCGCCATCCAGATTCCCAGGATGCCGATCTCTTTCCAGCATTCGATTATACTAAGTCCTTCAAATGATATTTTACGTACAGCGTCATTGTACTGCGTCAGTGGCAAAACCCGGCAGATATCCTGCAGCCATTTGGGAAAAACATCGATCGGGAAAAAAGTACCGGACAACATCATCTGCGGGAAACCAAAAAGATTGATGAGTAAAGGGATAGACGTATCACTCTTGACAATACTGCTGAAGATCAGTCCGACCCCCATCAGCAGGAAGAGCATGATGAGCGTCATAGTAATGATCGAGAAGAA
>ERZ650309.1367-NODE-1367-length-11436-cov-3.815043_pt1 | contig 11436 bp, 5 predicted proteins | sample MGYA00376245_ERZ650309 | MGnify/ENA primary metagenome ERZ650309 (study PRJEB26733, sample SAMN07839294) | wastewater metagenome | biome: urban; feature: wastewater treatment plant; material: waste water | place: USA: North Carolina | collected 2016-04-26 ...
TGAAAAGCCCGGGTTATTATGCTGCCCCACTTTCGGTTTCAACCAAAGGGTACAGGAAGTCGACTGTTTTTAAAGACTCTCTTGAGCTGCAGAAAATTGAGCTTAAAAAAGCAACCATCTGGAGATCCATCAATTTTAAAGGCAAGAAAGTAAATCTTACTCCTGAAATTGAGCATGCACTCGACTCATTGGTGAATATTCTTCAGTTGAATCCCGAACTTCAGATTGAAATAGGTTGTCATACTGATTCAAGGGGAAGCTTCCCTGAAAATCTGACCATCTCCCGGCAACGGTCAGACGAAATCGCCATGTATCTTATCAATAAAGGTGTGAGTGCTCCCCGTCTGATATCAATTGGTTATGGTGAAGGTAAATTGTTGAATTATTGCCGTGACGGTGTACTTTGTCTAGAGGAAGATCACGCTGCCAACAACCGTGTTGAGATAAAAATTCTGGAACTTCTTAAGTAACTAATATTTTTTGCTACCATGAGCAGCGCCGAACCATTGGCTGAGCGGTTGCGCCCTGTCACCCTCGATCAGGTGGTGGGTCAGCAGCATCTTGTTGGTGAAGGAAAAATATTTCAGAAGATTCTGAATAGCGGACTGATGCCTTCCATGATTTTATGGGGGCCACCCGGAGTTGGTAAAACTACCATTGCCAGAATTTTCAGCAGCCGGTTTAATCTTCCGTTTTTTGCACTTAGTGCAGTAAGCTCCGGAGTGAAGGAAGTGAGAGAAGTAATTGCCTCGGCAGCCCAGGCCGGTCAGGCTATTCTGTTCCTCGATGAGATTCATCGTTTTTCAAAATCGCAGCAGGATTCGTTACTGGGAGCTGTTGAAAAGGGTACCATCAAACTCATTGGAGCAACTACCGAGAATCCCTCTTTTGAGGTCATTCAGCCATTGCTGTCGAGATGTCAGGTTTATGTGCTTGAAGAACTGGGTAAAGATGATCTCATCAAACTGCTGAACGATGCAGTGGCCCGTGATCCCATGTTTGAAAATAAGGAAGTTATACTTGAAGAAACCGATCAGTTACTCCTTCTTTCAGGTGGAGATGCCAGAAAGTTGCTCAACTTGTTTGAACTTGTAGTTACTTCATCAAATGCATCACGCATCGTTATTAATAACAAGCTGGTTCAGGAAATTGCCACATCAAAGACTTCCTTCTACGATAAAACCGGTGAACAACATTACGATATCATTTCAGCATTCATCAAATCAATGAGGGGTAGCGACCCTAATGGTGCATTATACTGGCTTGCTAGAATGATTGAAGGAGGAGAGGATCCTAAGTTCATTGCACGGCGCATGCTCATTCTTGCTTCTGAAGATATTGGAAATGCCAATCCTACTGCCATGATCATGGCAAATAACTGCTTTCAGGCTGTGGACGTAATTGGATACCCTGAGTGTGATTTAATTTTAGCTCAGACAGTAATTTATTTGGCAACATCCGATAAAAGCAATTCTGTGCTCACCGCTATTCGGTCGGCACGGCAGACAGTGAGAAGTACCGGTGACCTCGCAGTACCCCTGCATCTTAGAAATGCCCCAACGAAACTGATGAAGGACCTGAACTACGGAAATGGCTACCAATATGCTCACGACTTCCCCGGTCATTTCATCTCACAGGAATATTTGCCTCAGGGATTGTCAGGCAACCGTTTTTATGAGCCCGGACCCAACGACCGGGAACAATCAATTAAGGCCTGGCTTCGCAAAAACTGGCATAATAAGTACGGATATTAGTTGGAGGGCGGCTGTTGAAAAACCTTTACAAATATGAGGTTTATTAACAGTTCTTTTTTATATTTTTGCCTCTGAAGGCGGCTTATGCCGAATCACACTCAAATGAAAAGATCCTTTTATTCAACACTCATACTGATAGTTGCATTTTGTGTGACAAGCTCGCTCATTTTTCCTGCCAAAGCAGAAACCAGTACCGGTGGCTGTGGATTAGATTCGATTGTTGTGGTAAATCCTGTTTGTTATGGAAGTTGTGTGGGTACAGTTCAGATTTATGCACATGCCACATCAACTCTTTACTATTCCTATTCTCAGTTGGGCAACGAAACTTCATCATTCGTCGACAGCCTTTGTCCCGGAACCTACAACTATAGTATAACCGACTCTGCAGGTTGTCTCCTTACAGGGACATTCGATATCACTGACCCGGCACCGATTGGTTTCTCCATTGCAGTTGTAAATACAACTTGTCCCGGCGGATGTACCGGTTCTCTTACTGTACTTCCCGATGATACTACCGCCACATATACCTACCAATGGCCCGGTTTTTTTAATACTACTTCAACGTTGAGCGGACTCTGCGATGGCGTATATTCTGTCATCGTTAGTGACTCGAACGGATGCTCTGCCACTTCCTCTGAAGAGGTGGAATATGATGCTCCGTTTACAATCAACATTGCAGGCGAAAACGCCTCCTGTGTTACAGCATGCAACGGACTTGCCACAGTGGTTGCTTCTCCACCGGGATCATATACTTATTCATGGAATACAGGACCCATTCAAACCACACAGACTGCTACCGGACTTTGTACTGGAATATATACAGTCACCGTGATTGATACAACCGGATGTCAGGTATCAGGTGATGTTGTCATTGATGCCGATCCCGCACCTCCCGTAACTGTTGTCACTGTTGATCCTGCCTGTTATGGAACCTGCACCGGATCTGCTGCACTTACTGTTGGAGCTGCTGGTCCATATTTGTATTCTTGGCTCACCATTCCTCCTCAGGATTCATCAGTTGCTATCAATCTTTGTGAAGGAATTTATGAAGTGCTCATTACTGATGTGACCAACGGATGCACATATGTTGATTCTGCTTCCATTTCAAACCCCGCACCACCCACAGTAACTTTTTCAACGTCTCCCTCTCTTTGCGATAATATCTGTACAGGCTCTGCAACAATCGTTGCTTCATCACTTATTCCATCTTCTTATTTATGGGAAACAGGGTCGGTAACAGAAGCCGACTCAGCTCTATGTCCAGGGACCTATCTGGTTACTGTTACTGACTCAACAGGATGCAGCACTATTGCATCTGTTACAGTTTCAGGCACCTCTGCCACAACAACAGTAACGCCTTCGACATGTAATACAATTTGTGATGGTACCATTCTTGTAAATACTCCTTTTGACGGTTTGTGGACCGTGACCTGGGACACCTCTCCGGTTCAGAACGATACAATTGCTACCGGACTTTGTGAGGGAGATTATCATGCTGTACTTATTGATAGTTCCGGTTGTATTATAAGTGCTGCCGCTACCATGATTGCGAACGATCCTATTGCATATGCTCCTTTTGTTGTGCCTGTTTCCTGTTATGGGTATTGCGATGGTACTGCTGCATTGAGTGTGTCAGGAACTCCTCCTCTTACCATTACCTGGAATACGTTTCCGCCTCAGACCGGGAATATCCTTTCAGGTTTGTGCGCCGGTAATTATGCTTTCACCATTTCAGATTCGTTGGGATGTACTGTTTCCGATTCACTTGAGATGACCCAACCCACTGAAGTTTTGTTCTCCTACAATACCAACTCTAACAGTTGTGCCAACATTTGTGATGCCACAGCAATCATCAGCCCTTCAGCACCGGGTTCCTACATTTACGAATGGCAAACTACACCATTGCAGTATGGTTCATCGGCTTCCGGGCTCTGTTCCGGTTATACTGCAGTTGAAATTACTGCCAATGGATGTAATTATCAGGACTCTGTTCTGATCATCGGACCTGATCCGATATTTATTGGATTGACCCCTACTAATGTTACATGCAACGGCTCATGTGACGGATTCATCTCATCATTGATTTTTGGAGGTTCTCCGGCTTATTCATTGCTATGGAGCAATGGTTTCACAACACCTCAGATTGGTAACCTTTGCGCCGGCAATTACACAGTTACTGTAACCGACGTGGTAGGTTGTACGAATTCCGGAAGTGTTACGATAACTGAACCTGATTCTTTGCAAATTTCATTTACAATTACCAATACTTCCTGTATCACCTGCAACGATGGAATAGTAACGGCTCAGGTCACAGGCGGTACAATACCCTATACTTATCTTTGGAATCCCGGCGGAATCGATGGCCCTTCAATCGATAGTCTGTTGACAGGTTATTATTATTTGTGTGTAGCCGATGATCAGCTTTGTATTACCTGCGATTCGGCTTTTGTAGATTTCTTTGATGCATTGGGCGATCCTGTAGGATTGACTACTTCTTCCTTTTTGTTTCCAAATCCTTTCTCTAAGCAGGCTGAACTGATTATCACCGGCGACGCTGTTCACCAAGGAATGTCATGCAATTTATCAATAACCGATGTTTCCGGTAGATTAGTTGATATGTTCAGTTATGAAGTGATTACTGTTGCTGATCATAAAGCACATTTACGAATTCTAAACAACGGACTTTCTCCCGGATTATATTTTTATGAAGTATCAATTTCCGGAAACCCCGGTGTGGCCGGGAAATTTATCGTGTACTGATGATGACGATTGCACCTGAAAAGAACGTTTCACTGAAAGCATTTAATACTTTCGGTATCGATGTGAAAGCTGATTATTTTGCTACTTTCAATCACATTGATGCTGTTGCCGATCTTTTGAGTCAGTCAGAATTTAAGGAAATGCCCCGGTTGGTTTTAGGTGGTGGCAGTAACATGCTATTTACACAAGATTACAAAGGAATTGTACTTAGAAACCAGATTCCCGGAGTAGAATTGATTGATGAAGATGAAGATTTCTGGTATGTAAAGGCAGGCGCAGGAGTAGTTTGGCACCAGTTGGTTCTGTGGTGTATTGAAAAAGGCTATCAGGGTATTGAAAACCTTTCTCTCATTCCGGGGTGTGCGGGAGCAGCTCCGATTCAGAATATTGGTGCCTATGGTGTAGAATTGAAAGATAGTTTTCATTCGCTGGAAGCATTTCATGTGTCGGAAGGAAATATCCTTACTTTCACTAATGATCAGTGCCAATTCGGTTATCGCGATAGTATTTTTAAACGTGAACTTAAGGGGAAAGTAATCATACTTTCTGTAGTGCTTCGCCTGAGAAAACACCCTCAGCTGAATATTTCTTATGGTGCCATTACACAGGAATTAAAGAGATTGGGCGTTGATCAACCCAACCTTAAAAGTATTTCTGATGCGGTATGCAATATCAGAAGATCCAAGCTTCCTGATCCCTCCAAAATTGGTAATGCAGGAAGTTTTTTTAAGAACCCTGAGATCTCTGCTAACGAGTATGCTCCTTTGAAAAGAGAATTTCCTGAAATGGTTGCTTATGAGTTGCCTGATGGAAATGTGAAGCTTGCTGCCGGATGGCTGATTGAACAGTGTGGCTGGAAAGGAAAAGTAGTTGGACAAACCGGTTCACATAAAGATCAGGCTCTGGTACTGGTGAATTACGGAGGAGCAACCGGAAGTGAAATTAAAGATCTGGCATATGCCATTCAGGCTTCAGTTCAGAAAAAGTTCCATGTTACTATTGAGCCGGAAGTAAATATTCTTTAGCAGGATTAATTACCACTTTTTGATTCGAAAAAATCAATGGTAGCCTTAAGGATAGCTGTCAATTCTTTCTTTATCAGTGCAGCGGGAACGGACTGATTCTTCGAAACAGCAATTTCAATTTCTTTACATTTTTCGGCAAGTAGTTTTGCACCCAGGTTGGCACTCGAACCTTTCAGTTTGTGTGCAGCCTGACTTAATGCAACCGTTTGATGGCTCTCGTATGCTTTCTGAATATCACCAATCACTTCTTCCGATTGTGTTTTGAATAGCTGAATAAGATTGGTGATAAAAGATGTGTCATCGTCGGCCATATCCATAAGCCGGTTGAACATTTTTTCGTCTATTAATTCTGATTTACTATAAGCAATGATCTCCTGTTCGCCGGTTGTCACCCATTTGGAAATCATTTTTTCATAATCTTCAGGTTGTATAGGTTTTACTAAAAAATCATTCATGCCGGCCTTGAGACATTCTTCCCGATCACTTTCGAGACCCATTCCGGTCATGGCAATGATAATAGGTTGATGCTTTGCATAGGTCCTGATTTGTCGGGTTGCCTCAAGACCATCCATCACAGGCATTTGGACATCCATAAAAATAATATCGAATTCAGATTCCCCAATGAGCCTTACAGCCTCTTCGCCGTTAGATGCGATTACAGGCTTTAATCCCATGCGTTCAAGTGTGATTTTTGCCAGCGTTTGATTTACCTTATTGTCTTCAGCAACCATCATTCTGGTAGCTTTCGGAATGACTCGTGGCTGGTGTAATGCCAGTGCATTTTCAAGTTCTCCGATTTCCGGAAGACCGACAAAACTGATTTGCTGTTTACCTCTTATTTTTGACAGTGTTCCTTCATCAGCAAGTTCAGTATTCAGAAGGATATGAAGTGCATGCGGTGCCTTGCTTCTGAAATCGTTAAGTGCAGATAAATTAGCCTGTTCATTTTCATTTGTCAACACAGCAGGTTCAATGAAAAGGTAATCGGCAGTTTGGTTTTTCAACTCAGCTGCCGTGCCGATAATTCTGACCTTCGTTTTCCACTGAATGCCATACGATAATAATTTTGATTTGGTGAATTCGTTGGTGCTCCATACAATGACGTCTCTGTTTTTAAGGAATGCAGCCGGTTTTCGATCAGGCTCTGCCGTTCGACCCACAACATTTCGAAGCTCAATGGTGAATGTAAATGTTGATCCTTTACCTTCTTCGCTTTCGACTGTAATTTCGCCATTCATGAGCTTCACCAGTTTGGCACTTATGGCAAGTCCAAGTCCTGTTCCACCATATTTACTGTACGTTGAAGCGTCTGCTTGAGAGTAGGAAGTAAACAGTTTTGCTTTCTGACTTTCCGATATGCCGATTCCTGTATCAGAAACAATGAATTTTATCGAGTGGGATAGCGACGTTGCCGCTACCGGTTGAATTGCGATGGTGATAGTACCTTTGTCGGTAAATTTAATAGCATTCCCAACCAGGTTGAGCAAAATTTGCCGCAACCTTGATTTGTCGCCTGAAACCATTTCAGGGAGGATACCCTCTTTTTTGATTAGAAGCTGATTTCCTTTTTCAGCAGCTTTGAACTGAAGAATGTCATACGTTTCCTCTACGGGCTGCATCAGCCTGAATGGGACATCCTCAAGTTCCATTCGTTCCGATTCAATTTTTGAAAAATCGAGAATGTCATTTATGATTTCCAGCAATGCACTTCCACTGGTATTGATGGCATCTACATACTTCTGCTGCTCATCATTGAGCTCGGTGCCTTTCAGTAACCCCGACATTCCTATCAAACCATTGAGAGGTGTTCTGATTTCGTGACTCATTGTGGCAAGAAATCCGGATTTGGCCTGAGTAGCGGCTTCGGCCTCTTCTTTTGCTTTCAACAATTCTTTTTCGAAAAGAATTCTTTCAGTAACATTCAGGGAAAGAATCGTAACACCTATAACATTCTTCTCTGAAGTAGAGATAGGGTAATAGGACACTTCAAAATATTCTAAAGAGCCATCTCCATAAGTGATGATTTCTTCACGGCGCTCTTTCGTGCCTTTCATCACCTTCGATACTACCTGTTCCCATTCTGCTTTTTGAATTTCATTCAAGATGTTACGGTAGTCGGTGCCAGACAGAGGAATAACCTTATATCTTTTTAAAGTTTCATTTTTGAATGCAGAGTTCATTACGGTAATGCGGTGGTTAAAATCGACCGAGAATATCGGTGACTGGGTGTTTTCTATTACCGCATTCACATTTGATCCTGCTTTCAGAAGTTCTGCTTCCGAGTTTTTTAACTGACTGATGTCACTGATATGAACCAAAAGTGTGGTGGACTCACCATTTTCATTGACCTGTGAAATGCTCCACCGCGTCCATTTTACAGCACCGCTCCTGGCCAATATTCTGATATCGCCTGGTCCTGAGAATTCGTTCGTTTTTATTTTCCTGAATTCTTCAAGATCCGCGGGATGAATGAGATGAGTGATATCGAATTGAAACAGTTCATCCCGTGTATACCCTGATATTTCCTGAAAGTGAACATTCGACTGAACAAGTGTACGTTCGCTGGAAAGCAGAAATGCAGGTGCATTAGAATGCTCTATTAACGATGTCACTGCCTCTGTTAAGTTGCCGGGCGCGACCACCGCTTCAACAGGTTTTGGTGCAGGAACAGTTGTGTTTTCTTTTTCTGTTAAACGAATTCTGATAATCAGTTCTTCCGATTGATCTATCAAATCCTGAATGCATTGAATTGTTGCTGTTGCCGGTTGGCCGGAAAGTGACTCAAATTCGAATTGCATCGACTTATCGGGAGTCAATTGGTTTTCATCGAGTATTCTTTTCAACTGCTCAAGAAAGAAACCCCCGACCAGCTCATGCACACCTTTGCCAGCATAGGTGCCTGAAGTGGAGGCTGCGAATATCTTTAACGCTGACTTATTTACAAGTCGTATATTCAGATTGTTGTCGCATACCAAAACACCTTCAGGAAGTGTATCAATGTAACTTCTGAATCTGATGGCGTTTTCTGTTGCATTTACCTGCGAAAATTGTGTTTCCGAAATATCAACGAAACGACACTGCACATACGCAGGAAGCCCTGGAATACGGAACGCTGATAAATCTACCCAGAAGAGACTGCCATCAGTCTTCCTGCACCTGGTTTTTATTTCAATTACATTGCCATCAAGAATACTTCTGATAATGGTTTCAGCATCATTTCCTGTGTTTCCGGCGATGAGATTCCGAAGTGAAATCTTGTCAATGTTTTGATTTTCCGGGAAGACAAAAAGTTTTCTCGCTTTTGCACTGAGGTCCCTGGCGATGAGCCCCGGTCCTTCAAAAATCATCCACGCATCGGGACTGCCCGAGATCAAACCCGATAAAAGCTGATCACGCTCGTTCATTTGGGTGGTGAACTTGATTCTGTATAGCTGATAAAAAATGCAAATGAGCATTACAGCCAGCAGGAATACAAAGAACAGTACCGGTTGAATGTTGGCTTCCGGAGATGCAGTTATAAACACATATTCCAATGCCGTTAGTACAATTACATTGTACAATACTATGTAAAGTACTTTGTTTAAATGCAGATTCGAAAACAGTATTAGAGTGATAATTCCGATTTCATAATGGGTGTTGAAGTTGTTGATAGAAAAGAAACCAACAAGATGAACCGTGCATAACAGGAAAAATCCGCTTCCCAGATCCTTAATGTGTTCTTTTACATAGGGTATCAGGTACGAAAGCCCGGCAATGAGCAGTGGTAACAGGGCGAAAATGTGTCGGGGAATGATGAATTCTGTCAGTGGTACCGTATCGCCACCCTTGTAATAAAAAGAGAAAATATAAGCCAGCCCGAAGAGGCAGAGAATTACTCTGTAATAGTTCTCTTCATACCCCTTTAAAAATGAAGCCGGAGGGCTTACTTTGAGTGGTTCCATATCGGGTTGCCGGTTGCCATCATCAGGCTGAGCCTGTGAAAAACAAACCGGTATTGTGCTAATGCATTGAAATATAAATAATTACAAACTCCTGCGAAGAAGTAGTAAATTGACTCTTTGAATCAATTATATTATTCGGAATCAGGCCTTAAATGTTACGTAGTAACCAGAATTTAATCCAGTTTACCTTTCAGAAAATCAGCCAGTTCCCTGACATAGGCGCGTGAAAAATCGAACCGGATGCCCGCCGTGGAGTAAATAGTGCCGATTGGAGCGGTATATCCCAGTTTTAGGGCATCAAAATAGGCTTCAAGAGTTTTGCCCGGTTCCATGTTATAATTACGCCAGATGGCAATTGCCCCTAACTGGGCCATGCCGTATTCGATGTAGTAAAACGGAACCTGAAAGAGGTGGAGTTGTTTTTGCCAGGAATAATCGAAGGCATTTTCCTGACCTGTCCAGTCGATTACTGAGCCGGAAAACTCCTTGTAGATATTATGCCAGGCCTTTTTTCTTTCAGTTTTTGAATGACCTGGATTTGTATAAATCCAGTGTTGAAATTTATCAATAGCAGCAATCCATGGAAGCGATTCAACAAGTTTTTCGAGGTGTTGTTGTTTGGCACGGGAAAGCTCATCCTGATTGTTGAAGAATTTTTGCCAGTGTTCCATTGAAATTAACTCCATACTCATGGAGGCCAGTTCGGCGACCTCTGAAGGGGTGCTTCTAAAATCTACGTAATCGAGGTCTTTGGTAAGAATAGAATGAACTGCATGGCCGCCTTCGTGAACGATGGTGACAAGGTCGCGAAGTGAATTGGTGGAGTTCATGAATATGAAAGGAACTCCGGTTTCATAAAGAGGATAGTTAAAGCCTCCCGGAGCTTTTCCTTTTCTCGATTCAAGATCGATATGTTTCATCGATCTGAGGGTCTCCATACATTGGCCCAGAAATGGATGAATATCCTTAAAACAGAGAATGGTTTTATCCATCATTTCTTCACTTCCATCAAAAGGAGTGAGTCCGGGTTTACCCGTAACATCAGCATCAAGATCCCAAGGTTTCAGGGTATCAATTTTCAATGCTGCAACTCTTTTGCGATGAATGGCATCGGCCAGAGGAACAATTTCTTCGGCAATAGCATTGTGAAAATCGAAACAATCCTGTGCAGTGTAATCGAATCTTCCCAAGGCCGCAAACATATAGTCACGGAAATTGGCAAAGCCTGCATTCAATGCTACTTTATGCCGAAGGGTAATCAATTCATCAAAGAGTTGATCGAGAGCTTCGTTATCGGCAAGTCTTCTTTCAATTATTTTAAGATACACCGTTTCACGAGTGGCCCGGTTGTTATTTTTAAGATAGTTGGAAGCCTGTTGTAAAGTGATTTCCTTTCCATCAACATTGATGGTCATTGCACCGGCAATAGTAGCGAAATGCTGTTCTTTTTGCTGCAGTTCTGAGAGCAGTGGAATATTTTCAGCGCGGAATATTTCGGTTTGCTTCCTGATATTCCTTATCATGATTTCCATGCGTTGGTCACCCATTTCCGAAAGAAAAGGGCAGTTCAGCAACTTTAAATTAAGCTCATTGGTATAGGGAGCAATGTTGGGTTCTATTTCAGATACGAAAAAATTAAATGCATCCGAATATTCTTTGTTGGTAGTGTCGCAACTCATACGAATGTACCTCCAGGCAACATCTTCCTGAATTACAGATTCCAGTTCTGTCCGGTCGAGCAGCCATTTGCGAAGGTCGGCTGCCCCGGAAATTTGCCGGTCCCGTAAATCGTTGTAAAAATCAGCTATCGATTCCCAGCTTTTTACGGATAGGTTTTCAGGAAGAAATTTTCTGTGTTTTACTGAAGTAGAATTCGATGTTACAGTTACGCTCATGCAACAAAATTATTTGGTTTCTTTTTTCTTTTTTGCTTTAGCCGGTTTCGCTTCTGCATCT
>ERZ650309.1368-NODE-1368-length-11431-cov-7.925633_pt1 | contig 11431 bp, 12 predicted proteins | sample MGYA00376245_ERZ650309 | MGnify/ENA primary metagenome ERZ650309 (study PRJEB26733, sample SAMN07839294) | wastewater metagenome | biome: urban; feature: wastewater treatment plant; material: waste water | place: USA: North Carolina | collected 2016-04-26 ...
GGCTTTGGCACTATTTGCTGCGACAGTTACTGTCACTGTATAGTTTTGGGTACTATCATCCTCTGCGGTTACAGTATAAATCACCTGACCTGTGAAATTATTTGGTGTTACACCACTAACTTGAACAACATTACCAACTTTAACCGATTGACCTGTGGCAGTAAAGGTTGCAATCAACGCCGTTACATTTGTTCCATACGGCATGGTTACTGCAATATTTTGCCCACTAATTACCCCCGCTGTGCCATTTAATGAGAATGCGGTGATGGCTTTGGCACTATTTGCTGCGACAGTTACTGTCACTGTATAGTTTTGGGTACTACCATCTTCTGCAATTACAGTATAGACTACTGGGCTGGTAAAGTTATTGGCAGTTACGCCGTTTTTTTGGAGAATGTTTCCAATTTTAACGGATTTACCAGTTGTAATATAGGTCGCGATCAAGTTCGTTACATTTGTTCCATATGGCATGGTTACTGCGATATTTTGTCCGCTAATTACCCCCGCTGTGCCATTTAGTGAGAATGATGTTATCGCTTTGGTGCTTGGTTTTATTGAACCACTAACCAAAATTGTAAGCGGGCTAAGCGTTGTTACTGTCCCGCCAACAATTGATGTGGCACTCGGAGTAATTATATACGTACCAGGATAGGTATTTGCAGATGATGTAACTGTAATTTTGCATTGGGTGGGCGCACCACTACCAGCAGTTCCGATAATGCAGGGGGTGGGCGTAGTTACTATACTAATGCCATAACTTTCATTGGTATTTAATTTAGTCTGTAATTGTTGATTGGTCGCAAAAGTAATATTATAGCTCTCATTGGGGCTACCTCCCTCAAGATAAATATTCGCCTGTGCAGGAGTATCGTTATTGACCGGTAAATTATTTTGTGAAATATAGACTGATGAACCGTTGGGAAGAGTCCCTATTTGAATAGGGGTGCCACTACTACCACCAGAAGAATTACTGCTGCTACCGCTGCTACTGCAGCCTGCTATAAAAATCACAAATAATAAAACAAATAGATTAATTATTTTTTTCATTAATAACTCTTTCAGAATATTACATACAACAACAGCTGCTAAGAATTAGCTTAGCAAAATGATACGCGATTCTAACAAATAAGCTTTTTGATCTCAATCAACATTTTTGATGAGGTATAAAAATTCATAAGTAAAACAATGGAAAATTTAATGCGTGTCATAAAAATCTTTGATAGATTTATTAATTTTGTAGCGTTAAACTACAAAACAATATTGTTTTAGCTAATCAGCTAGTCGGTCTTCTAAAACAATTACTGATGGTCGCCGTAATAATTCGGGAATTGAAAAGGGAAAACCATAACGCATTTTTACTATTAACTTAGTGCTTACGCTGGGTAATAAAAACTTTACCCGCAACTGATTTTTAATTATTATGGTTATTGTTTCCCATTTTACCTCAAAAATTTCAGTGAGTTGCTCCTGTGTAATCCCGTAAATAGCTCCATTCGTTATGCTATAATTTAGCCATTGCTGTTCGTTAAGAGAATAAAGACCAAAACTAGTTTCTAGGCTTATAGCATTATCAAGTGCGGTTAGCAATTGTCCGACTATATAAATTCAGCATACCCAACATTGTAACTAGAGTATTGCAATGCAGATCAGCAACAACCAATAATTGACTACAATTCATTTAATAAAAAAAGCATAATCAATAAATCTTTAATTATAGGCAATGACGGATGCTCGCCGTACAAAAAATCCTCAATTTTGCAACCGAATTATTATCAGTACACTCAATACTGAAAATTTCAGCTAATTGCTGGCTGCGCTTATCAATTAATGCCGGAGATAGTGGCATTTGTATTCTGCTAAATCACCAATTCTTCGCAAATAGTAACAGTGCAACCTGTAATCAAGCCTACGTTTTATACTTCTAGTGATGCAGGTCAACTTCTCAAATTCGGTAGGCTTACAGGGGCTAAGTATTTTTGCATAATTCAAATTATAAAATAGTTCGGTGGGAAATCACAACTTTCAGTTACGAAGAGTATATAATTGCGAATTAAGGCCCAATATTATTTTAATTACTATGGCTGGTTCTAATCAAAGATAAAAAAGACCTTTCCCATTATGCAGTAATTTGTCTGTGGAGCAGAGTATGCATTAGACGAAATTACAGAAAATTACAGAATTAATTTTATTGGTACGGTGTGGTAAATAATAGATTGAAAAAGCGCAAATTTTTGGCATGTCCGCTTAATTGCTTGGAAAGAAACATGCTTGAGTTTTAAGCTTTTAAAAGGTGTTTATATGAAATTTGGTAAAAAATAAATTATCAGAATAGCAGGTTTAACTAATGAATATTTCAAAGGGGGAATTATGCGAAAATTAATTTTAGGTTTATTGTGTTTATCGTTAACTCCAGTTTTTGCGGATAGCTTTTCAGGCATGTTGGATGGTAGTGAGTCGCCGTATAAAGCGATTGAAAGTACAAATAGCAAATGTTTGCACTATAAGAAGAGCATTACTGTTGTTACGCAAAAAGATGAGGATGCGCCGGGTGATCATGTTTTAATCAAATCAGGCGATGATGCATCATGTAGCTGGGATAGCGCTGCTGGTTGGGAAACCGATAGTGGCGAGGCTAGTTATTTTCTGGGTAAATGGAAAAATCTGATTTTCATTGATCGGGGAACTGGAGCAGATGGGCGCGATGTACTGATTTTTGATTTGGATAGCAAACGTCAGGTATTTACTGCTAGCTATTCTAATCCGATGGAAATTAGTCGCAAAAAATTGACTTATTGGCAGGGTGCTAATATAATTGCAACTAAAGATAATTGTGATGAATTTGAAGAGGCAGAAAAAAATGCTTTGACACCACAGATTCAAAAATTAATGAGTGTTGATTTGACTGCAGCCACTCCAGTTGCGCTGAGTGGTAAAAAAACGCGTTGTCAATTAACTCAATAATGGATCACTCATCATCTTTGAATCTTGGACTTTGTCGTATTTCAAAAAAGACTCGTCATGTACTTCTGAGTACATATCTTCGTCTTTTTCATCAATACTTCGCGTCCAAGAATCAAATATTTTGAGTATCTAGCTAGTGGGTAATGTTCAATTAAAGATTAATTATAACTAAATTTTAAAAAGTGTAAATATGAGTAATAGCTTGCGCCGCAATATAATTCTTGATATTGATTCGTATAAAAATGACCATGGCAAAATGTTACCTGAAGATACAGAGTATATTTTTTCAACTATTGTTCCGCGACGTGGCAATCGTTATACTGATGTTATTAAGGCAATGGGGCATCAATATGCAGTTAAGAAATACATCACTGAACCAGTTGAAGCATGGATGTTGGATGAGGCAGAAACTGAATTGCGTGAGCAAGGTTTTAGTTTTAACCGCGAGCGTTGGCAGCATATTCTAGATAAGCATAATGGTTATTTACCGTTGGAAATTCGTGCTGTGCCAGAAGGCATGTTAGTACCAGTTGGTGTGGCAACCGTGACAATTGTTAATACCGATCCTAAATGCGGCTGGTTAAGTTCATATATTGAGACTATGTTTCAGCGAGTATGCTGGAAGATGACGACGGTTGCGTCAATTGCCTTGGATTTATATCGCTATCTTGATGATATGATGATTAAACATAGTGGAGAGGCGGGTAAGGTTAATTTTCATTTGCATAATTTTGGCTCACGTGGCGCTGATAGTTATGAAGCGGATATTTTGGCAGGAATGGCGCACTTGTCTGCTGGGTTTAATGGTACTGATTGTGCTCAGGCAAATCGTAATATCAAGCATTTTTATAATACAACCAAAGCTTATGGCATGAGTGTCAGCGCTTCTGAACATAGTGTAATGTGTACTTGGTCTGATTCAAATACCCGTGATGACTTACCCGCAGTTAAGATGATGATTGATTTATTAGAGTACAAAATAAAAAACAAAGAGGGTTTACCGATTGTTTCAATTGTTGGCGATACTTATGATATTTATCGGCTGACTCGTGATTATATCGGTGGTATCTATCGTGACAAAATTATTGAGCTAGGTGCCTTGGGTGGTAAAGTAGTAGTAAGACCTGATTCGGGCGATCCACTTACCATGTGCATGGAAGTAATTAAAATTCTGATGGATAAATTCGGTTATAGTGTTAATAAATTTGGTTATAAAGTTTTACCGCCTTATATTGGTGTGATTCAAGGTGATGGAATCAATAATGATAGTATCCGCCACATCGTTGCGCGTTTGGATAAAGCGCGGATTAGTTTGGAAAATATTATTTTTGGGATGGGGAGTGGTTTGACGCATGATGCTGGGCGCGATGAGTTTTCGTTTTCGATGAAAGCAACTGCGCGTTTTGATGGCAAAGTATGGCATGATTTGCAAAAGCGTCCGATAACTGATCTGGGAAAACAGTCATTAAAGGGACATGTTAGCACTTATATAAGTCGTGATAAACAAGATATTTATACTGAGCGAATTGAGGATGAACATTTACTGGCGAGTGATTTGATGCAGACGATTTATCGTGATGGTAAATGTTATCAAGAATATACGTTTGACGAAATATTGAGCCATAATCAGCGTTGATATTTGATTACGGTGCTTCTTTGACTGATGTACAATAGAGGATTGAGTTATAATTTTTGAATAAGGGTATTGCTATGAAAAAAATATTTGTGACAGGTAATGTTGGTCGTGATCCAGAGTCACGTTACGCGCCAAATGGAGAGTCTTTTGTAACTTTTTCATTAGCAGTTACTACAGGACCTAAAGACAATCAAAAAACTGACTGGTTGGAAATCAGCTGTAATGGACGCACTGCGGAGACGGTACAAAAATGGGTAAAAAAAGGCAGCAAATTATTAATCGAGGGTACGCCAAGCGCCAATGCTTATATCAATAAAGAGGGTAAAGCGGTTGCCTCATTGCGCGTTAGTGCTTCAAATATTGAATTTATTGGTAGTCGTGAGCGCTCTGAAGAAGCTGGTGCACCTGATGGTGGCTATGGTAGTTATGATCAGGCACCGGGGAATGAACCTGAACCAGCTCCAGCTATGCAATCATCTGGATTTAATGCACCTGGTCCATCACTGCAAGCAGATGATATTCCATTTTAAGTAGTTGACCTTCATATATAGTAGGGGAGTTTGTTTAATCACATTCTCCTACGTGGTTTGTTTTGGATGTTTTAGCTTGGATGAAACATGATTAAATTGTATTTTTTACCATATGCATGTTGTACTAGTGTTCATATCATTTTAAAAGAAATACAAGTTGAGTTTGAGTTAATTTACGTTGGTAAAAATGCAGATGAGCAAACAAAATCTAAATTTGCTATGCTTAGCCCTTTAAAATCTGTTCCAGTTTTAGAGCTTGAAGATGGAACTATTATTACTCAATGTATTGCCATATTGGAATACCTTGCAGATCAATATCCTCAATATAATTTATTAGGCAAAATAGGCAGTAAGGAGCGGCTTGATACAATAAAGTGGCTATCATTTATTGCAAGCGACTTACATAAATCTTTTTCTCCATTGTTTAAATTAGAACAAATCTCTTTAGGTAATGCTGCTACTCAACAAAATGTCAGAACTTGGGCGCATACTAGCATTAATAAATATTTTATGATTTTAAATAACCACTTAGCTGATAAGTCATATCTCGCTGCAGAACGATTTTCAATTGCGGATGCGTATTTATTTGTCGTTTATCAATGGACAAAATACACGAACGTTTCTACTCAAAACTATCCTAATCTAAGTAATTATATTGAACGTATTACTCGGCGAAATTCAATAAAATCAGTATTGCATCATGAAGCACAGTATTTGTAATATTTTATCGTATATTTAGGGTGTTTGATATGAAAGAATTAATTGAATGGGAAGATTTTGCAAAGATTGATATTCGTAGTGGCACAATTCTTGATGCCAAAATTAATCAAAAAGCACGAATTCCCGCATATATTTTAACCATTGATTTTGGTGATTTGGGCATGAAAACCAGTTCTGCACAGCTTACGCAGAATTATTCACCAAGTGATCTGATTGGCAAAAAAATTGCTGCCGTGGTTAATTTTCCAATAAAGAAAATAGCAGGGGTAAAATCAGAGGTTTTAGTTCTGGCAACTGTTTATGATACTAAGGGAACGCTATTATTAAGCGTAGATCCATTAGCTCTTAACGGTAGTTGTGTCAAATAAAAATATATTCTAATTATTGATAATTTGCTAAAAGTCAAATATTTTGGATGTTTATTTATATGTTTCTGTTATTTCATCTAATGATTGAAGTTTACAAGGTAACTATTATAAATATTTTTGAGTTTATTTAGATGTTGTCAATTGTGGATTTTAGTGTAATTTATTGTTTTATATCAATTGGATATATTTTATGCGTGGCGATGTTTGAATTAGAGTCTTGATTTTTAAAAAATGATATGTTACAATTACCAACGTTTGAGAAAAGAGCGTCTGAGCAGGATGCATATTTTGCCTCTCAGACGAAGATTATCTTAATAAAAGGAGTAACCATAACTGGTTTTTTAACGCTGGAGGATTTATGACCGAACACGAACAGTTTCAACAATTACTTAATTATCTAAATAGCCGGGTGGTTGGGCAATCCGAACTAACCAAGCGCCTACTCATCGCATTATTATCATCAGGGCATCTCTTAGTTGAGGGTGCACCGGGACTTGCTAAAACTACCGCGATTAAAACTTTATCTTCTTGTATTGATTGCTCTTATCACCGGGTTCAATTTACACCTGATTTATTGCCAGCAGATTTGACTGGTACTGATGTTTACATTCCTGAGCAACACACATTCCAATTTCAATCTGGTCCATTATTTCATAATTTCTTGCTAGCGGATGAAATTAACCGTGCGCCAGCTAAAGTGCAGTCAGCACTACTTGAAGCGATGGGTGAAAAACAAATCACAGTGGGTAAACAAACTTATCCTTTGCCGCAATTATTCTTAGTTATGGCAACGCAAAATCCAATTGAACAAGAGGGAACTTATCCCTTACCTGAAGCGCAACTAGATCGTTTTATGCTGCACGTTAAAATTGCTTATCCAGATGCGGCTGCAGAAGCGCAAATTTTGGCACTAAATCGCGTAAATAATCAAGCTGCAGATGTAAATCGCCCAAGAATTACCCAAGAATCAATTTTTGCGGCGCAACAACAACTGGCTAATATTCATTTAAGCCATGCTTTAGAAGAATATATCATTCAACTGATTATGGCAACTCGCTACCCACAAAAATATCAGGCAGAATTAGCTAAATGGATTAGCTTTGGTGCTAGCCCACGTGGAACGATTGCACTAGAGCGGACAGCCCGTGCTCATGCATGGCTGGAAGGTCGCGATTATGTTACACCACACGATATTCATGTCATGATTCATGAAGTTTTACGCCATCGAATTTTACTTACTTTTGAAGCTGAGGTTGAAGGTATCAATAGCGATCAAATTATTGATAAAATTCTCAATGTAGTTCCGATTCCTTAGGAATGTATTCTTAAATACTTCGAGTAAACTTTTTATCAATATCTAGTGAATGAAAAATTATGACTAAAGGCATTAATCCGGAAATTAATGAGCTTTTGGCGATGCGCTATTGCGCAGCCGAATTACAGCTCTTTAATCCTAATAAAGTTAATTCGGTGACTAATGGTATCAATGCTTCGCATGCCCGTGGACGTGGAATGGACTTTGACGAAGTGCGGCGTTATCAGGCTGGTGATGATATTCGTCTAATTCATTGGCCGCTAACCGCCAGATCTGGTAAGACTTATACTAAGGTTTATCATGAAGAACGTGAGCGTTCAGTTTATCTATTGATAGATCAATCTGCATCGATGCGCTTTGCTACCAAAGTTGCTTTTAAAAGCGTTATTGCAGCACGAATTGCTGCTCTTTTAGGCTGGGCAGCATTGACACAACATCAACAAGTTGGTGGAGTTGTTTTTGATGAACAGGGAGCAGAATATATTAAGCCACGGCGCAGTCGTCAGTCTTTATTAGATGTGTTTAATCTTTTGACGTATCCGCGGAAAAATCGCCAGCAAGGTGGTTTGGCAAATAGCTTGCAATTTATTTTGCGCCAGATTCAATCAGGTAGCACAGTGATTGTCTTGAGTGATTTTTGTAATTTAATTAGCGAAGCAGAACAATATTTACGGTTGATTGCGCATAAATGTGAGCTGATTAATCTACTAGTTTATGATCCGCTTGAAGCTAATTTGCCTGATCGTGGGATATTTAGCTTTACGGATAATGGCAGCGCTCGGTTGGAGATTGGTGATACTTTGCAAACTAAAGAGCGTTATGCACAACCTTTTGCTAAGCGAGTGGCTGATTTACGCAATTTATCGCGGCAAAATCGGATGCAGTTTATGACACTGGCAACTAATGATGATTTGGCAGCAGTATTAAAAGCTGGAGTAAACAGAAGTGGAAAATAATAGTTTAGCAGATTTAAAAGATATTCATTTACCAGCACCAGTTTCAATTTTTCCTCTTGCTCCGGGGTGGTATATTGTGCTGGCAGTCATGCTTGTGATTATAATTTTACTTATTCTATGGCAATTACGCCGTGCAAGTAAACAGTATAAATTAAAACAAGTTTTGATTTTGCTGGCGCAGATTGAAGCTAAAGCACAAGCTTCGGAGCCTAAGCAAAGAGAAGAAGTTCTCCCTGAGATTTCGATTTTACTAAAAAGGGTTGCCCGCGATAAATTTAGCGAATTGCATCCCCAAAATCTATTTGGTGAAAAATGGTTGCAGTTTTTGGATCGGAGTGGTAAAACAACTGAATTTACTAGTGGTACTGGGCGGGTTTTACTTGATGTTTATAAACGACAATCTTTGGAAAATCCACAAGAACTATTGGGTGTAGTTAAAAATTGGTTAAGGACGGTGATGTTATGATTCAAGTTGCTTACCCATGGGTTTTTTTGGCAATATTTTTGCCTTTTATTGTGCGCTATCTGTTTCCTGCCGTTAAAAATGAGCAGTCTTCGGCGTTAAAAGTTCCTTTTTTTAGCCAGCTGCAACAAGCTTTTGCTCATGGCGATAGCTCTGGCAAGCCTAAAGCACTTTCTTCTTTAAAATATCTTGCCTTGCTGATTTGGATTTTAATGGTGATTTCAGGTGCTGGGATACAGTGGCTGGGTAAACCATTAACGCTTCCGCAAAGTGGACGTGATTTATTGATGGCAATTGATTTATCGGGTAGTATGCAAACCCCCGATATGCAAACCAGTAGCGGTACTGAAACGCGGATTGATGTTGTCAAACGGGTTGCCAATCAGTTTATCAGCGGGCGTACAGGAGATCGCTTGGGCTTGGTTTTATTTGGGTCGCGTCCATATCTACAAACACCATTAACATTTGATCGTAAGACGGTTGGGCAAATGTTAAATGACGCAACTTTGGGAATAGCAGGACCGCAAACGGCAATCGGTGATGCGATTGGTTTATCAGTTAAACAATTTCTTAATTATCCCGGTGATAGTAAAGCATTGGTATTACTCACCGACGGTGGCAATAATGCTGGTGTAATGCAACCTTTGGCTGCAGCTAAGCTTGCTGCACAAGAACATATCAAAATTTATACGATTGGACTTGGTGCCAGTCAAATGGCAATACCTGGCATTTTTGGTACGCAGATTGTTAATCCGTCTAGCGATTTGGACATTGATAGCCTTAAACAAATTGCTCAAATTACTGGTGGTGAGTTTTTTCGTGCTGAGGATGGTGCTGCATTATCCGATATTTATGCACGAATTAATCAACTTGAGCCAGTTAAATCGGATGCAATTACCATTCGTCCTGTGACTCCGCTTTATCCGTGGACTCTTGGGGTGGCTCTGGGACTAAGTTTTCTGTTAATGATTATTAGAATATGGAGAAGGTAAAATGTTAGGAACGTTTCATTTTATACGTCCATGGTGGTGGCTGGCATTAATTCCAGCACTCTTGATTGCTATTTTGTGGCACAAAAAATCTCAAGCGAGTAATAATGTTTGGAAAGAGCATTGTGATCCGCATTTGCTTGAGCATATTTTAGTAAGTTCTCCTTCGGCTCGTTCGACATGGATGATAGTGCTACTTGGGGTTGCTTGGTTTTTAACTGTGTTTGCGCTAAGTGGACCTAGTTGGTCACGTTATGCTGCACCAGTTTATCAAAAAAATATTGCACGGGTAATTGTGCTGGATGTTTCGCAATCAATGAATGCAACGGATATTACGCCTTCGCGGATGCAAAGAGCTAAATATAAAGTTCTTGATTTGCTGCATGCGATAAAAGAAGGGCAAACGGGAATGGTGGTTTTTTCAAGCAGTGCTTTTGTGGTATCACCACTAACTGCAGATAGTAATACTATTGCATCGATGGTGCCAGTGCTTGATTCAAATATTGTTCCAGTACAGGGCTCGGATATTGCTGCAGGTCTTACCAAAGCTGGTGAGTTATTTAAACAATCTGGCTCAACACGTGGTGAAATTATTTTGATTACCGATAGTTCACCATCTGCCAGTGCATTGACTGAGGCGAGCAATCTAGCCAAGCAAGGATTTGTGACTTCTGTTTTGGCGATTGGAACTAAAGAAGGAACACCTGCGAGGGGTAATGATGGTAATTTTGCAACTGATGCTAATGGTAATGTGAGTTTGACGCATCTTGATGTTAGCGGTTTAGAAAATTTGGCAAGAACTGGTAGCGGAGAATATGTGGCATTCAAGGGCGATAATAGTGATGTAGATAGTTTATTAAAAGTGGCAGCTTTAAATGATCTTGATGCTAAAGCTTCAGCTGAGTCGCAAACCGAAAGTTTATGGCAAGATCGCGGTGATTATTTGATTTGGGGAGCATTGATTTTGTTTGCATTCTTAGCGCGTAGAGGATGGTTGGAGAAATTATGTTAGAACAAAAATTAATTCCATTGCGCAATACGTTACGCGGAACTTGTATCGTGATTGGTTTGATGCTATCCAATACTGCTTTTGCTTTTAGCTTTCAGGATTTATGGTTTAATCAGAATCAACAAGCGGCACGATTATTAGATCAACAAAAAAATAGCGAGGCAGCGGCTAAATTTAGCGATAATCATTGGAAAGGTGTTGCTTACTATCGTGATAAAAAATATGATCAGGCTTTGGAGATGTTTAAGCAAGATAAGACTGCCAATGGTTGGTACAATCAGGGTAATACCTTAGCTCAAATGCAGAAATATCAGGAAGCTATTGATGCTTATACCAAAGCACTTGAATTACAAAAGAATTTTCCGGATGCCGAGCATAATCGCGAGCTAGTAAAAAAATTAAAGCAACAGCAAGAACAGCAAAATAAACAAGATCAGAAAGATCAGAAAGATCAGAAAGATCAGAAAGATCAGAAAGATCAGAA
>ERZ650309.1369-NODE-1369-length-11431-cov-6.350211_pt1 | contig 11431 bp, 9 predicted proteins | sample MGYA00376245_ERZ650309 | MGnify/ENA primary metagenome ERZ650309 (study PRJEB26733, sample SAMN07839294) | wastewater metagenome | biome: urban; feature: wastewater treatment plant; material: waste water | place: USA: North Carolina | collected 2016-04-26 ...
ATTCACGCAGGTCGGAAAGCTGCGGGCGCTTGTCCTCGCGCTGCTCGACGGCGCGGCTGAGCTGCGACAGCGCCAGCACCGGCACGTTCAGCTCCTTCGCCAGCGCCTTGAGGCCGGTGGTGATTTCGGTGATTTCCTGATCGCTGGAAACCGGCACGGAAATCCGTTTGAGTTCTTTGTGTTTTTCTAAAGCCTTGATGAATTCGCGCAGGTCGGCGTAAGCCATATCTTGCTCCGTATGAAAGGTTAGAATTGGAATGATTCGAAATTGAGGCTGGATGGTATCAACCGCTGATAAAGGTGACAACCAGCAACTTATCCGCAACTTTTTGACCAATGGAAACAGTTCTTGCCTATAGCGGCGGCATACGGTAGGCTTCCGGCCTCGCGCGTTGACTGGTCACTCACTGAATACTGATTGACGGAATTGATGAACCGGTCAGCCCCATCACCCAACCCCATGAGCGCGCCTGAAAAATCCCAAAAAGAGAGCGCCAACCGCGCAATGAAGATTTTAGTCGTTAGCTTGTATTACGAACCCGACCGTTGCCAATCAAATGGCCCAATCATCCGTGCCTTGTGCGAAGATTGGGCGGAAGCTGGCCATGAAGTCACGGTGCTGACTTCGTTTCCCCATTACAACAGCGACAGGATTTGGCCGGAATATCGCGGACGCTTATTCCAGCGCGATCGCGTTGGCGCGGTGAATGTGATTCGGTCGTACATCTTCGTGCCGCACAAACGCTCCGGCTGGCAGCGGATTCTGAATTATCTGTCCTTCAACATTTCTTCGACGCTTGCCGGGCTGTTTTCCGGCAAGCAAGACGTGGTGTTTGTGATGTCGCCGCCGCTGACCATTGGGTTGACGGCTTATGTCCTGGGACTGCTGAAACGAATTCCGTACTGTTACAACCTGCAAGACATCTGGCCGGAAGTCGCCGTCAAGTTGGGAATGTTGCGCGGACGGCGATTGATCGCTTTTTTCGAGCGGATGGAAAAATTCATTTACCAGCACAGCCGCCAAATTTTTGCCATCTCCGACGAATTCAAATTGAACCTGATTGCCAAAGGCGTCGCCGCAAGCAAGATCGAAGTGATTCCGAATTTTACCGACACCGACTTCATCAAGCCGATGGAAAAGGCGAACGCGTTTTCGTTTGCCAATGATTTGACCGATAAGTTCACGGTGCTGTATGCGGGCAACGTCGGGCTGTCGCAAGGCCTGGAAGTCATTCTGGACGCTGCTGAACAGTTGAAAGATCACAGGGAGATTGTTTTCACCATAGTTGGCGAAGGAAGCTGTCGCGATGAATTGATCGCTGATGCCGAACGGCGAGGGTTGCAAAATGTGAAATTGCTGCCTTTCCAGCCCGAAAGCGATGTGCCGATGATTTACGCTGCTTGTGACGTAGCGCTGATTCCGCTCCGGCACGGCATCACGGAAAATTCGGTTCCCTGCAAAACCTACAGCATTATGGCCGCTGCCAAACCGTACATTGCCGGCGTAGACGAGGGCAGCACAGTTTGGAAGTTGACTGATCAAGTCGGTTGCGGCGTTTGCGTCGAACCGGAAAACGGACGTGCTTTGGCCGACGCTGTGTTGCGATTGCAAAACGATCAGCAAGGCAGAAGCGCGATGGGAAATAAAGGGCGTCATTTTGTCGAACGCAATTTTGCGCGCGAAGCCGTCACAGATCGTTATCGCGCCGGTTTGGAAAATCTGGTAGAAAAGCGCGGCTTGTCGCTGACCGGGCAAACATCGCTGTCAAGTGAATGAACGAAGTAGTGAAACAACGGTCGGCTTTCGTCACCGGGGCGACTGGCTGCATAGGTGGTGCTTTGGTCAACAGACTGGCCGGTGATGGCTGGCGACTTGTTGCGCTGGTTCGTGATCGAAAACGAGCGAGCCATTTGCCGGAAAGCGTTGAATTGATCGAAGGCGAGCTTGCCGATTACGAACGAATCTTAGCCGCGATGCGCGGTTGCCACGCGGTGTTTCACTTGGCTGCAAAAGTTCACGCCGCGCCGGGCGCTCCATTGGAAGAGTTCGAACGCGATAACGTCACCGGCACGCGCAACGTCATCGCAGCGGCAATTGAAAACAAAGTGGAGCGATTTGTCTTTTTCAGCACGGTCGCGGTTTACGGCGAAAGCGACAAAATGTTGGATGAAACCATATTTCCGAAACCCGCCACCGCGTACGGTTCCAGCAAGCTGGACGGCGAACGGATTGTTCTGGCGGCGAGCGAATTGAATCCGACTGTGTTGCGGTTGCCGGTGGTTTACGGCGCAGGTGATCGCGGCAACGTGGCCAAATTGATCGAAGCCATTCGGCGAAACCGTTATTTCATCGTTGGCGCAGGTCAGAATTTGAAAAGCATGGTTGCCGTCGAAAACGTTGTTGATTCAGCCCTGCTTGTTGTCACCGACGAACGCGCAATCGGAGAAACGTTTATCGTCACCGATGAGCGGCCTTATTCGCAGGAAGAAATTGCTGCGACGATTGCCAAATTGCTTGGCCGAAAGCGCCCTGCGAAACTGCCGCGTCGCCTGTTGCTGCTGGCAGGTTGGGCAGGCGATCTGGTTGAAAAGCTGACTGGCATTAACTTGCCGTTTTCGTCCGACCGCATTCGAAAACTGTCGTCGAACACGATTTATAGCTCGGCGAAAATCGAAAGCATGCTCAGTTTCAAACCTCGCGTGGCATTGCACCAAGGCTTGGCTGACGCAATCAACTCAACCTCAAATCTCGACTCTGAGATTTGAGAAAAAGAGGCAACCTACGCCTGAAACGATCTTCAGGTTTAAGGTCAAAACCGGAAGCGACTCAAAAACGCTTCTTTCGATCCCCACAGTGTTATGTTTCGAGCAATTATCTTTTTCCTGGCAGGAGTCATTTCCTATCTGGTCACAGGCTGGCTGGCGACGGCTCCTGCGTGGTTTCGTTCGCTGGATATTCCCAACGCCCGCAGTTCGCACACGCAACCAACGCCGCGAATGGGCGGGTTGGGCATTGTTGCTGCATTCGTTGTCATTCTGCCGATGTTGTGGGTGATGCTGATCGGAGCGTCGGGCAATTGGTTGCTGGCGACCAAATTCGGATTCGCTCTGGTCAGTTACGTCATCATTGCCGGTGTCGGATTGGTAGACGATTTGCGGCGCATTGGCCCGTTGTCGAAATACCTGGGACAGCTTGCCGCGGCGCTCATCGCGTTGTGGAGCGGCGTGATTTTTCTGCATCTGAATATTCCGTTTGCCGGAGTGTGGACGTTCGGCACGATTGCCGGAGCTGCGTTGACCATTATCTGGCTGACGGGCTTCAGCAACTTTTTCAATTTCATGGACGGAATTGACGGGTTGGCGGGCGGCGCGGGCATCATTTACAGTCTGGCGCTGGCAGCAGTCAGTTTTGGAACCGGCCACCGCTTGATCGGCGCAGGGTGTTTGATGCTGGCGGCAGCTTGTTTGGGATTTGTCGCGCACAATTTTCCACCAGCGAAAATCTTTATGGGCGATGTCGGCAGTTTGTTTATCGGGTACGTGTTAGCGGCGTTTGCGACGGTCACGGCCAATAGCGGAGAACATCCTGTTCCGTTTCTCGCCGTACTGCTGATTTTCGGTTCGTTCATTTATGATGCGACCTTCACGTTGATTCGCCGCGCCCGCCGTGGCGAAAAACTTTGGGAAGCGCATCGTTCGCATCTGTACCAGCGGTTGGTCATTGCAGGCCAAAGTCATCGTCAGGTCACGCTGACTTATTTGGGGCTGAGCTGTCTGCTGGGAGCAGGCGGTGTGCTGTACACCTTCGTTGGAAAGCTGGTTGCCGAAGTCGCGGTTGATTGGATGCGAGTGTTGATTTTGATTACCTGCGCGGCGGTGATGGCGGGATTTACGCTCTATGTTTATTGGTACGAAGCAGCGGTGCAGCGCGCCAAAGAAAGTTTTGTTTCAGATGCCTCGGCTGAAGCGATTGAAAGTTAAGCCATAGTGCGGAGGTCCCCGACGCGCTTAAAGTCAAAAAAGGGAGTTTAAGACAGTGGGAGATCAAAAATTATATCTGGTTACTGGCGGTGCGGGGTTCATCGGTTCGCACATTGCCGAAGCGTTGGTCAAACGTGGTGATCGCGTGCGCGTGCTGGATAATTTGATGACCGGCAAGCGCGAAAATCTGGCTCACCTGACCGGCAAAATCGAATTCATCGAAGCCGACATTCGGGATTACGCCGCCACTCGGCAAGCAATGGAAGGTGTTCAGGTGGTGTTCCATGAAGCGGCAATTCCATCGGTTCCTCGTTCTGTGGCCGATCCGCAACTCAGCCATGATGTGAACGTCAATGGCACGTTCAATGTGCTGATGGCTGCGCGCGACGCCGGAGTCAAACGATTGGTGTTCGCTGCGTCAAGTTCCGCTTATGGCGATACCGAAGTATTGCCGAAGACGGAAACCATGATGCCCAACCCGCTTTCGCCGTACGCGGCGGCAAAACTCGTCGGCGAATTGTACTGCCAAACCTTCACACGAGTTTACAACCTGGAAACCGTAGCGCTTCGCTATTTCAATGTTTTTGGCCCACGCCAGGATCCAACCTCACCTTATTCGGGTGTGATTTCCAAATTCGTCACTTCATTGCTGAACAATCAGGCACCGACAATTTTCGGCGACGGCGAACAGTCGCGCGATTTCACCTACATCGCCAATGTCGTTGACGCCAATTTGCGAGCCGCCGAAGCTCCGGAAGCCAACGGCCAGGTGATGAACCTGGGCATCGGCCAGCGCATCACGCTCAATCAATTGTTCGAAGAGCTGCAAAAGATTATCGGCACGAATCTCCATCCGGATTACAAAGACACTCGCGCCGGTGACGTTCGCCACTCGCTGGCCGACATCGCGCGAGCGGAAACGCTGCTCGGTTATCGCCCGCTGGTCGGCTTGGCGGAAGGGCTGAAGCACACGGTGGATTGGTATCAGGAAAATCAGTAACGATTCAGAAATCCTCTCAAGAAACGCATAAAGGCAGCGACTGGTAAAAGTCGCTGCCTTTATGCGTTTCAGTAATGCTTAAGTTGTTAGTTGTCCGATCCAATTCGCATGCCGTAAAACGACCGGTAAACGAAGAAGGCCGAAATCAGGAAGAACACGACGGCCATCACGTGGCTCAGATTGGCGCTGGCTTCGCTGGTATGGCGCAGCGAAACGGCCAGTTCCACCGCCAGCAATCCGAACAAGGTCGTGAATTTAATGACCGGGTTCAGCGCCACCGACGAAGTGTCTTTGAACGGATCGCCAACCGTGTCGCCCACGACGCAGGCGTCGTGCAGCGGAGTGCCTTTAGCTTTCAGTTCGACTTCAACAATCTTCTTGGCGTTATCCCACGCGCCGCCTGCGTTGGCCATGAAGATCGCCTGATACAAACCAAAGATCGCGATTGAAAACAGGTAGCCAATGAAGAAATATTCTTCGACAAAGGCAAAGGCCAGACTGGAAAAGAAGACCGTCAGGAAGATATTGAACATACCTTTCTGTGCATACTGGGTGCAGATTTGCACAACTTTCTTGCTGTCTTCGACGGAAGCTTTCACTACCGTGTCATCCAGTTTGATATTGGCCTTAATGAATTCGACTGCACGGTATGCGCCAGTGGTCACGGCCTGCGTGGATGCACCGGTGAACCAGTAAATCACCGCGCCGCCAGTGATCAATCCCAACACGAAAGGCGCATGAAGCAAGCCGAGCTTATCCACGTTGGTCGTCAGTCCTTCGGTCAGCGACATAATGATCGAAAAGATCATCGTTGTTGCACCGACTACGGCTGTGCCGATCAGGACAGGTTTGGCCGTGGCTTTGAACGTGTTGCCTGCGCCATCGTTTTCTTCCAGTAAGTGCTTGGCACGGTCGAAATTGACGGTCACTCCGAAATCCTTTTTGACTTCGGCTTCGATGTTCGGGATTTGCTCAATCAGCGAGAGTTCGTAAACCGATTGTGCGTTGTCCGTTACCGGGCCGTAAGAGTCAACGGCAATGGTCACAGGACCCATTCCCAAAAATCCGAATGCGACCAGGCCAAACGCGAAAACTGCCGGGGCAGCCATCAACGCGCCCAGGCCTTGCAAGCCGAAAGCATACGCAATCGCCATCAGCGCGACGATGCTGATGCCCAGCCAGTAAGCGGAAAAGTTGCCCGCCACCAGACCCGACAGGATGTTGAGCGATGCTCCGCCTTCTTTGGACGAAGTCACAACTTCGCTGACGTGGCGCGATTCGGTCGAAGTGAAGACCTTGACCAGTTCGGGAATGATTGCGCCCGCCGCCGTTCCGCACGAAATAATTGCTGACAGCTTCCACCAAAGTGTGGTGTTGCCTGCCAAGGTTGGAATCATCAGGTACGAGACCACGAACGTCAGAATAATCGAAACAACCGAAGTGATGATGACCAGATTGGTCAGCGGCTTTTCAAAATTCATCTTGTCGGCGTTGGCATAAGTCGCCTTGGTGATCGCTTCGTTGATGAAGTACGAACCGGCGGATGCGATGACCATCATCACGCGCATCACGAAAATCCAAACCAGCAGTTGAACTTGAATCGCTTCGAAGCCCGCACCCGCTGTTTTGGCATTCACCGCCAACAGGATAAATGAGATCAGCGCCACGCCCGTCACGCCGTAGGTTTCAAATCCGTCCGCTGATGGGCCAACCGAATCGCCTGCGTTGTCGCCCGTGCAGTCAGCGATCACGCCGGGGTTGCGCGCGTCGTCTTCTTTAATCTTGAAGACGATCTTCATCAGGTCGGAACCGATGTCGGCGATCTTGGTGAAGATGCCGCCTGCGATACGAAGTGCCGCTGCTCCCAGCGATTCGCCAATGGCAAACCCGATGAAGCACGGGCCAGCATAATCGCCCGGAATGAACAGCAGAATGCAAAGCATGATCAGCAGTTCAACCGAAATCAGCATCATGCCGATGCTCATACCAGCTTTCAGCGGAATGGCATAAATCGGATACGGCTTGCCGCCCAAACTGGCGAAGGCCGTGCGCGAATTGGCAAAGGTGTTGACGCGAATGCCGAACCACGCGACGCCGTAACTGCCGCCGATGCCGATCAAGCTAAAGATCAAAATGATGGCAACTTTATAAATTGGGAAACCGACCAGGAAGCCAAAGTAAAGAATGATGATGACAGCGATGAAGGCTTCCAGAATCAGAATGAATTTGCCCTGCGTCACCAGATAGGTTTTGCAGGTTTCATAAATCAGCTCGGAAATTTCGAGCATGGATTTATGCACGGCCATTTTCTTGAGCTGCGTGTAAATCATCAACCCGAAGACCATGCCGAGCAGTGAAACGCCGATGCCGACCATCAGCAGCGTTCGTCCGTTCGTGCTACCCAAAAAGGCGACTTGTGAAAGGTCGGGCAATTTCAAATTTGCTTCACCGCCAGGGCGATGAGCAGGTTCTTGAGCGAAAACAGACATGACGCTGATCGCAACGAAAGCTGCGCCAGACGCCAAACGTAAGGCAACGCGACCCAGTCGCGGTGCGCATTTTGCCAAATAGAGCGAGGCAAGAATGCAGATGCTGGATATAAGGAGCATAGCTGGTGATTCCTCTTGATCTTATTGAGTTTAACTGCTGGTGAAACAGGCGCGGATTATAGACGATAGGCTAATGACTGCAAAGCACCGCCAATTCGCTTTTGACGGCTTTTTATAAGCGGTTAAACCAGTTAGCTATTGTGGCTACGCGCCGTCACATCCAACAGCATCTGTTTTAGTTCGCTCGCTTCGGAGCATCGAAATTCGATTTGGGCCGCAAACACGGGAAGAGGAAATTGGTGCATCAGTTCTGTGGGGAAATTGGCGGCATCTTTTTCAGTCACGACAATGGCCTCGGCTTTGGCCGTCTGAGCCGCGTTGATGATCTCGGTGATTTCGGCTGAAGAGTAACGGTGATGATCCGGGAAATCTCGTCTCAGCACGATTTGGCTACCAGCCTTTTGCAAATCGTCATTGAACCGGTCTGGCTTGGCGATACCGGAAACTGCGGCAACTTTCTTTGCTTGCAACCCGGCAAGAGATGATGATTCGACGCTTCCCAACCGTCGCAGCCGAGTCATTTCGTGATGAGCAAAGAAGATCGGAATGTCAGAGTTGCAATGCTTTCGGATGGTTTTGATCAGTTCGGAGCGATCAAAGTTTTGGTTGCTGCGGGTGACGATAATGGCGTCTGCTCTGCGCAATTGCGCTAGTGGTTCCCGCAATCGGCCAAAGGGAACCATTGCCGCCCGCGCCAGCGGTTCCGTCGCATCAACCAGCAGCAAGTTCAAATCCCGCGCCAGCCGCAAATGCTGGTACGCGTCATCGAGAATAAACGCAGAAACCTTCGTGCGGCTTTCCAGCCAATGCCCTGCGGCGTACCGATCCTGATCAACAAGGACTCGGACGCCGGGACAGGTTTGCGCCAGCAAAAACGGTTCGTCGCCCGATTCGGCAGGCGAACAAAGAATCTGTTTTGTGTCGGAAACTTCGATGCGGCCAGTGGTCTGGCGCTTGTACCCTCGACTGAGTATGGCGACTTGGTGACCAGCGTCGCGCAAGGTGGAAGCGATAAACGCTACGCACGGAGTCTTGCCCGTGCCGCCCACCGTCAGATTGCCAACGCTGATGACCGGAGCATTCAACCGATGAGTTTTGAGCAGCCCGCGTTCGTAAGCTACGATGCGCGATCTGACGGCAAGTTCATAGAGTTTCGCCGGAGCGAAAAGCAGCGCGCGAGCCAATGGCGATTCGATCATTTCCTTTTGTAAGCAGAACCTGGATTTGGCGGCGATATTCGCTCGGCCAGCGGCATCGTCTCACGAAGTTCCGTTTACGAAAAGTTTGAGATAGGTTCAACAGAGAAGTTGTGACGACAAAAGCTTCGACAAGTTTGATCGAACACCTGTTCGCAGAACATGAACGGTTTCTGTGGGGAATCGGGTATCGAATGACAGGCAACGCCGCTGACGCTGACGACCTGGTTCAGGAAACATTTGTGCGAGCGATAAACCATCCCCCGGCAAGGCTCGACGAACCGCTGCGCCCGTGGCTGGTGCAGGTAACCATGAACTTGAGCCGCGATTTGCTGCGCCGAAGAAAGCGACAAGCATATGAAGGCGTTTGGCTTCCGTCGCCCGTTGAAACCCCAGAAGAATCCTCACCGACTCAAGGCCAGCTTGCCGACAATCACGATGCAGCGTCGCGTTACGACTTGCTGGAAAGCGTTTCGTTCGCTTTTTTGCTGGCGCTGGAAGCCTTGACGCCTTCTCAGCGAGCTGTGTTGTTGTTGCGTGACGTGTTTGATTATTCGGTGAGTGAAACCGCCGAAGCGCTGAACATGTCGGAGCCGAACGTCAAAACGACTCATCATCGCGCACGGAAAGCCATGGGCGATTACGACCGCACGCGGTTGATTCCGACGCGCGAACTGCAAGTTCAAACTCGCCAGACGATGGAAAAATTCCTGTTTTTCCTGGCCAATCACGATGTTGCAGGGGTCGAAAACTTGCTGGCGCGCGATGTCAGGCAATTCAGCGATGGCGGTGGAGAGTTTTTTGCCGCGCGCAAGCCCGTTGTTGGGCGTCAGAAAGTTGCGCTATTCAATTTGCGCGTGACGCAATTGGCCAAACTGACTGAGGTTCACGTTCACTGGCAGATGCTGAATGGGATGCCCGCGCTGGTCACGAATTATCCGCAAGCTCCGCCCAATTACGCCCGGCGCATTGTGACGTTTTTTGAGCTTGATGCCGAAGCCAGAATCAAACGGATTTACAACGTACTTGCCACTGGCAAACTGGCTTTATTGAACGAAAATCATGGGTTTGTCAGTGTCACAACCTGATGCTAGGATCACGCCATCTTCCTCCCTGATGTTCTTCATTTCCAAACCTAACTGACGTTTTGGTTTTTCTGTAACATCAGGATTTTTACGACTTGAAGAGCGTTGCGGCAAATACACCAACGGGAGAAAAAAGAATGCAGCAAGAAGGTGTTTCACCCCTTAAGCTAGTACAGATTGAACCACGAAAGCCCTCGAATCCGACACCGGAATTGAATCTACCCAAGCTTACTGAAGCTCAGATTCTTCGCAAGAAAACGCAGATCGCTTTTCGCAAAATCGTCGGTCTTGCCTACACCAAACATTCCTGGGGAGCGACGCGTCGCTGGTTGCTGTCCAACATTTTGCCGGACAAGGTGCTGCATCGTTGGAAACCCTATCAGCGCGGCGGCTGCAATCGTTGCGGGTTATGCTGCAAAATCGTTTTCCGCTGTCCTTTCTTTTACGAAAATGGAGAAACAACAGCCTGTTTGATTTACACGTCGGAAAAGCATTTTCCGGCGGCCTGTGTGGCATTTCCGTTTGATCCTGCGGATTTGGCGGAAGTGCAGCGCGAAGTTGCGCCTGCGCCGTGCCCTTTCCATTACGAAGGCCAACCCGAACACCTGACAACTTGGGCTGCGCTCAAAGTCGAGTGGCGCGCTCAGTTGGTGGATCGCGTGAACAAGCTCAAAGAGGTGTTTGATTGATAGGCGAAAAGCCAGACGAGCCAAAATACGAAAGCTTGCTGGAACGCGGGATCGGTTCTCCATTTGCCGAACTTCTGGGGTTTGAACCTGTTGAGCAAGAGCCTGGGCGAGTGCTGTTGAGGCTGCCCTATTCCGGCAAATTACTGCAATCGCTCGGTCGCGTTCATGGGGGAGCGATTTTTAGCCTGGCCGACCACGCGTCCGGCTGGGCGGCATATTCGACCCTAAACGAAAACGAGCGCTGCGCCACGCTTGAGATGAAGATCAACTACATCGCCGCGCTTCAAGACGAAGACTGTTTGGCCGAAGCCATTGTTATTCACCGTGGGCGCACCAGCATTGTGATTGAAACCAACCTCAAAACTCCCAAAGGCCGACTGATCGCCAAAACCCTGGCAACATTTATCGTTTTGACGAGATAGTTTTAAAGCCCTGGCCTTTCTTCAGTCGCGATTCTCATCAAACGCACCAAATCGTTAATCTTCTTCCACCGATTGGTATGAGCAAGAGGCCATCTTTACGCACCCGAACCCATCTCTGAGCTTTTCCCGAACTATCTCAATAACCGAAACTCTATGATTTCTATTGGTTTAGTCAGGTTCCCGGGTATTTGTGCGCGCCGTGGCACAAGCCTTGTTTAAGCTTAGCGCGTGAAAGGTGAATGGAGTCGGTAGGAGAAGCAAAGAGGGAGAACAGTTTCACACCGCCAAGTTTAGAAGCGGTAATTGATTTAACGTCAGACCCAATGAGGTCAACAGTTCTTTACAAGTTCGGCGCGCTGATGGAGAGCAAGGGGGTATTTCGGGGCCGCAGGCTGTCTGCGTGACTTTGAAATTTTCCGTAAGCGCGTCCGTAATTTTCCCGGCAACCA
>ERZ650309.1370-NODE-1370-length-11428-cov-5.818518_pt1 | contig 11428 bp, 9 predicted proteins | sample MGYA00376245_ERZ650309 | MGnify/ENA primary metagenome ERZ650309 (study PRJEB26733, sample SAMN07839294) | wastewater metagenome | biome: urban; feature: wastewater treatment plant; material: waste water | place: USA: North Carolina | collected 2016-04-26 ...
CACTGCACCAACTTTGAACAACAACCCGACGGCGATCAGGGCAGTACCGACCAGCGCCATGGTCCGCGAACCGGAAGCCGTGGCGATCCCGCTGAGGCTCAGGGTGCCCGAATAGCCGTACAACAGGGCAACGCCGTACAAGAAGAACGCGGAAGCGAAGGCTCCCAACAGAAAGTATTTGAGGGCGGCCTCTTGGGAGAGCAGTCGGCGTCGACGTGCGAGTCCGCACATCAGGTAGAGCGGCAGTGACAATACCTCCAGGCCGACGAACAGAGCCAGCAAGTCATCGGCGGCACTGAACAACATCATGCCGCTCAGCGCGAACATGGTCAGCGGGAAGATTTCGGTCTGCGCATTGCCGGCGGCGTCGGCAGCCTTCTCTGCGGCACTGCCGGGAACTGACGAAGCCTGCGGTGTGAACGCCGCCAGTCCACCGGACGGACTGCGTTGTCCGATCAACAATGTCGCCAGCAGACTGACCACCAACAACGTGCCCTGGAGAAGCAGTGCCGGACGGTCCATCGCGACGGCGCCCATCACGGTTTCCCGGCCCAAGGACGAACCCAGTTGTGACGCTTGGACTCCCACCGCCACCAACGCCAACACTTGACCGCCGAGCGTGAGCACCAGCTGAGTGCGGTAACGCGCCGCACGGGGAGCGAACGCCTCGACGAGCACACCGACCACCGCGACGCTCAGTATGACGAGCATCGGTGCCAGCAAGCCATATTCGACTGAGGGTGCTTTCACCGGAACAACCCTTCGGCCGTGCTGGTCATCGTGTGGCCGACGGCAGGGTCGATCACTTCCAGGGCGGGTTTGGGATACACACCGAGCACCAACAACAGCGCGATCAGCGGGACGACGACGGCCAGCTCACGCGGGACGAGATCAGTCAGCTTCGAGTTTTCCGACGACACGGGGCCTGTCATCATCCGCTGGTACATCCACAGGATGTAGATGGCGGAGAGCACCAAGGCGGTCGCGGCGAACGCGGCGAACACCGGGAAGTGCACGAAAGTGCCGATCAGGACGAGGAATTCACTGATGAATGGTGCCAGGCCGGGAAGTGACAACGTGGCTAGGCCGGCGATGAGGAAGCAGCCGGCCAAGACCGGCGCGACCTTCTGTATCCCGCCGTAATCGGCGATGTTGCGAGAGCCTTTGCGCGCCACCAGGAATCCGGCGATCAGGAACAGCGCGGCAGTGGAGATGCCGTGGTTCACCATGTACAGGGCTGAGCCGGACTGACCCTGGGGGGTCATGACGAAGATGCCCAAGATGATGAACCCGAAGTGCGAGATGGAAGTGTAGGAGATCAGTCGCATGATGTCGGTCTGCCCGATCGCGACGACGGCGCCGTACACGATGCCGATCACGGCCAGCGTGATGATCAACGGCCGGAAGGTGATCGCGGCCCCCGGGAACAACACCAGGCAATAGCGCAGCATCCCGAAAGTGCCGACCTTGTCCACCACGGCCATCATCAGGACCGCGGTGGAGGGCGTTGCGTGGACTGCGGAGTCGGGCAGCCACCGGTGCAGCGGCCACAGTGGCGCCTTCACCGCGAACGCGAACATGAATCCGCCGAACAGTGCATTCGCCATTGTCGGGCTCAGTTGCAGTTGGCCGGTGCTGATCGCGTTGGCGATGGCACGAAAATCGAAGGTGCCAGAGGCGATTGCGGCACTCTGGGCGGTCACCACGTAGAGACCGATGACTGCCGCCAACATGATCAAGCCGCCGAACAGGTTGTACAGCAGGAACTTCACTGCTGCCTTCGAAGCGGCCCGGCGTTCGGCACCGAACCCGCCGATCAGGAAGTACATGGGGATCAGCATGGCTTCGAAGAACACGTAGAACAGCAGAACATCCAGTGCGGCAAGCGATATCAACACCATCGACTGCACAGCCAAGATCAGCGCCAGGTAGGCGTGGTTCTGTTCGCCACCGTCATTCCAGCCGGCGATGATCAGCAGCGGCACCAGCACTGCCGTGAGAACCACCAGAGCCAACGCGATGCCGTCCAAGCCGAGTATGTAGCCGGTGCCGAACGAGGGGATCCACGGGTGATCTTCGACGAATTGGAAGCGGGGACCGGCCGGATCGAATCGGAGTGCCAGTCCGAGCGCAAGCACCAGCACAAGAACTGAGACGCCCAGCGCGATCCACCGTGCGAGTCCACGCGCCGTCGGCGGCAGCAGGACCACGGCGATCCCGCCGACCATCGGCAGTGCCCACAGAGCTGTCAGCCACCACATGCCGGTCACCACACCCTCACCGAGAGAACGGCGGCCACGATCAAAGCCGCTCCGGCCAACATGGACAGCGCATACGAGCGGGCGAACCCGGTCTGCCAACCGCGCAACCATTGGGCTGCTGCGGCGACCACCGCGGCAAGCGTTGTCGTCACACCTTCGACTGCTTCGTTGTCGAATTCGACCACGTCACGGGTGAGTTGCTGTCCTGGGCGCATCAGGAATCGTTCGTTGAACGCATCGCCGTAGAGGTCCGCTCGGGCGGCGGAAGTCCACCCCGACACGACGGCCGGTGCCGTGACCGGGATGGGTTGCAGCCCATACCTGCGGTAAGCGATCCAGACGCCGACCGCGACGGTCGCGAGGGTGATGACGGTGAAAAGCCAAGCGGGCGTGCTGGACTCGGCTTCCGTGTGACCGACGACCGGTTCCAGCCAGTGTTTCAGGACGCCGCCGACCGCCAGCAGTGCACCGGCGCCGATGGACCCTGCTGCCAGCACGACCATGGGCCAGGTCATGCTGGTCGGTGACTCGTGCGGATGGGCGTCAGTGCGCCAACGTTTTTCACCGAAGAACGTCATCAACATGACACGCGTCATGTAGAACGCGGTGATGCCGGCGCCCAGTAATGCAGCGCCGCCGAACAGCAGACCGCGAAGCCCGCCGGCACCGAACGCGACTTCGATGATCGGATCTTTGGAGAAGAAGCCCGACAGCGGCGGTACCCCGATGATAGCCAGATATCCCATGCCGAACGACGCGAAAGTCACCGGCATCGCGGTACGCAGACCGCCGTAGCGGCGCATATCGGTCTCGTCGTTCATGGCGTGCATCACCGAACCGGCGCCGAGGAAGAGCCCGGCTTTGAAGAATCCGTGGGCCAACAGGTGCAGGATCGCCAACGCGTAACCGGCCGGACCAAGGCCGGCAGCGAGCATCATGTAACCGATCTGGCTCATGGTCGATGCCGCCAGCGCCTTCTTGATGTCGTCTTTGGCGCATCCGATCACCGCACCGAACAACAGCGTGACCGCACCGACGATGGCGACTGCCAAGCGTGCGTCGGCTGATTCGTTGAACAGCGGCGCCGACCGCACCACGAGGTATACACCGGCGGTGACCATGGTGGCCGCGTGGATCAGCGCAGAGACGGGGGTGGGGCCTTCCATCGCGTCACCGAGCCAGGACTGCAGCGGCACCTGCGCCGACTTGCCGCAGGCGGCGAGCAACAGCAGCAGGCCGATCGTCGTGACTTGTGCGCTGGTCAAATTGGGTGCAGAGGCGAAAACCCCGGTGTACGAGATGGTTCCGGTGTAGCTGAACATCGCGGCCAACGCGAGGGCGAGCCCGATGTCACCGACCCGGTTGACCACGAAGGCCTTCTTGGCGGCGGTCGCCGCCGACGGCTTGTACGACCAGAACCCGATCAACAGATACGAGGCCAGGCCGACGCCTTCCCATCCGACATACAGACCGAGGTAATTGTCGGCGAGGACCAGCAGCAGCATCGCGGCGACGAACAGGTTCAGATAGGCGAAAAACCTTCTGCGCGCTGGATCGTGTGCCATGTACCCGACGGAGTACACGTGGATCAGTGATCCGACGCCGGTGATCAGCAGGACGAAGCAGATCGACAGCTGATCCAGCCGTAAACCGAAATCGACGTGAAGCTGGGCAACGGGAACCCACGAGAACAACGTCTCTTCGATGCGCCGCTCGGACGGGTCTCGTCCTGACATGCCGACGAACAGCAGGACACCGACCAGGAACGATGATCCGGCCGTCGCGCAGCCCAACAGATGGCCCCAGCGGTCAGTGGCCTTGCCGCCCAACAACAGCACCGCGGCGCCGATGAGCGGCAGCGCGATCAGCAGCCACACGTGTGTCGTCATGTTCAGTGCTTCAACAGGTTTGCGGCATCCACCGATGCCGAACGTCGGGTGCGGAAGATGGTCATGATGATCGCCAGACCGACCACCACTTCACAGGCGGCCACCACCATGGTGAAGAAGGCGACCACCTGACCGTCGAGGTGTCCATGCATCCGGGAGAACGTGACGAACGCCAGATTGGCTGCGTTGAGCATCAGTTCGACACACATGAACATCACTATGGCGTTGCGGCGCAGCAGAACACCGGCTGCACCGATCGTGAACAGCACGGCTGACAGCCATAGGTAGTTCGCCGGATTCACGACTGAGACCTCCGATCGTCGGCTGCGGTGGTCATGCTTCGTCGTGGCAGAATCGCGCTCACCGAGATATCGGCATCGGATCCGTCAGGCAACCGGGCGGGCACGTCGACAGCGTTGTGCCGCGCGTAGACGCCCGGGTTGGGCAGCGGCGTGGGGTGACCACCGACCGCGAAACGTTCGACGGACAACTCCCGCTGGGTCTTACGACGGTCGAAACGCTCGCGGTGCGCCAGCACCATTGCGCCGAGCGCCGCCGTGATCAGCAGCGCACTGGTGATTTCGAAGGCCCACAGGTAACGCGTGAAGATCAATGCGGCCAAGCCCTGTACGTTGCCGCCGGCATTGGCCCGATCCAGTCCGACAAATGATGTGGTGAGGTTGCCGAAGGCGGCGATCAGCGCGATGCCGAAGCCGATACCGGCAAGCAGCGCCGCAACCCGTTGTCCACGAATGGTTTCCACCAGTGAATCCGAGGAATCGACACCGATCAACATGAGGACGAACAGGAACAGCATCATCACCGCACCGGTGTACACGACCACTTGAACCACACCGAGGAACACCGCATCCTGTGCGACGTACAGCGCAGCGAGGCTGATCATGGTGGAGGCCAGGAACATCGCGGAATACACGGCTTTCGGTGCAGCCACCATCGCGATTGCGCTGAGGACTGCCACTGAGCCGAGCATCCAGAAGGCCACCGCTTCGCCGGTTGAGGTCATCGCGTCGCCTCGCGTTCGACGCCATCGGCGGTGATATTTCCGAGGTAGTAATCCTCATCGGTACTGCCGGCGGCCATGGCGTGTGGGGGAGCGGTCATTCCGGGTGCCAGGGGTGCCAGCAGTTTGTCCTTGCCGTAGATCAGGTCGGACCGGTTGTCGTCGGCCAGTTCGTAATCGTTGGTCATGGTCAGCGCCCGGGTGGGGCAGGCCTCGATGCACAGCCCGCAGCCGATGCAGCGCAGATAGTTGATCTGATAAACCCGGCCGTAGCGTTCCCCGGGCGAAAAGCGCTCCGCTGCAGTGTTGTCCGCCCCCTCGACGAAGATCGCGTCGGCCGGGCAGGCCCATGCGCACAGCTCGCAGCCGATGCATTTCTCCAGGCCGTCGTCGTACCGATTGAGCTGATGGCGGCCGTGATAGCGCGCGGCCACCGGCCCGGGCTGTTCCGGGTACTGCTCGGTGATCGGCTTTTTGAACATGTTCCTGAACGTGACGCCGAAGCCGGCGATCGCGTTGATGAATCTGGGCCTACCGGGCATTGGTTACCTCCTTGGTCGGAAGCGGCGGAACCGGGAACTGCCCTGTTGCGGTAGGGAGGTCAGTGCTGGTGGTCCGACGGCGCGTCGATGCCCAGACCCGCTGGGCGATGATCGCCGCCAGTGCGACGCCGGCCAGCACCAGTACCACGGTCCACGACGGGTAACCCTGAATGCGCAGGGTGCGAATGACGGCGACGGTCATGATCCACACCAACGAGATCGGGATGAGCAGCTTCCAGCCCAGTGACATGAATTGGTCATAGCGCAGCCGGGGCAGGGTGCCGCGCAGCCAGATGTACATGAACATGAATACCCACACCTTGCCGACGAACCACAGCAGCGGCCACCAACCGGTATTGGCTCCGGGAATCAGGCTCAGCGGCCACGGAGCCTGCCAGCCGCCGAGGAACATCGTCGTGGCCAGTGCCGAGACAGTCGTCATGTTGACGTACTCGGCGAGCATGAACATCGCGAATTTCAGTGACGAGTACTCGGTGTGGAAACCGCCGACCAGCTCGCCTTCGGCTTCGGGCAGATCGAAAGGCGCACGGTTGGTTTCGCCGACCATCGAGGTGACATAGATCAGGAACGACGGCAGCAGCAGGAAAACGTACCAGCGTCCCTGCTGCGCGGACACGATCTCCGAGGTCGACATGGTGCCGGCGAACAGGAACACCGTGGCGAACGACAAGGCCATCGAGATCTCGTACGAGATCACCTGAGCGCTGGATCGCAGCCCGCCGAGCAGTGGGTAGGTGGATCCGGAAGCCCACCCTGCCAACACGATTCCGTAGACACCGACGGAGGTGACGGCGAGGACATAGAGCACCGCCACGGGAAGATCGGTGAGCTGCAACGGAGTTCGGTGCCCGAAGATGCTGACCAGTGGCCCCATCGGGATGACGGCAAACGCCATGATGGCCGGGATGACCGCGATGATGGGGGCGAGCAGGTAGATCGGCTTGTCGACGCCGGCAGGCACCAGGCCTTCTTTGAGCGCCAGCTTGATGCCGTCGGCAAGGGACTGAAGCAGGCCGAACGGACCGAGCCGATTGGGCCCGAACCGCATCTGCATGCGGCCCAACACTTTCCGTTCGACGAGGATCGCCACCAGAACTGTCAGCACCAGAAAAGCGAATACGCCGACGGCTTTGATCACGACCAGCCACCAGGTGTCGTGGCCGAACGAGCTCAAGTCGGGATAGTTCACGAGGCCTCACCTGCTGCGCTGATCGTGACGACGGGTGCGGCGCCCAGGGTGGCGTACACCGTCGAGCCGGGGGAGTTCAGCGGCAGCCAGACGGTGCTGTCGGGCATCTCGGTGATGCGCAGCGGCAGCGTGATCCGGCCGCGATCGGTCTGCACGGTGACCTGGTCGCCGTCGGCGGCGCTGATCTGCACAGCCGTGGTCGCTGACATCCTCACCACAGTGGGCCGGGCCGTGGCGGCCAGGTGCTCTTCGCCGTCCTGCATGCGACCGGCGTCGAGCAACATCCGCCAACTCGCCAGGACTGCCTGCCCGGCATCGGTTTTGGGCGTCGGTGGTGCCGGGACGTCCGGGGCAGGTGGCCGTGGTCCGCTCCAGCACCCTAGTCGGTTCATCTCGTTGCGCACGGTGGTGGCATCCCGCAGACCCAGATCGATGCACAGTTCGTCGGCCAGGGCCGCCAGGACCCGCATGTCTGCGGTGGCCTGCGGCGGCAGCGCGGGGTCGAAAGACCGAGCTCGCCCTTCCCAGTTGATGAACATGCCGGCCTTCTCGGCAACCGGGGCCACCGGGAACACCACGTGCGCCAGATCGGTGACGGCGCTGCGTCGTACTTCCACGCTGACGACGAACGGTGCCGCGGCCAGGGCTTCGCGGGCACTGTCAGGGTCGGGCAGATCGTCGAGTTCGATACCAGCCGCCAGCACCGCTCGGAGGGTTCCATCGGCGGCGGCCGTGAGTATCTCGGCGGTGTTTCTGCCTACGGCACTGGGTAATTCGTCGACGCTCCAGCCCCGCGCCACCTCACTCCTGGCGTGGGCGTCATACAGTGGACGGCCACCGGGCAGCAGATTCGGTGCTGCGCCGGCCTCCAGTGCGCCCCGTTCACCGGCCCGTCGCGGTACCCAGCCGATTCGGGCTCCAGTTCGCGCGGCCAGGCGTGCCAGTGCGGAGTAACCGCCGGGGACGCCGGCCAGTCGTTCGCCGGCCAGGATGATCGAACCCGGCGGCATCACCTCGACCGCATCGAGTGCGCGGGGTTCACGACCGGGTGCGGTGGGAATCAGTGTCCCGCCCATCTTGGTCAGGCCGCGGGTGGCGAACGGCGCAACCGCAACGACTTTCAGCCCGTGCTTGCGGAAGGCCTTGCGTAGCCGTAGATAGACGATCGGCGACTCGTCCTCGGGTTCGAAGCCCACCAGCAGCACCACCGGTGCCGACTCCAGGTCGGCATAGCTGACAGTCATGGGTTGGCCGGCGACGGCAGCGGCCAGGAATTGCGTCTCCTCATCGCTATGTACGCGATTACGGAAGTCGATGTCATTGGTGCCCAGCACTATTCGCGCGTACTTGGCGTAGGCGTAGGCATCTTCGGCGGTGAGGCGTCCGCCGACCAGGACGCCGGTGCTTGGTCCCGCTGCAGTGAGCCCACGTACCGCGACGGCCACTGCTTCGGGCCACGACGCCGGGCGTTGGGTCCCATCGGCATCACGGATGAGGGGCGTCGTGATGCGATCACCTTGGCTGGCGTAGTTGAACGCCCACCGGCCCTTGTCGCAGTTCCATTCCTCGTTGACCTCGGGATCGTCACCGGCGAGGCGCCGCAACACTTTTCCGCGTCGATGGTCGGTGCGCTGTGCGCAACCCGAGGCACAGTGTTCGCAGACGCTGGGTGAGGACACCAGGTCGAAGGGGCGGGCGCGGAACCGGTAGGCGGCGCCGGTCAATGCTCCCACAGGACAGATCTGTACGGCATTGCCCGAGAAGTACGAGTCGAAGGGTTCTCCGCCCGCGATGCCGACCTGTTGCAGTGCACCGCGTTCCATCAGCTCGATGAACGGATCACCGGCGACCTGATTGGAAAACCGGGTGCAGCGGGCGCAGAGCACACACCGTTCGCGATCCAACAGCACCTGGGCGGACAGATTGATGGGCTTGGGGAACGTCCGCTTGACATCGTCGAAGCGAGAATCGGTACGGCCGTTGGACATTGCCTGATTCTGCAGCGGGCATTCACCGCCCTTGTCGCACACCGGGCAGTCCAGCGGATGGTTGATCAGCAGCAACTCCATGACGCCGTGCTGGGCCTTGTCGGCGGCTTCCGATGTCAGTTGGGTCCTGACCACCATGTCAGGGGACACCGTCGTGGTGCACGACGCCAACGGCTTCCGTTGCCCTTCCACCTCGACGAGGCATTGCCGACACGCCCCTACCGGGTCCAGCAACGGATGGTCACAGAACCGCGGGATCTGGATGCCCATCAACTCGGCCGCGCGAATCACCAACGTGCCCTTGGGCACACTGACCTGCTGGCCATCGATGGTCAGCGACACCATCTCCACGGCGGCGGTCTCCTTGGCAGGCTCAGCAAGAGTCACGCGCCGACCTCCTCAGTGGCGAACACGGTGGCGGCGTGCGGGTCGAACGGACATCCACCGTCGAGGTGGGCCTCGTATTCGGCGCGGAACCACTTGAGCGAGGACATGATCGGACTTGCCGCACCGTCACCGAGCGCGCAGAAGGACTTACCCAGGATCGCGTCGGAGATGTCGAGCAGCTTGTCGAGATCGGCAGCGGTACCTTGACCATTCTCCAACCGCGCATAGATCTGCGCGAGCCAGTACGTGCCTTCACGGCACGGTGTGCACTTGCCACACGATTCGTGGGCGTAGAACTGGGTCCACCGGCGCACCGCCCGCACGACGCAGGTGGTCTCGTCGAAGATCTGCAGTGCCTTGGTGCCCAACATCGAGCCGACGCCGCCCACACCTTCGTAATCCAAGGGGATGTCGAGATGTTCGACGGTCAACATCGGCGTCGAGGACCCGCCGGGCGTCCAGAATTTCAACTGATGCCCGGCCCGCACGCCACCTGCATACTCCAGTAGCTCGCGCAGCGTGATACCCAGTGGCGCTTCGTATTGCCCGGGGCGGGTGACATGCCCCGACAACGAGTACAGCGTGAACCCTGGTGATTTCTCGGTGCCCATCGACCGGAACCACTGCGCGCCACCGCGCACGATCGACGGCACGCTGGCGATCGACTCGACATTGTTGACCACCGTCGGGCAGGCATACAGCCCGGCGACAGCGGGAAACGGTGGGCGCAAACGGGGTTGGCCGCGACGACCCTCCAGCGAATCCAGCAGCGCGGTCTCCTCGCCGCAGATGTATGCCCCGGCTCCGGCGTGCACCACCAGATCCAGGTCGAAACCGGAACCGGCGATGTTACGTCCGAGATGACCGGCCTCGTAGGCCTCGGCCACCGCAGTCTGTAGGCGACGTAACACCGGCACCACCTCGCCGCGGACATAGATGAAGGCATGCCGCGCACCGATCGCGTACGCCGCGATGATCGCGCCCTCCACCAACGCGTGCGGAGTCGCCATCATCAGCGGAATGTCCTTGCACGTACCGGGTTCGGACTCGTCGGCGTTGACCACGAGATAGTGCGGACGCCCGTCGTCGGGAGCGATGAACGACCATTTCGTGCCGGTGGGGAAGCCCGCACCTCCGCGGCCTCGCAGACCTGATTCCTTGACCAACGCGATCAGGTCGGCCGGTGCCATCGTCAGTGCTTTGCGCAGCGCTTGATAGCCGCCCCGACGCCGATAGTTCGGCAACGTCCACGACTGTGGTTCATCCCAGTAATGGCTCAGCACCGGCGTCAGTGTCATTGCGGTTCCTCCATGCCGCGTTCGCGGGCGACCTGCAGCCCGGCCAGAGTCGGCTCGCCCGGTGCGAAATCGTTGCACCCGGGGCGCTCGTCAGCGATTCCCGCCAGGATTCGCGCTGTCTGCCGGAACGTGCACAGCGTTGCGCCGCGGGTCGGGGTGACGGGTGCACCTTCCCGCAGTGCATCGACGAGATCGCTTGCAGAGCTGGGTGTCTGGTTGTCGAAGAACTCCCAGTTCACCATCACCACGGGCGCGTAGTCGCACGCCGCGTTGCATTCGATGTGCTCGAGGGTGATCCGGTCGTCGGCGGTGGTCTCACCGGGGTGGATGCCGAGATGATTTTCCAGGGCCTCGAGGATGGCGTCGCCGCCCATGATCGCGCAGAGCGTGTTGGTGCACACCCCGACGAGATAGCGGCCGGTCGGGGTGCGGCGGTACATCGAATAGAAGGTGGCGACGCCGGTGACCTCGGCGTCGGTGAAGCCGAGTTGCCTTGCGCAGAAAGAGATTCCGGCCGCTGTCAGGTAGCCGTCCTGGGCCTGGACCAGGTGCAGCAGTGGCAGCAGCGCCGACCGCGAACTGGGATAGCGCGCGATGATCACCGCCGCGTCGACGGCCAGGGCCGCTTCCACGTCGGGCTCGTAGGTCAGCGGGCCGCCGACCGGCGGTCCCGGCTCGTCGGGCCGCGGTCCCAGGGTCAGGTCGATGCTCGTCACCTGTCCACCCCGCCCATCACGGGGTCGATCGATGCGACGGCGGAGATCACGTCGGCCACCATCCCGCCCTCGCACATCGCCGCCACCGCTTGCAGATTCGTGAACGACGGGTCGCG